>Ga0209345_10004098_pt1 | contig 14354 bp, 10 predicted proteins | sample Cruoilmetagenom7_FD_187294 | JGI IMG/M metagenome (GOLD analysis project Ga0209345, IMG submission 187294) | Oil polluted marine microbial communities from Coal Oil Point, Santa Barbara, California, USA - Sample 7 (SPAdes) (version 2) | ecosystem: Environmental > Aquatic > Marine > Oil seeps ... | reverse complement strand
GTCGCGACGGCAGGCGCTCTGCGCGGCAGTAAAACATCAATGAAGGGGAGCTTGGAGCGGGCGGCGGGAATCGAACCCGCATCATCAGCTTGGAAGGCTGAGGTCTTACCATTACACAACGCCCGCGCTGCGGCTTTCGGTCTATTTTATCACTTGAGGGGGGTCAAGTGGTGCGATGCGCCGATCTCGCGATTGTCCGCTCGGCCTGCTTTTGCCGGTCATCCCCGTTAGACAGTGGCAAGCGGACGCGGGGCGCACTAGCTTAGGCAGCAGGCCAAACACGGGGCAGAGGATGGACGGCAGACCGGCTCAGGACCAAAAGCGCGAAGTGGTGATGACCCACGGGATTCTCAGCGAGAACCCCGAGGACTTGTTTCATGGCACCGGCTGGCGGGTTGGGCGTGCGGTCTTGCACGAAGCGGTGTTGCGGCTGTGGAGCGATGACGCCTTTGGCATGGCGGGCAATGTGGCGTTCCGGGCCTTGCTGGCGATTTTTCCTTTTCTGATCTTCACCAGTTCGCTCACCGCCTTTGTGGGGGATCGGTCGATGGCCAATGACTTGATCCATTTCCTGATCGCCATCGTACCGCCCGCGCTGATTGATCCGATCGTGTCCGAGGTGGAAAAGGTGATGACCGTGCCCCGGGGTGATCTGCTGAGCGTGGGTATTTTGCTGACCATCTGGTTTGCCGTCGGCGGGGTCGATGGCATTCGGGTCGGGCTGAACCGAGCGTATGGATTGCGCGAAACCCGGTCGACCGTGACCCTGTTTGCGGTGCAGATTGGCATGGTGCTGCTGGCGAGCCTGATTTTGGTGATCGTGGGCTATCTTTTGGTTCTCGCGCCGCGTGCGGGGTCTTGGCTGCATATGTTGATGCCGGGGTTTGATCCGCGTTCGGTGACTGTCAGCCTGCTGCGGTTTCCGGTGTCTTTCACGATCTTGCTGATCGCGCTTTTTGCCGCCCATGTGATCCTACCTGCCCGGCGCACCAAGTTTAACAACATCTGGCCAGGTGTGCTGGCCACGGCGAGCGCATGGTCGCTGCTGGCGGTGGTGTTTTCCTATTACCTGCGCAGTTTTGGCACCTATGCGAGCTATTACGCGGGCATGGCGGGGATCATCGCGGCGCTGTATTTCATGTATCTGGCCGCATTGGTGCTGATCTTTGGCGGCGAGTTGAACCGCGCCCTGCGCATCCGCCGACTGGCCCGCGTGATGAGCGACTAGCCCTCGGCGCAGGGCGTCCCGGCAGCGCCCCAGAGGGTGACGTCATGGATCAGCGCGTCCAGCGAGCCTTCGGGCGTGGACCGCCCTGCCCCCGGCGTGAAGCCCCAGCTAACAAAGGCGGAGTTGCGCAGGTGATCGACGAGCGAGGCAATGTCATGGCCGTCGTTTGTGTCGGGGTCGCGCAACTGGGCGCAGACCTCGGCGGAGGTTTTGCCGAGCCATTCCAGCTCAATGGGCGGCAACCGCCAAGCGTCGTCGATATGCGGCGGGGCGTGTGGGACGGTGTTTGCCGCGGCGGAGGTCACGTGGCAGGCGTCGCAGGTGATGCTTTCCGCCCCGATCCGGCTCTCGCCCGCTTGGACGTTCATGCCGTGCACGGCGTCTGCCTTGTAGCCCAGCCCTTCCCACATCGGTTGGCCGCTGTCGCCCACATGGCAGTTGGTGCAGCGCGGGTGCGAGGTGACGGTAAATATGCGCTCCCATGCGGCGAGGCCCTCTTCGCGGGTGGCGTCTTGCGGCGTTTCTTGTGCGGCGGCGGGGGCGGCCAGCAGGGCGGCGCAAAGGGTCAGGTATTTCATGCGAAATCCACGGAATTGGAGAGCGGCAAATCGCGGATGCGCTGGCCCGTGGCGGCAAAGATCGCGTTAGCCAGTGCAGGTGCCGCAGGCGGCACGCCCGGCTCGCCCACGCCGCGCAGTTTGCCGCCGTTTTCCAGCCCGCGCAGTTCGATCTTGGGGGTCTGATAGAGGCGCAGACCGGAATAGAGGTGGTAGTTGTCCTGCTGCGGCACGCCGTCTTTGTAGGTGATCTCGCAGTTCATCGCGTGGCCCAAACCCCAGATTACACCCCCCGAAAGCTGGGCTTCAAAGTTCACCGGGTCAAGCACGCGGCCCACTTCGGCGGCGACGAAGACCTTGTCAATGCGCAGGCCCGCGTCGGTCTGGCTGACCTCGACAACCTCGGCCACAGGCACGCCGAAGGACAGGCAGAACGCCAGCCCCCGGCCCCGGCCCGGCCCGAGGTCCGCGCCCCAGTCTGACATTTCGCCCACGGCTTCGAGCACCTTGCGCGAGGGGTCGTGGCTGCACAGCCGCAGACGTTCCGCCAGCGGGTCGGCCCCGGCGGCGTGGCACATCTCGTCCATGAAGCTTTCGTGCAGGAAGGCGTTGCCCGAAGCCCCGACCGAACGCCATGAGCTAACCGGCACCATGGCGGGCACCCGGTGTCCGGTGACGCGGTAATCGGGGATGGCGAAGGGCTGATCCCATGCGCCTGCAACGATGGCGACGTCGGGGCCAAAGACCGGCTGGTGCACCCGCTTAAGCTGCGATTCCATAACCGAGGGCGCGGCGATGGCGAAGTCGAAGGCCGCGAGCTTGCCCTCCGCGACCTTGCCCTGCGCACGGGCCATGGCGAGCGGGCGTGGGAAGTCGTGGGTGAAGTCTTCTTCGCGGGACCAGACCATTTTGACCGGGGTGCCGGGCATCTGCTGGGCGACTTCGACGGCGCGCATGACATAGTCGTCTTCGAGCCGCCGCCCGAAGCTACCGCCTGCCATGAGCACATGGATATGCACATTCTCGGCGTCGACCCCGGTGAGGCGAGCGACATTGGCCTGCATGAAGCGCGGGATTTGCGTGGCGGTCCAAATGTCGACGCGGGCTTTGGTGAATTTGACCAGCACGCTCATCGGCTCCAGCGGGGCGTGGGCGAGGTAGGGGATGCGGTATTCGGCGCTAAGCACCTCGCCTTCGGCCAGTGCGGCGGTCACATCGCCATCGTCGCGGAACTGGCTGTCTTGGGTGTCTTCGGTAAAGGCGGCGGCGACGGCCTCGAACTGGTCTGCTGTGTCGCCGGTATAGGGCGATGGCCCCCAGTCGCAGTCCACGGCCTGCACAGCCTGAAAGGCGCGCCATGTGTTGTCGGCCACGACCGCCACGCCGCCGGTGATCGGCAACACCTCTTTGACGCCGCGCATCTTTTCGGCGCGGCCTGCGTCGAAGCCTTTGATCGCGCCGCCCTGTGCAGGGTTGGTGCGGGTGGTGGCGTAAACCATGCCCTCCATCACCATGTCGATGCCATAGGTCTGGGTGCCGGTGGATTTGGCCAGCACATCGGTGCGCATCTGCGGCTTGCCCAGATGCTTCCAGTCGGACGGGTCGCGCAGGGTGACATCGGTGATCGGGTCAATCTCAGCCGCCGCAGCGGCGAGGTCTTGATAGGCAAGCCGCGCGCCATCGGGGAGGACCACGGCACCTGCTTCGGTCTTAAGCTGGTCACGCGGCAGGCCGGTTTGCGCCATCGCGGTGGCGATCAGCGTCTCGCGCGCCACCGCCCCGGCTGTGCGCAGACGGTCGTACATATCGGGCACGGTGGAACTGCCACCGGTGAGTTGTAGGCCCAAAAGCTTGCCCGCCACATCCGCCGCGCCGCGGCCGGTGCGGGCGAGGAAGGTTTCCGAGGTGGCGGCGATGGGCATGCCTTCGGCGCTGACGACACCGTTGTAATACACCGGCGACGGCGGGCCGGGGGTGATTGTGACCTCAGCGAGGACAACGTCCAATTCCTCAGCAATCATATGGGCTTGGATAGAGTATGCCCCCTGCCCCACATCGGCGCGGGGGGTGATCAGGGTCACGCCACTGGCGTCCACTTTGACGTAGGGCGTGATCGCCGCAGCGCCCGGTGCGAGCCCGTCGAGCAGCGGATTGTCCAACTTGCGTTTATAGAGGTAGGTGCCAAAGGCCACGCCCCCTGCAATGGCGACGGAACCGACGAGAAAACTGCGGCGGGTGATGGTGCCAAGGCGCGACATGCTCAGGCCCCTCGCAACTGTGCGGCGGCGTCATGCACGGCGGCGCGGATGCGGGGATAGGTGCCACATCGGCAAAGGTTGCCGCTCATCGCCGCGTCGATTTGAGCGTCGGTCGGGTCGGGGTTGAGGTCGAGGAAAGAGGCCGCCTGCATGATCTGGCCGGACTGGCAGTAGCCGCATTGCGCGACCTGATGTTTGACCCAAGCGGCTTGGACCACATGCAAAGCCTCAGGCGTGCCGAGCCCTTCGATCGTGGTCACGTCGCCGTCGACATCGCCTGCGCGCAACTGGCAGGAGCGAACCGCCATGCCGTCGATATGCACGGTGCAAGCGCCGCATTGCGCGATGCCGCAGCCGTATTTCGGGCCGGTGATGCCAAGCTCGTCGCGCAGCACCCACAGCAGCGGCATATCGTCTTCGACGTCCACCTCGTGGACTTTGCCGTTTACTGTGATTTGCATGAGTTGCCCCTTTGAAGCCATTGTAAACAATGTAGCCTTCACAGCGGCGACCACAAGGTCCGCGGGCGGGGAATGGCGCGGGGTCAAGCTGCCGCTCGGCCCCGTGCGGGCCTTATTCGAGGTCTTGGGCCGTCATTGCACGGTGGATCTCGCGGCGCACCAGCTTGCGCACATTGCGGGTGATGCGCTCGCCCAAAGCGCCTTGCAACTCCGCCCGGACGATCTCTGTTACCAGATCACGCAGCGCCTCTTCGTCAAGGAACTGATCCTCAACGCTGATCCCGGTTGCTGCCTCGGCGGTGTCCGCCCCGGCATCCGAGGTCCGCGCGGCAGGCTCTGGCGCGCGCGGGCCGCTGTCGGCAAAGCGGCGCACCTGTTCTTCGATCGCTGCGGCAGGCTTGCGCCGCGCCGGGGCTTCAGGCTCCGCTGGTTCTGCGGCCATAATGGACGCCGCGTCAGTCGCGAATTCCACTGTGGGTTCTGCTTCTAGCTCAACGTCATCTTCCCAGACCATCGCCTGCGGGGCGGTGCCGGAATAGTCGTCATCACCGGGGCTGTCAGGCTCCCAATTGTCGGAAATGTTGCCAATGGCCGTTTCCAATGCCGCAATCTTGTCGCTGAGTTTGCGGGGCGGGACTGTCGGCTCTGCCGGGGTGAACCGGACGGATGCAAAAGCCTCGTCAGCGGCGACATCTGTTGCGCCACCTTCGCTGGCGGGCGCCGTTGCCGTCCTATCGGCCTGCGCATCGCCATTGCCGCGCGCGTCGCCAAAATCTTCGGCCTGCCTATCTGCGGGATCGTCGTGCAACATGTCATAATCGAAGGGCGAGATTGTCGGGCTGGCGGTGGTATCCGCTTCAAGCTCGGGCGTTTGTTCGCGCGTGTCTTTGGCCAGTCGGTCGGACGCCGGGAAAGGACGGTCCTGACCGTCCGATGTCGCCACACGCAGCGCAGGGGTCAGCACCAGCTTGTCAGCGGCGGCTTCGGGCGCGGCAGGGGGCGTGGGCTGTGTTGGTGGATTCATCGGCTTGCGCGACGAAAAGAAGGGGCGCATTTTGGGGCCGTCCCGCTCTTCCGTATGCGTATTTTTCTGCGTCAGCGCGGGCATTTCCGGCGCGGCCACATCGTCTTGAATGGAATCGTTCTGCATGGATTTGGGCACATGGGGGGAAAAGTCGCCTGAATAGACCGTTGTATCCGCCTCAGGCGCGCTGTCTTGCGCCGCGCCATGGGCGGGTTCAGGCGTTGCTGCATCCTGTTCCGGGCCGGGCCCAGAGGCTTGCATGGGGCGCTTGTCTTCGGACACCAGACGGCGAATCGAAGACAGCACATCTTCTACTTCCGCGTTTGTGACGGGTTCGGACATATTTTCTACCACTCTTTCCTCGCGAACCAGCTTAACCGGACCGGGGGATTCTCACAATGGGGCGCTAAAAATTGTCAGTCTTTTTGCAAAGCGCGCAACACCCGGTCAAGTGCCTGCCCCTGAGATGAGTGCAAGGCCGGCCCGTCTTTGACCAGATTATAATAGGCGCTGGCGTCGTAGATTTGCACCGGCAGGCGCAGGTCACGGGCCGTCAGCTGACCGGTGGCAGCCAGCACCGAATAGGCCGCGATGTAGAGGTTTGCGCGGGCGGTAACGCGGGTCGATTCCGCATCGAGCAGCGCCTGTTCTGCGTCCAATACATCAAGCGTGGTGCGCGCGCCCAAAGTGGCCTCTTCGCGCACGCCGCGAAAGGCGATGCGGGCGGCGCGGATCTGACGGTCTGAGGCTTCCAGCTGCGCCCGGGCCGACGCCAGTGCGGCATAGGCGTTACCGACTTCCTGCTCAACATTCATGCGCACCACATGCAGGTTGGAGCGCTGCGCGTCGCGTTGTGCCATTGTGCGGCGCAGGTCAGAGGACAGTGCACCGCCTTGATAGATGGTCTGGCCAACCTCAACCCCAACGCTGCCGCCCCGGTTGTAGGAATCGCTGCTGAATGTCTCGCTCAAGCCGTATTGACCTTTGAGTTTGACCGTAGGCTCCATAGAGGCTTCGCTTGCCTTCACGGCCAAATCGGCTGCGGCGACCTGATGCTGGGCGGCGATGATGGAAGGGTGCTGGCGGACAGCCAAGCCCTTGGCCGAGGCAAGATTACCGCCGACGTTGGGTAAGCTTGGCGGTGTGCCCAGTTGCCCCGGTTTACGGCCTACAACCGCGCGATATTCCTCAACCGCGCGCAACAACGCCCCCTCGGCGGCGGCCAGCCCGCTGCGGGCATTGGCCAGTTGCGCTTCGGCCAAGGCCACGTCAGTGCGCGTCACCTCGCCCACGTCAAAACGATCCCGCGCAGCGCGCAATTCCTGTGTCAGCAGCCGCAGGTTGTTGTTGCGCAGGGTGACAGTCTCGGCGGTTTCAGTGACACCCATATAGGCCCGCACCGCGCGCAGCAGCACTTGCTGTTCGATATCCAGCAGCGTTTGGCGGGTTGCGAGCACTGTCTCTTTCGCGGCTTCCGTCCGATAGGCGCTTGTGCCGAAATCATAGAGCAACAGTTCGCCGGTCAGATTGATCGACGCCCGGAGGCTTGAAAGCGATTGCGACGGGGCGAGCGCGGAACTGCGCGAGGTGCCAAAGTTTTGCGTCAAACTGCCCGCCCACCGCAGAACCGGTTTCAGGGCGGCCTTGGACCTTGCGACATCCTCATCCGCAGCCCGCAGCAGGGCGCGGTTTTGCTCCAGCAAGCCGGAATGCTCATACGCGCCGACAAGGGCGTCGGCCAGCGTCTCTGCCACCGCCGGGCGGGGCAGCGCGAGGGCAAGGCCCAATGGCAGCGCAAGCGCGATACGTTTGAAAGATGTTTTGAAACTGGTTACGCGCATGACATTGCCGCCTCTGATAAACTTATGTTTGTCTTACAAGGCGAGCCATTGGCCCCGCCGGAAAGGGCGCGCTGCCGCGCCCGATCTAGGAGTGCATGCCCGACCCTAACTGCGCGTTAGCGCCGGGGTCAAAGCTGGAATGCCACTTTCTGCTCAAAGCCGCGCAACACCGGTGCCGCGGCATTAAATTCACTGCGCCAAGACAGTCGTTCGCCCCGCTTATAGCCGACCCGCACCTCGCCCAGCCCCTGCTGCATAAAGAGACAGGCAATGCGCCCGCCATCCTTGACCTGTGCCGCTAGCGTCTCGGGCAGCTCCTCAACCGCCCCCTGCACGATCACTACATCATAAGGCCCGTGCTTTGGCGCGCCTTCGGCCAGCGGACCAACATGCACGATGACATTATCCGCCCCCACCTGCGCCAGCGCTTCTTGCGCTTCAGCGGCCATTGCCTCGTCTTCTTCCACCGCGACGACGGCTTCGGCCATATGGGCGATTACCGCGCTGGAATAGCCCATCGCACAGCCCACATCGAGCACCAGCTCGTCGTTTTCGATGCTCAAGTGATCGAGCATTTTCGCCAAGGTGCGCGGGTCAAGCACCACACGCCCCTGTCCCAGATCGAGGTTTTCGCCCAAATAGGCGGCCTCGCGCTGTGCTGCGGGCACGAAGTCTTCGCGCGGCACGGTCAACATGGCGTCAATGATCGGGAATTTGGTCACATCCGACGGGCGGACCTGCGTATCAACCATCGTGGTGCGGCGGGCGGCGAAATCACTCATCAGCGAAACTCATGTGTTCTGGGTGTCTGGAAACTGATGTGCCACATTGCCGGGCCAGCGGCAACGGGCCGCAGGCATTTTCACAGCCATATGGGTCTTGCGGCCCTCTTCGCGATCCGGTAGCAGTGCGCCAACCACGGAATGGCGAGTTGGCGGAGTGGTTACGCAGCGGATTGCAAATCCGTGTACACCGGTTCGATTCCGGTACTCGCCTCCACTTTACCCCCCTCCCCATCACGCAGCGAAGACGCCGGTGCAGGCAGGCGGGGCGGTGTGCGCTTTTTTAGTGTAGGTCTCCGCAGCAGCGCTTGTTTCCACGCCCTGGCGTGCTGTGGATGCTGAGTTCAGCCCTTTTCACAGCACGCCTATGGAACCCGGCGCCGTTAGCTGGTTGGCAGTTCGAGAAAAAATGTACTGCCCTGCCCGCAGGCGCTGATTAGGTCAATTTTCCCACCGTGGCACTCGGCAATTTCTTTGGCGATCGTCAGGCCCAAGCCCGTGCCGCCGTGGTGGCGCGTGTCGGACGAATCTCCTTGGGTGAACCGCTCGAAAATCTTGCTCTGGTCTTGTTGTGGGATACCTGGGCCATTGTCGTTCACCGCAATCGTCACAAATCGCTTGCCAACGTATACATCGACATCAACCGAAGTGTCAGCGGGAGAAAACTTGACCGCATTTGACAGCAGGTTACTCAGAACTTGGGCGATACGCTCTTGGTCGATCTTAGCAAAGCAGGCGCTTTGGATGTCACTGCGCAGGTTGATCTCCCGTTTTGGATGAAGTTCGCACGCAACATTTACTGCCTGCTCGACAACGGGAAGAATCTCTGTCTTTTTCTTCTCAAGCTTCAGCTTACCTGTGGCTAGACTTTCGAAATCCAACAGCGAATTAACGAGATGCATCAAGGTGCCGGCATTTTTAGCCGCCATTGAGACCAGCTTCATTGCGGTGTTGGAAAGCTCGGCCACGGAACCGGAATGCAGCAGATCGAGCGACCCTTTGATTGAGGTCAGCGGCGTGCGCAACTCGTGACTTACTGTTGCGATAAACTCGTCTTTGCTCTTGTTGCTCGCATTTGCACGGACCAAGGCGGCCTCAAGCTGCTGGGCGTTGCGCAGGGTGTTGTAGAAAGACGAACCAAGCGCAAGCAGAACCAAAATAACCATCAGCCCAAGCGGCAGCCCAACCTGTTTCAGCACATCGTTGCCGGGCTTTGGTTGCTCCCAAGCCAGGTAGCCAAGGGTCGTGCCATCTGCGCCCTGCAGCGCGTGGTAAGCAGTGGCTTCCGGCTGGTCCGCCACAAGTTGAAGGTCAGCGAGGTTAAACGACCCGGCGATCTCCGCCAGAAAGTCATCGGTGACGCGGTGTCCGAGAACTTGGCGGAACACCATCTCATCTGTCACCCCTGTGGGCAGCCCATCCCAAGGCTCCACCCGAGATACACCCACGACCCAAAGCTCGTTGGCAATCTTTACGAAAGTGGTCGGCGCCTCTTTGGTGCCAAGTTGGATACCGTCAAGCAAAGCATTCAACTGTTTGACCATATCGGCTGTTAGTAACCCATCTCGGGGCGCGTCAGATTCCTTGCTATAGATCCAACCAAAATTCCGGGACAGGTCACCGCTGAAAAATGATGCTAGTTCAAGGGCATTCCCCTCGCCCACCCCTGAGCCGACGTTGGGATAAAACCATTCGGTATCATTGGTCCGCAGTGCGTCATACGCCGCGTCCCAAAATGCGTAATCCAAAGTCATGGTCGACAGTTGGTCACGAAAGCCTTCAACACTGCCGGTCACCATTTGCAACGTATTCTTCTGCGCCAACTGGTTGTGCTGATGCGCGACCCAGAGCGTGCTGGTCAGCACCACGGCGACCAAGACGACGGCTGCGGTCACATGGGTAAGCATAATCTTATGCGTGATCCGCAGGTTTCGCGCCAAGCTGGAAACCGAGCCTTTAATTTGTGTGGAAGACGATATCACCGAAACATCCCATTCTTCTAATTTTGCGACCAAGCGTGGATGACGCCCAATATTAATGGTGGTCGAACAATGGCGCTTCTGCTGCCCTGTACTCTATTTATGCCGCGACTAATGCTTCCGCGGGCATGGTGCCGATGGCACAGTTTGGAAGAGTCACAACAAACTTCGTGCCGACGCCCAAGGTACTTTCAACAGTGATGTCGCCGCCGTGTGCCACGGAAAGTTTCTTGCTGATTGCCAGCCCCAAGCCGGTGCCGCCTTCGGTGCTCTTTTTGGCGGTTTCAACTTGGATAAAGGCTTGGAAAATACGCTGGAGATCTTCCTCTGGCATCCCGCAACCGTTGTCTTCGACCTCAAAGCGGCAGCCGTCTCCGACGACCTTGGCCCGGACGGAAATCTTGGTGCCCTTAGAGAACTTGAGGGCGTTGCCAACCAGATTGATAATGATCTGCTGGCAGCGTCCGCGGTCGACGGACAGAATGAAATCATCATATTCGACTTCAAAGTCAGACTGTTTTTCGGTCGCAAGACCCTGAAACTGTTCTTGAATTTCGGTCAGGAAATCACCGGCGTGGAATTCGCTTTTGTTCAGTTTGACGGAGTTCAATTCAATGCTGGTGTAGTCGAGAATTTCGTTAATGATCGTCAGCAAATGGTCGCCCGCGGATTTGATCCGCCCGCCGTAACGCTCTGTCTGGTCGCCCATCGCATCGAAGTGGGTTCTGGTGATCTGCTCATGCGGCTTCAGCTTTTCAAGCGTGCTGCCTTTTAGGTTGGACAGGAAAGCCGCGTATCCGTTGATGATGGTCAGGGGCGTGCGCAGCTCGTGGCTCAGGACGCTCATGAACTCAGACTTGGCACGGCTGGCGCTTCTGGCTTCGTCGCGCGCCTTGCGCAGTTCGTCAATGTTTTCCATCCGGGTGCGGTTTTCGACGAAATATGTGAACAACCCCCCAAGGACGATCATTGCGGCGGTGCCTGCAATGACCAAAGCCAGCAATTTGAACTCGTCCGGGTTGGTATAGCCTTCCACCGGGGCGGTCGGTGCAACTTTGAACGCGGCCATGCCAGTGAAGTGCAGCCCGACGATTGCCAAGGCGAATGTGAGGGTCATTTTCAGAGTAGTGTATGCTTTGATCTGAGCCCCAAGAAACAAGGCTATGGTTGCGAAGACCATTGCAAACAGGACCGATGCGACAAGGTAGGTCATATCCCAAGACACAACACCCTCGACACGGTAGGCGACCATTCCGGTGTAATGCATTGCCGAGATGGACAGGCCGAGGATGCCGCCCCCGATAAAGGTCGTAAGCGTGGTCCGGAACATGCCTGCGATCAGAATACCGATGGTGCAGCCCGCAATGGCGATCAAAAGCGAGATGAAGGTCAGGCCTAGGTCAAAGCTGACCGGCGCGTTTGGCTGGTAGGCCAAAATAGCGATGAAGTGTGTACACCAAATCGCGATACCTGAAGTAACAGCGGTCATGAAATACCAGATCAAGGCCTGACGCGGCGAACGCGTTAACGCATGCCTGTATAGCTTTGTGATGACCCAACTGCCAAATACGCACAAAAGCGCTGCCAGCAGGACGAGGGTAATGTCATGTTCGGAATGCATGGAATGGGCAACGGTGAGCATCATCTATACCTTTAACAAGATTAGTTTAGGTTTGCTCAACAAATGTGTCAGAATATTGACCGAGCGACGGTGTTTTGCTGGTGAATATCTGGTTTTTTCTGCCCTAATTCTAAGCGCGCTTCCCCCCAATAAGCACGCGATGAGCAGGCAGCAGTCAACAGGGCAAAATGTCAGATGTGTACACAATGCCTCTACTACAGCGGGAAATCCTGCACAAATTTCGCCTAACCCCGTAGATTTTGACCGCCAGAACAGGGTTCAACCTAACGCTAAACCTTAGTGACCGCCTAAGCGCGCAATCGCTAGGTCAGCTTTGATGCTGTTGGCGCACGTAATCCATTACCGCCCCGCGGACAGACATTTCACCCCGTTCGCGCGCCGCGTGAATCACCTCGCGGACGTCACCTAGGTTGCAGCGCCGCAGCAGGCTTTTGACCGGGCCGATGGAGGCCGGGCGCATCGACAGGGTATTGAGCCCAATCGCCGCAAAACACAGCGCCTCAACCGGGCGGCCCGCGTCTTCGCCGCAGAAAGACAGCGGCGTGCCGGTCTCAGCACAGCGTTCAACAATGCCTTCTAGGAAGGTCAAGAATGACACATTCAGCGTGTCATAGCGCTTCCGCACCCGTTCGTTTTCGCGGTCAGCGGCAAAGAAGAACTGTTTGAGGTCGTTGCCCCCGATCGACAGAAACTCGACCTCTTCAAAGAATTTCTTGGGCGCAAAGGCAAGGCTGGGCGTCTCCAGCATCGCGCCGATCTCAAGCTTTTCGGGCAGTTGGTGGCCAAGGATGCGTTCGCGCTCCATCGCCTTGTCCATCTCGGCCCGGGCGGCGCGAAACTCTTCGAACTGCGCGACAAAGGGAAACATCACTGACAAAGGCCGCCCGGCAGCTGCACGGATCAGCGCCTGTAGCTGCATCCGCATGACGCCGGGCTTGTCGAGCCCCACCCGGATCGCACGCCAGCCGAGCGCGGGATTCGGCTCGTCGTTGGGCTTCATATAGGGGAGCACCTTATCCGACCCGATGTCGAGCGTGCGGAAGATCACCCGCTTGCCATGTGCGGCATCAAGCACGCGGGCATAAAGCGCCGCCAGTTCGGTCCGGCGCGGCATCTGGTTGCGCACAAGGAACTGCAACTCGGTGCGGAACAGTCCCACACCTTCGGCCCCCGACCCTTCGAGCGACGGCAGATCGGCCATCAGACCCGCATTCATCTGCAGGCTGATGATGCGCCCGCATTTGGTCTCGGCCGGCTTGTCGCGGATCGAGGCATAGCGTTCTTGTGCTGCGGCCTGCATAGCGATCTTATCGCGAAAGGCGGCGGCGACGGTCTCATCCGGGCGCAGATGCACGACCCCCTGCTCGCCATCTATCATGATGTGGTCGCCGTTGAGCGCGTCATTGGTCACCCGGTTGGCATGGACGATCAGCGGGATCGCCAGCGCGCGGGCGACGATGGCCGCGTGTGAGCCGACTGAGCCGCCCTCAAGCACAATGCCGCGCAACGAGCGGCCATAATCCAGCAATTCCGCCGGACCGATGTTGCGTGCCACGAGAATGGGATCTACGGGCATTTCTGCCCCAGTGTCACTGCCCTGCCCCGTCAGGTTGCGCAGCAGTCGGTTCGATAGATCGTCAAGGTCCGACAGCCGTTCGCGCAGGTATGCGTCGCTGACCTGCCCCAGCCGGGCGCGGGCCATTGATTGCTCTTTCTCCACCGCTGCCTCGGCGCTGAGGCCGCTTTGGATGTCTTCGTTCATCCGGCGCAGCCAGCCTTTGGAATTGGCGAACATCCGGTAGGCTTCAAGCACTTGCTGCTGCTCTTTGTCGGCAGTGAGACTGAGCAATTGGTCAACGCTCAAGCGCAACTGCTCGACCGCTTCGGTCAGACGCTCGGTCTCGCGCTCAGGATCATCGGCGATGGGGTTCGAGACCACCACGCGCGGCTCATGCAGCCAGACATGCCCTTCGGCCACGCCCTCTTGGGCCACCGTGCCGCGTAACAACACGGGCTGGCTGTGCCGCGCTGACATGGCCGCACCTTCGCCGACGAAGGCGCCCAGTTCAGCCATTTCGGCCAGCACCATAGCGACGACTTCGAGCGCATAGACCTCATCGGCGGAAAACTCGCGCGCGGCTTTGGACTGCACGACCAATACGCCCAGCGTTTCGCCCAGACGTTGGACCGGCACACCGAGGAAAGAAGAATAAATCTCTTCCCCTGTTTCGGGCATGAACCGAAAGCCTGCCGCCTGTGGCGCGTCAGGCGTGTTGATGACATCGCGGCGCTTGGCCACGCGACCGACCAGACCTTCGCCCAGTTTCATGCGCGTTTCATGGACCGCAGCGGCGTTCAGACCTTCGGTGGCGCAAAGCTCCAGCGTGTCTTCATCGCGAAACAGATAGATCGAGCAGACCTCGCAGCCCATCGAGTTGGCGATCAGATGGGTGATCTTATCCAGCCGCGCCTGACCCGCCACATCGCCCGCCATGGCATCACGCAGACGCCCCAGCAGCTTTCGGCTTTCTGTTTCAACACGTTCGGCCATTGATCAGTCCCTGTCCCTCTGGTTCAAGATC
>Ga0209345_10004097_pt1 | contig 14357 bp, 13 predicted proteins | sample Cruoilmetagenom7_FD_187294 | JGI IMG/M metagenome (GOLD analysis project Ga0209345, IMG submission 187294) | Oil polluted marine microbial communities from Coal Oil Point, Santa Barbara, California, USA - Sample 7 (SPAdes) (version 2) | ecosystem: Environmental > Aquatic > Marine > Oil seeps ... | reverse complement strand
CGGGAAGGCGTCTTCTACGGAGGGGATTCTTCGACACGTCAGCCAAAGGCTGACGGCTCAGAATGACAGATAATAGCAAAAAGAGGGTTTTTTATGGATTTTAAAGATTTTACCAATTTAATAAGAATAAATTCCGAAAAAGGAAGAAAAACTGAATTTTTTAAGCTGCAATTGTCTATTGATGATTACAGAAAGTCAAAACCCGCTGATTTTGGGATAGAAGAGATTTTCTTTGCTGATTATGATGAAGACAAAAAAAATTACACAATTTATTATCCTGATAAAGAAAATGAAATAGCGCTTAAAAAAGATGATATAGAGGACGAATTTTACGACAAGGGCTGGGACAGATATATTCATAAGTAATTTTTGTAAAGCACCTGTTTGAAGCAAAAAAATAGAAAATTTATTAAATTTTTACTCCAAAAAAAGATTTTTTTATTAAATTTGGTAAATTTTAAGATATTTTACCTGAATTTACAGCAAAATTCTTGTTTTTTTAAAAACACAAATTTTCTCCTGTGAAAAAATTTACTTTATGTGTGCTCAATAATATGTTAAATATAGAAATAGATTCTTAAAGAGGTAAATTTTTAAAGTTTATAAAGAAGGAGAAAAAAAATGGTAAATGCAATGTTTATTCCAATGCAGCAAGAACTTTCAAACGAAGAAATCAAGAAAATTATTAAAGAACGAAATGTAAGATTCATAAGACTTCAATTTGTGGATATGAATGGTCATGTAAAAAACATGGCTTTACCTGCATGTCAGATTGACAAAGCTCTTAACAACGAAATAATGCTTGATGGTTCTTCTATACAAGGATTCAGGAGTATTGAAACATCAGATATGTATTTTTACCCTGACAAAAAGACATTTTCCCTGCTTCCATGGCGGGCAAAAGACGGATCAAACGTAGCGAGATTAATTTGCGATATCTATAATCCTGATGGAACGCCATTTGACGGCTGCCCGAGAAACAACCTTAAAAGAGTTCTTGAAGAAGCCAAACAGCTTGGTTATGAGATGAATGTCGGACCTGAATGCGAATTTTTCCTCTTTAAAAGAGATGAAAACGGAACACCTACACAGGTAACCCATGACGCCGCCGGTTATTATGATGTCGGACCTGATGATATGGGCGAAGATTTAAGGGGTGAAATGATTTCCACCCTTCAGGAAATGGGCTTTCAAATTGAAGCCAGTCATCACGAAGTAGCTGAAGGTCAGCATGAAATTGATTTTAAATACGCTGATGCGCTAACAACCGCTGATAACGTTGTTACTTTTAAAGTCGCAGTAAAATCTATCGCAGCAAAACATGGATTGCATGCAACATTTATGCCAAAACCTATATTTGGGGTTAACGGCTCAGGAATGCATATAAACTTTTCTCTTGTAAAAGATGGCAATAACGTGTATCTTGACGAAGAAAGACCATATAAATTAAGCCAGGAAGCCCTATGGTCTATAGGCGGCGTGCTTAAAAATATCAGAAACGTAACAGCAATTACTAATCCGATTGTAAACAGCTATAAGCGTCTTGTTCCGGGATATGAAGCGCCTGTGTATCTTGCCTGGTCAGCGGCAAACAGAAGCGCATTATTAAGAGTTCCTGCAAAACGCGGGAATGCGACAAGAGTTGAGCTAAGATCTCCTGATCCAAGCTGTAACCCTTATCTTGCCTTCGCTGCGCTCTTAACAGCAGCTCTTGACGGGATTAAAAACCAAATTGAGCCGCCTGCTCCGGCTGAGCAAAATATTTACCAGCTTACAGACAGAGAAAGAAAGAGAATGAAAATTGACGCTTTGCCGGGAAGTTTGATTGAAGCGCTTGATTTGATGGAAAAAAGCGCGGTTGCTAAAGAAGCTCTTGGCGATCATATTTTAAGCGAATTTATGATGGCAAAAAGACGAGAATGGGATGAATTCAGAATCTGCGTAACTCCATGGGAACTTGATAAGTACCTTGAAAAATATTAAATTGTTTTCTTAATAAAAAGCCCCTTCCCGATGAATTTGGAAGGGGCTTTTATAATTGAGCTCTAAAAAGCGGATTTAAGGTTATACCGCTTCTAATAAAAATAAGGGTGACAGCAAAGTCAAAACAGAGGCGACGAAACAGCGTTACAGACTTTAGCCAAACTCGTTCTAATATTATAGTTTTAAAAAATAGCCATAGTTGAGGATTAACATATTTCTTCTGATAAGTGAAAATAAATTTTGTTAAGGAAAGCAAATTGACATGTGAAAAATTTAAAATGAGGAGGAAGTATGAAAAAATATTTATCACTACTTAGTGTCATGATTTTGTTTGCGCAACCGGCATTTTCACAATGCGGTCCGGGCGGATGTCCTGTACAGAAGCAAGCGTACCAGCCAAGACAACAAATTATGCAGCAGCCTATCCAGCAGGGAAATCGGCATTACTTGCAGTCTTACCAGCCTAGACAGTACGTGCGGCAACAGCAAACTTACCAGCCTATGCAACAGGCTGCGCCAGTTTGTCCACAGCCATGCCCGCCGCAAGTTTCTCAATGCGCTCCAAATTTCTTTATCTGCCCCAACCTTATGCAGGGAATGACAGGAGCCGCTGCAAATCTTCAGGCGCCTTACTGCCAAAAATTATGCCCGAAAGTAAGAAGCGGATGGAGAGTCTTTGTTGAAGATTACCTTGGATTTGATTAAAAAGTAAGAACGAGTTTAGTTAAAATCAAAAAGGCGAAAACTTATCGTTTTCGCCTTTTTTTGGAGCGGTATAATAAATAAAGCGTAAAAAACAAAACTCGTTCCAGTATAACAAGTTACTTGTATAAACATTAAGATTATCTTTATTTTTTAATGGTTTAATCTAAATAATCGTATAATATTTAACGATTATGTATACTTAAGCAAAAATGGTTTGGGAAAAGATAATCCCCGAAAATAGCATTTGAAGTTAACAAATTACCTGTAATAAAAAATAGACTTGTATTGGAAGAGGTTTCTTGCATGGATGATAAAGAAAAAATTGATAATAATGATTTAGAAGAAAATCCGTTTTCTCAGGAAGTGACTGCTGAGGAAGCTTCTGAAGCGGAGGAAAAACCTTCTGATGAAGAAGATGAATTCAGCAAGCTTGGAGAAGAACTGGAGAATCAAAAAAGCCAATATATAAGACTTGCGGCGGATTTTGATAACTACAGAAAACGTCAGGAGCAGGAAAGGGAAGCTCTCTTAAAATACGGAGCAGAAGATACTTTAAAGAAACTTTTGCCTGTTCTTGATACAATAGAAAGAGCAAAAAAATCTTTTCAGGAGATCGAAGATTGCCAGCAGTTAAAGCAGAGTTTTGAGGCGATAGAAAAACAGTTTTTTGATTCACTTGATAAAATCGGGGTAACAAAAATTGAGACAGTGGGAAAAGAGTTCGACCCAAACCTCCATGAAGCGGTTATGCAGACGCAAACGGATGAGCATGACGATCATTCAATAGTTACAGAGCTTCAGAGCGGTTACAAGTTACAAGATAGAGTGGTAAGACCAGCAATGGTCAACGTGGCAGTAAAAGATTAAATCCAAACAAAAATGATTTTCAGAAATGCGAAGCGAAGAACTCTATTTTTTCTGACTAAATATCAGGAAAATAAGGAAGGGTTTAAAATGAAAACTGCGTTTCTGAGAACAGGAATCACAAATTAACAATGGAACTATTATATGAGCAGTAAAAATTATTATGAAATTTTAGAGGTATCACAAGACTCCACTAAAGATGAAATAAAGAGCGCGTTCAGAAAAAAAGCAAGGGAACTTCATCCTGATGTAAATAAAGCGCCTAATGCGGAGAAGCAATTTAAAGCGTTGGGACAGGCTTATGAGGTTCTTATGGATGAAGAAAAGCGTTCTCTTTATGATAGATACGGAGAAAACGGGCTTAAGAATGCGGGTTATGACCCTACAGGACCATTCGATTTCGGGTTTGGCGATTTAAGCGAAATTCTGTCATCCTTCTTTGGCGGCGGATTTAGCGGCTCAACTCAAAATCCTAATGCTCCAAGACGTGGAAGCGATTTAAGGCTGGATTTACAGATAAAGTTTGAGGAAGCGGTTTTCGGAACTGAAAAGGATGTTGATATAAACCACCTGGAAAATTGCGACAAATGCGCAGGTAAAGGTTTTGAGCCTGGCACCGCTCCTGTGACATGTCCTGCATGTCAGGGTTCCGGGCAGGTTCAGCAAACAACGCAAACTATATTAGGTCATTTCACGCAAGTTTCAACTTGTCCTCAGTGCCGCGGGGCTGGTCAGATAATTTCAAACCCCTGTAAAAAATGTCACGGCGAAGGCAGAGCTGATGTTTCCAAGTTAATAAATATTAAAATTCCAGCTGGTGTGGATAATGGCACAAAATTAAGAATCAGCGGGGAAGGCGATTCCGGCAAGAACGGCGGTCCTCCCGGCGATATTTATGTTGCGCTTCACTTGCGGCATCATAAAATCTTCAAAAGAGACAGTGTAAATATTTATCTTGAACAAAATATTACTTTTTCTCAGGCAGCTCTTGGCGATTCCATAGAAATTGAAACCGTTGACGGGCTAAAACCCCTAAAAATTCAACCCGGAACGCAGTCAGAAACGGTTATAAGCATAAGAGGGGCGGGAGTTCCATTTCTAAATATGCCTTCAAGACGCGGTGACCAGTTCATAAAATTAAATGTCGTAACCCCAACACATCTTTCTGAAGAAGAAAGAAAGATTTTCAACCGCTTAAACATTATAGAGAGTGAAAAAGCCGACAAAGAACCTTTAATGGATAAAATCAAAAGCGCCTTCTCTAACAAAAAATCCTGATTTTTACCTATTCTTTTAAGTTATATACCGTTCCATTATTAATTTGTAATTCTGTTTTCGAGGGTACCCTTCGCAATGACATCCCGGATACCTGAGCAATTACAGTTTGGAGAATTTAGCTTTTTAATCAAACCCATTCTTGCTGATATCCTTTATTTAAATGAAATTTTTACTTTTTCTTAAATTTTATTAAAATACTTATCGATAACTGAATAGAGAAGGATAAAGGTTAACAGGTCAGTCTTCGTCATCTTGAGCCGCAAGCTCTTAGCTAGCGTGTCGCGGAAGATTTCCTCACATTCATGCAAAAGATGTTCGACTATGCTCGACATGATGACTTACCGCCTGAGTTGTTACGACAAAGGGAAGAATGTTTAATAGTTCTATACAAAATATGATTAACGGCGCGGGTTTTAACTCGGCGCAGAAACGAGTTGCGCAGATAGAAACACTTGTTGCCGAGAGAACCAAAAAACTTACCGCTTCTAAAGCAGAAGGGGTTCAAAGCTTTGCGGAAGTTATAAGTCAAAAGCCGGCTTCCGAGCTTAAATACAAGGTTGCTGAGCCTTTAAAAACCTCTAAAGCAGAAATTAGCAGCATAGTAAATACGGTTTCCGGCAAATATAAGATAGATGAAAAGCTTGTCATGGCAGTGATTAATCAGGAATCAGCCTTTAATCCCAACGCGGTCTCAAAAGCCGGAGCAAAAGGGTTAATGCAGCTTATGCCTGCTACAGCAAAAGAAGTTGGGGTTCTAAACCCATTTAGCCCGACCCAAAACGTGGAAGGCGGCGTTCGATACCTGAAATTTATGATGGATAAATACAACGGAAATCTTATTCTTGCCCTTGCCGCCTATAACGCAGGTTCTGCAAACGTCGACAAATACGGCGGCGTTCCCCCATTCAAAGAAACTCAGCAATACGTCAAAAAAATTCTTGCCAATTATTTAGGCTAATAGACATTAAAAAAATAATCATTAAAATTTCAGGAATATGCGTCTAAGCAAAGAGGATTTTCGGATTTAGGAAAACAGAAATTATTTGAAGAAAGAAGTAGCCCCCTTCTTTTCCTGATATTTAATCAGAAAAAGCGGGTACCCTCAAAAACAGAAACATAACTTAACAAGTTACTTATTATAATTAAAGAAGGAGAGGAAAATGAAGGATATTTTTGTTCCAAAATTAAAACTTAGCGCGGATATCAGCGAAACAAAGCTTAACACCATTGATAGTCCCATGCGTATGAACAATATTTTCAAGACTGAAGAAACTCCTGATTTTAAGGATGTTTTCGTCGATCTTGTAAAAGGCGTTGATACCACGATGAAAGCGCCTGATCAAATGATGGAAAGTGCCATGCTGGGTAACGGAGCAGATATTCATGATGTCATGATTGCAATGTCCAAAGCCGAGTTAAGTATAAATATTGCTACTCAAATGACCTCAAAAGTCGTACAAGCGTATGAGAAAGTAATGTCAATTCAGTTGTAAAATTATAGTATCTGTCAGTATTTATACTTAAACTAAAATGGTTAAAGAAAAAAGTAGCCCCCTTCTTTCCCTGATATTTAATCAGAAAAAGCGGGTACCCTCGAAAACAGAATTACAAATTAACAATGGAACTATTATAAGAATAGAATTAGGAAAAAGGGTTAAAAATTGGATTTTAATGCCATATTGAAAAATAAAACAGTTTTAATCTCAATTATAGTGGGAGTTATTCTGCTGCTGCTTCTTGTGGTTATTGCTGTTAGCTCGAGCCAATCTTCTCAGGAAGGCTCTGTCGCCACCCCCAACCAAACAAAATTAAAAGAAAATATTAAACTTTTAACCACAACCGACACGGGTAAAGCTCTTGAAATACAAGCATTACTTGCCCGTCAGGGAATAAGAGTAAGGCAAAGCGGAAAAGGTTCTAAAATTGACCTTATTCTTTCAAAAGAAGACAATATTACTGTTGACCAGCGGGATGAAGCCATTGTGACTATTGTAAAAAGCGGCGCGATGGATAAAAATATAGGTCTTGAAATTTTCGATAAGGGAGATTTTACTTCTTCCAGAGAAGACAAGAGAATTAGGCTCGCAAGAGCGGTAAATGGAGAGATTGCAAGGCTTATCAAGAAAATTCCGGGTATAGTAGATGCTTCTGTGTTTATCGCTATACCTAAGGACACAATTTTTACCTCAATGAAACAACCTAAAACCGCTACTATACAGCTTGTTTTAACCCCTAATGCAGAGAAGCTTGACAGAAACATCATAAGAGCTATTAAAAACCTGCTTCTTGGCAGTATAGAAGGTATGAAAGCTAAGAACATCTCTATTACCGACACAAACGGAAACGTTTATTCAAGTATAATGAGCTCGACCGATGATATGATGAAGCTTCTTGAAGACAAAGACATCTATATGAGAAAAAAAATCATCACGCAGCTTGATAAGCTGATAGGGAAAGGCAATTATGTTGTCACAGTAAGCACTTATCTAAGAGAAACACCTCTTGAAACAGCTAAAATTATTTATAATCCTGAAGAATCAACTGTGGGAAACAAACAAAAGTTCACCGAAAACCTTGGCGATTCTTCACAAGATAAAAATAAGCTCAGCGGCGCGGTAAGTTCTTACCTGCCGGGCAAAATGTCGAATCCTGAATCAAAAAGCAACAGAAATTATAAAAGAGAAGCTGAGGAATATAGCTATAAAGTTGGGCAGATGCGTATTTCTGAGATAAAAACTCCGGGAACCCTTGAGGAAATTTCGATAGCTGTCACTATCAGCCAGGGAACACTTCCCGCAGGAATAGAAATAGAGAATTTAAAAACCCTTATAGCCACGACTGCCAGCCCAAAAGCTTCTGCGAGTAACGTGCAGATTGCATTTTCAGACAAGATAAGACCTTATCTGTCACAGGAAAGACCGGTTCAGTCCGCTCTTGTCGAGAAATCAGGCAACCCATGGTGGACTTCTATTGCAGTAATAGGTAGTCTCCTGCTTCTTGGTATGGTGTTTATCTTAAGGAAGCCAAAGGATTCATCCAAAAGACATAAAAAAGACATTGATTCTATTATGGAAATAACTAAAAAACAAGAACAAGCAATAGAAAATGCTAACCAAAAAACTATGCAGCTTCAGCAGATGCAGAAACAAATGTATGAACAGCTTTCAGGAAATCAGACGCAGGCTCTTCCACAGCAGGCAGCTCCTATGGAGGCTGAAATTGAAGAAGATATTGATGAACAAGAGCTTGCAACTACTCTTAAAAGCTGGATAGAAAGTTCAAGTTAAAATAAACAATAATCATGCTGAACATTTATGTAAAATTCAGCATCTCATAAGACCCTGAAATAAATGCAGGGTGACATAATAAGAGGAGAATAATAAATTGCCTATAACAGAGTTAAATCCGCAGGAATTTTCAAAAAACCTTGCCGGACAGGCAATTGGATATGTTCCTGACGATTTTTCTGAAGAACATAAAAATTATATAGCTAAAAAAGTATACGAATTTTGCGTTATAACAAGCGAACATCTGATAAAACAGCATCAGGAAATTTTTACTGATGAAGAGGCTGTAATAGTTATCCAGTTTATCGGTGAATGGACGTTCCATAAGTCTATTGACCTTATAAAAGCTGATATTGACAGTCAATACTGGGATCAAATACTTCAGCAGGTAGCTTTTGCTGCCCTTAAGTCAGCTCTTCATTCACATATAGAAAAGTTTGAGAATGACAAAACCACTGCTTTTATAGAACATAGCGTAAAAAAAGCCTATGAAGACTGTATAAACCAATTGATTAAGGCTAATGCCATCGAAGAAGAAGAAGCGCAGGATGCTCTTTCCCAGTCTAATGTCGATAAAATGACAGAAAAAATAAAAGCGGAAACAGAAGCAAATGAAGCGCCTTCTGTTGAAAATGATGAAAAAACTATGAAATACGTAACAATAGCCATGTTTTTGAGAAAAATGCCGCCGCAAAAAGCTGAGAAAATTCTGCAAAACATGGACGAACCTGAAAGGCAAAAAATCCGGTCTTGCCTGCAAATTAAGGACCTGGAACAGAAACTTGACGCTTCTATAATTAATGGATATATACAAGATTTAAAGAAAAATATTTCTATTAATTCAAAACCCGGAATAAAAAAACTTATTAAAGCTTTTAACGCTCTTCAAGAAGAATACGGAGAGGAATCAATAATAAACTTAACAATAAATGAACGGGCTAAAATTCAGCATTTTTTAAGTGACTGCCTGTTTGAGGATGGGGTAAATGCTCTTAAAGTTAAACTTTCACCCTATATCACCAAAATATTATATAATTATCTTAATAATAAACTTGTTGCCTAATTAATGATAATTAAGAAAAACAAATCTCAAAAAATCAATGAACCCGCAAAATCTTCCGAGGGACAACCGTCGGAAGTTACCGGCGTAACTCCGTATCAGCCTCAGGATATTTCCAGGGACATAATAAAAGAACGGGAAGAAAGACGAAGAGGCGACAGGCGGCGAGGATACAGACGTATTGATGACAGAAGCCTTGTTTCCCGCGCGCAGGAAGAAGCTAATGCTATCAAAGAATCAGCTTCTAAAGAAGGGTTTGAGTATGGCGTAGATATTTCCAGGGAAGAGGTTAAAAAACTTAATTTTGCTATAAGTGAACTTTTTACCGCAAAAGAAAAGGTCATGCAAAATTCAATTCCTGATATTGCGGTGCTGGCAGTCAAGGCAGCAGAGAAGATTATCAAAAAAGAACTTAAAATTAACGAAAAACTAATATTAAGCGTGGTATCAGAAGTTATTCAGTCAATGAGCAAAAATGAAACTGAAATAATAATAAAAACAAACCCTAATGATGTTGAAATTGTAAAGGAAAATCTGCCTGAAATTTATCCTTACAACGAAACCACAAAAATAAAAGTCATGCCGGATGAGGAAGTTGACTGGGGCAGTTGTATCGTGGAAACCAAAAACGGGATAATTGACGCGAGATTTTCAACGCAGCTTCAAATTCTGCAAAAAGCTCTGGAAGAGGGACTATAGGAGGAAATTAATTGGCTCAGCCTCAATCATCACAATCAGGATTCTTTTCCGAATTAATACTCGGAATTTTTGTGCTGGGATTAATTATAATTCTTATTATCGAACTTCCTACCACTTTTATTGACCTGTTTATCTCAATTAACATAACTATTGGCGTAATATTAATTTGTATTTCTTTGTATGTGGAAAAACCGCTTGATTTAGCGGCGTTCCCGTCCATTATTCTTATAGGAACTTTGTTCAGGCTGGTTCTTAGCATTGCATCAACAAGAGTTATTTTAACTAAAGCAGAAGCAGGGAAAATAATTGAATCTTTTGCAGAATTCGTATCAGGAGGGAATCTTATTGTTGGTTTTGTAATTTTCCTTATTATTACTCTTGTTCAATTTATGGTTATAACAAAGGGTTCTGAGCGTATTGCGGAAGTCGGGGCAAGATTTGCGCTGGATGCGATGCCTGGCAAGCAAATGACTATTGACGCTGATTTTAACCAGGGATTAATTTCGCCGGAAGAAGCTGTCCAGCGAAGAGAAGATCTTTCCAGAGAATCCGCGCTTTACGGGTCACTTGATGGGGCGATGAAATTTGTTAAAGGGGATACTATTGCAGGTATTATCATCACGGTAATTAACATTATAGGCGGTTTAGCCATTGGAATGATGCAGATGCAAATGGAATTGGGCGATGCCGTAGAAACTTTCACTAAATTAACGATTGGAGACGGTCTTGCCGCACAGATTCCGTCACTTTTAATGGCTTTTGCCTGCGGTATCACAATGACAAGAACTACAGCATCAAACAAGAGTTTGGCGCGTGATATTTTTGCTCAGTTTATAAATAAACCAAATAGTTTGTGGTTTACAATGGCTTTTCTTTTATTAATTGCCGCTACGTCAGGAGTTACAGGGCTTCCATGGTATTGGTTCTTAATGATCTCTATTATAATAGGATTTACGGCATTTACGGTTATTCTCCAGCAAGATGTGCAAACACAATACAGTGAACTGGAATCCGTTAAACAAAACATGCAGGACCTTGTTAACCCAAATAAAATGTATGAACGTCTTGGGGTAGACATCTTGAGCCTTCAGGTTGGCAACAACCTTCTTGCAATTGCTGATCCCGAGCAAGAAGGGCAACTTCTTGCCAAAATTGCTGCTCTAAGGCAAAGAATGACCGATGAATTTGGGTATATCATTCCGAGTATAAGAATTATGGACAGCACCGCAATTGGTGAAAATGAATACCTGATTTCTATAAGAAACAACGATGTTGCAACAGGGGAAGTCCATCCTGGCAGACTTATGATAATGGCGGAACAATGGGATGCATCTGACAGATCTGCTCCGAAGGATATAATAACAGGTATTGATCCTACTTACCAGCAGCCTGTTTACTGGGTAAAACCTGAAGAAGTTGGTGAAGACAGCGGACTTACCACTGTTGATCCTGAGAACGCAATAGTTTCGCACTTGCAGGAATGCGTCCGTAAATATGTTGAAGAAATCATGACAAAAACCGATGTTATCAAGCTTATGGAGCTTGTTAAGACGCAAGATCCGACCCTTATCAACGATCTTGTGCCGACGATTATTTCAACAAGTGATTTAAGAAAAATTTTTGTGAACCTGATAAGAGAAAAAATTTCGATTAAAGATATTATCTTCCTGTTTGAAAGATTATGCGACTATGCAAGGTTCTCAAAAGAGCCTGATATTCTTTCTGAAAGGCTCAGGGCTTCTCTTGGGCGGCAAATTTGTCTTAGCAATACAAATGAAGCCAACACGCTTTATGTTATTACGCTCTCACAAGAATGGGAAAAAATTCTTGATGACTCCTGCCAGAGAACGGAACTTGGGACGATGTTCCTGTTGAATCCGCTACAAGTGCAGGAATTAATAGAAATGGCTGCATCAATTCTTATGAAATCACATCAAACAGTAGGTTCTCAGCCGGCAATTCTTTGTTCTCCAAGAATAAGACTGCCTTTATATCAGCTTCTTGAAAGACATATCCCGACTGTTGTTGTCTTGTCATACAGTGAACTTATCACCGATATTAAAGTAGAGCAGGTCGATATCATCGGAGAAGAATCTTACTAGTAACTATTCAGGCAGGGATTCCATTGCGAAAGGCGCCCGCTAATGCTATTTCATTTATCAAAAACTAACTCATTTCGGTATAACATGTTCACCTAATAAATTCTGATTTGGCGAAAAAACGGCACAAAATTTCGGATTTGGCGAAAATCTTCCAATAAATATCAAAAAGAAGGAGAAACTGCAGGAAAATTCCGCACTTAACAAATTGTAGTCCAAGTTTTTGCAGACATTTTGCAGACATTTTTTCAATAAACTGCAAACAAACTACCATAAATCAGCAGACATTTTGCAGACAAAACGCATATAGAAAACGCTCAAAAATGTACCAAAACCTACCAAATTTAACCAACAAACCGCTTATATTATTTAATTATAAATTCAGGGGATTGTTTTATTTTTTCCAGTTCCAGAAGGGATGTATAGGTAGGCAAAATATACAACCTTTCATCAACCTCAACTCCTTTGAGAGCCTCTCCAAGAGCTTTTTTGACATTTTCTGTGACAATTAAATTTTTACTGTCAATCCCTGCATATTTCAGTCTTACCGCCATATCAAAAGCCCTTGAGCCACTAATAACAGTTGTTTTTCCATGAGTAGACAGCATCTCAAAGTTTGCATCCCAAAGCCATGAAACATCTCTTCCATCAGCGTAATTGTCATTTATGACTATAAAAAGCTTCCCTTTATCATCGTTTCTTATTGTTTTAAGGACTTCTGAAGCCCCTATGGGATTCTTAATGAGCTGTATGAGTGTATCTTTACCGTTTATATTTAGGCTTTCCGAGCGACCAAAGATAGTAGAGTAATTTTCGATACCTTTTTTAATTGTTTCAGGGGGAATGCCAGCTTCCATCCCTGCGGTAATCGCTGCTAACGCATTATAACAGTTATATAATCCTGGTAAATCAACTCTGACTTCAAATTTATCGTTTATCACAAGCCTTGAACGGGCAATATCAATATAAGCCTTTGCGGATACCTTTGTAGAGGGTCTTTTAGCTCCACAGCCCGAACATTCATAATATCCCAAATGTCCATAGAAAATTTTCGTGTAGCCAAAAGCCTCTCCGCATTTGCAATTCACGGATTCTAAAGGCGAATAGGTTTTTTCTATTTGGTTTAAATATTCTATCTCATCAAACCCATAAAACACCGTGGCAAGGTTTTCCCCTGCGGAATCCTCCATTATTCTTGACACCATAGGATCATCCGCATTCAAAAGAAGCTTTAAGGGCTTCTTTTGAATGGTTTTTTCTATAGCGGCTTCAATTTTTCGGGCAGTTGTGTTTAATTCCCCGTATCTATCGAGCTGATCCCTGAAAAGGTTTGTCACAAGGACAATATCAGGATTAAAATTATCAAACACAAGCGACATATAAGCTTCATCTGTTTCAAAAATGCAATTATCAGCTTTTAGCTTGCCGTTTAAGGAGCTGTTTTCCGCTACAGCAGTGATTATGCCTGTCAGCATATTCGCCCCTTCTTTATTATGGACAACCTTCCTGTCAAAAGTTTCAAAAACTGACGCTGCAAGCCCTGCTGTCGTGGTTTTTCCGTTTGTGCCTGTTATTGTTATTATTTCTTTTTTTGTTTGTTTAGTAAGGCATGAAAGCAATCTCGGCGAAATCTTGCAAGCAATTTTCCCTGGGAAATTAGTCCCTGCCCCCATCTTAAATGTTTTAATAAGACAAATTACGCTTTTAACAGCGCATATTGAACTTATATGACGTAAAATTTCAAACATAATCCTTTTTACAAAAAGTTGCCTGGTTTGATTATATTATCATATTTACCGATTTTAGTTTTTTTCTTAAAATCCTGAATGCCTTTAATACAGTCAAAAAGTAACAATATTGCGACTAAACTCCCTGCTCCTGCTGCGGCAAAGCCTATTTGTTTTAACTTATTACGAGAATTTTTAAGTTCAAACTCGTTTGCGTAATAGTCATTCAAATAATTATTAATTTGAGTTAAATATTCTTCCTGCTCGCTTGGAGTGCCAGCTTCCCCTGTTAAAAGATATTTTTTATCCCGAGTATTTTTATCTTTCAAAGCTATATAATAAACTTCCTGCTTAAAGATGTTTTTTTGTTGCGCTAATTCAACTAATTTTAATTCTTTCAGGGCAAAACTGTATTCGATGGACTCATTACCTATAATATCCTGTTTTTTTATAACGCAAAGGTTTTCAGTTTTATTGCAGCTTAAATGGGTTGTATAAGCTGAATCATAAATCTTATAAAGACATGCTATTACAAATAAAAGACTTAAAACCGCAAGAGCTCCGACAAAATAAATTACGCCAGCAGGATTTTTTCTTAATTGTGTGTTTAATTGTTTAGTTGAGTTTCTCATTTTTACTAGGTCTAATTAAATTT
>Ga0209345_10004096_pt1 | contig 14360 bp, 11 predicted proteins | sample Cruoilmetagenom7_FD_187294 | JGI IMG/M metagenome (GOLD analysis project Ga0209345, IMG submission 187294) | Oil polluted marine microbial communities from Coal Oil Point, Santa Barbara, California, USA - Sample 7 (SPAdes) (version 2) | ecosystem: Environmental > Aquatic > Marine > Oil seeps ... | reverse complement strand
ATATAGCCATGGCACTGGAGCGTTTCTCGGGCGGAACCGTATCGGCGATGATAGAATGTGAGCTAGGCAATGCGCCTGCCTCACCAACACCGACACCCATGCGCGCCAAAGCAAGCTGTGCATAATTGGCCGCTAGTCCCGACGCCACTGTCATTGCACTCCAGATAGCCAGACACGCGGTGATTATTTTTACGCGGTTAAACTTATCAGCAAGAAGTGCCAGCGGAATACCAAGAATGGCGTAAAAAAACGCAAAATATGTCCCAGTCAAAAGCCCTAATTGTGTGTCGCTTATTTTCAAGTCAACTTTGATGTTTTGCGCTAAAATATTGATGATCTGCCTGTCCAGAAAACTGAACGTGTAAACGGCCATGAGAATCCACAGCGTATAATTAGCACTTTTTATTTTCGCAGATTGCGCGTCTAAGCTTGATGAATGATGTGTCATGGGCGTTTACTCAGCTGCACTGCGACCAAGAGAGCGCTTTACATTATTGCGCCCCTCATCGCTAATCCAATAGACCAGCCATTCCGTATTGAGCGCAGGCCGCTGGCCGCCTTCAATCTCTACATTAACATTGAGCGTCATCAACAACTCACCCGGTTTTTTTTCCAACACGTCAATCAGATCAATCTTAGCCCGAATACGGTCATTGACTTTTACGGGGCTAATGAGCCGCAATTTGTTAAACCCGTAATTTAGGGGAAAATTTTCCTCCCCTTCGCTTCCTGAAAACAGTTCAGCCGTTGCAGAATGCATCAAGGCCGTAAGCATAGCGATAGTTTGGAAACCATAAGCGATAGTTGTGCCAAAAGGGCTATGTTTCTTACACCACGCAGGGTCGTTGTGCATGGGCTCCATATCTTTGGTAACGCCGCCAAATGCATCTATATCTTCTTGGGTGATAGCAAGCCAACTAGACATGCCTATGGTTTTTCCTTTCGAAGCTAAAAATTCTTGTAATGTCATAGACATATGCCTTCTCAATTTTCTCACATTGGAACAAACATGGCAGACCATGCTCTCTTTCGATTGAACTTTCCTGCTATCCTATATTTGACTCAGTGGAAAATAGATAGTATTAATTTACTGATGAGTAAAATACTTGGAGGATTTCCTATTTATAAAAGTAACACCCCACAAAAAAATGGCAATACGATTGCCGATAGTGCAAAGGTCGCGTCTCCAACTCCAACCCCGCCCCTTGAGGCACGTCTCTTTGTTTTTGATGATGGTTTTGTTTATGCAGCGTCTGCCGTCACCAGTTCACAAACGAGCCGACATGCGGGCGTTATACTTATCTCTCTTGACGATACGTCAGTTCAGGTCAGTTTGGCTAAGTCGAAATACGGTGAGAGAGATGAGCTAAGTGGCCGCGTCATAGCTTTAGCCCCAAGTGTGAGTAGGTCTGTAAATGTTGGCTCAGGCGGTGCCCTGAGCATTCACTTTGGTCCATCCCACCCTATGTATTTTCCCATGGCGCAATGCCTTGCAAATAAAGGCGGCATAGCTATTTCGCCCAAATATTTTTCTAATATGAAAAATGAGTTGCAGAAATGTAAGCATGATGCTGATGAGGGGACGGTTCGCAAAGTTTTTGAAAGTTGCGCGCACGTTATCGCGGAGTTTTGTCCACAACCTTTTAGCCGAGACCGCCGCATTGTGAAATTATTAGAGAACATGCAGTCGCAGTCTCCTTTGGATTATAAATTTTCAGATATTCTAAGTAGATTCGATCTTTCGGCCAGTAGGTTTTCTCATTTATTTACCGCAAACGCTGGCCTTTCTCTGCGAAGTTTTCTACAATGGCAAAAAATAAAGGAAGCGATTGCTATGTTTGAAACAGGTGCCAGCATGACAGAAATTGCCCATGCCAGTGGGTTTTCTGATTCGGCGCATTTTTGCCGTACTTTCAACAAATGCCTCGGCCTGAAGCCGTCCATGTTTGGTCCGGGCCGGGCTGTGAATGTGCAAGTACTAGATAAAAACCAAGAGAATGAATACATTTATGCCTAATGCACAAGCCGTTAAGGCGGCGCCAAAATCTGATAAACCTCGCACAAAAAAAGCAGGCCGCCGTACGCTTATACGAGAAGCAGCGCTTAGCTTGTTCGCTGATCGCGGATATGACCGCACATCTCTACAAGATATTGCAGATACGCTTGGCCTAACCCACCCAGCCCTTTATTATTACTACCGTTCGAAAAGCGATCTATTGTTTGATGCAATTAGTATGGTTATGGAAACAATGTTAGCAGATTTGAAAGCCAGTATTGATGATATAAATTTAAGCAGCGAGGGAAAATTAAGAGCTCTCATTGAAAAGCAAATTAGAATTCAATTTGGTGCTCAAGATGCTATTCGCTTAATAGACTCCGTGTTATTTGGTGCTATGAGTCGGTCAAAAATATTTGATAATAATCAAACAAAGACACTCTTAAAAATGCAAAGGCAAACAGTAGGGCTTTATAAAAACCTTCTTGCGGAGGGCGCACGGAAAGCCCATTTTAGAATGGATGATGAAACCGTGGCGACATTTGCTATTCTAGGCGCTGTTTCAAATGTTCCTTACTGGTTCAAGCCAAACGGATCCTTGTCAGAGGATGCTGCCGCAAAAAAACTTGCGGATTTTATATTAAAGTCTTTAGAGTAATCCAAATTTTCATTTACCCGTTACCTTGGATGCTAGCACCTAAATACAAGTGCCAAGCTCGTTAAACTCATATGTTCTGCCAAGTCTAATTGTGTAATGGAGTTTTGATATGATATCCTCGTTTAAAGAAGCATTGTATTTTGGTGCCATCGCTTGTGGTTTTGCACTTACCGCCTGTTCACAATCAAACTCGATAGATGGTTCTGATACTCAGGCGGCGAAACCTTTGCAGCTAGAAGCGCTCATTCATACTGATAGCGGCGCAATGGCAGCCGACATTCGCTATACAAGTTACGGTGTTCCACACATTAAATCTGAAAGTTATGAGGGACTTGGCTTCGGCCTTGCGTATGCATTTGCGGGTGACAACATTTGTTTGATGGCAGAGCAATACCTAACCCTGCGCGGTGAGCGTTCCAAATATTTTGGCACAGAGACATTTTATCATGACATGTTCGCAGAAGCCCTCGGCGAGAAAGTCTATAATGTAGATTCGGATTTTTATCATAAACTTGTTTACTCTAATGTCGCGGCTTATCAAAAAGCAGGCGCCAGCCCTAAGCTGCAAAAAATTGCTACAGGATGGGTTGAAGGTTATAATAAGTATATCAAGGACAATGCGGGTAAAATGCCCGACGCATGTAATAATGCAGGCTGGGTCATGCCCATTACCGAGAATGATGTTTACCGGCGCTTTTTACAATCTTATCTCTTGGGCGGCTATGGTACATTTATGAAGTCTATGGCCGACGCAACTGTGCCAGTAAATGAGGCTAAGAAAACAGGTGCGCGCGATACACACCAAAAAACCCGCTATGCAGATTTGTCTTTAGATGAACAATCTGAGCATCTAGGCCGCGCGTTTAAACACAGACAATATGGATCAAATGCTGTGGCTTTTGGCGCAGATCTAACACCTGCAGGCAGGCCAATGATGTTTGGCAATCCACATTTTCCATGGGCAGGGTCAGAGCGGCTTTACCAAATGCATCTGACGATACCAGGTGAATATGACATTGCAGGCTCGGCGCTTTACGGCATACCGTTTCCACAAATTGGGTATAACAAAGACATTGCTTGGTCAGTAACTTGGTCAACCGATATTCGATTCCTAATCCGCGAACTTAAACTCAACAGTGAAAACTCGCAGCAATATTATGTTGATGGGCAATTGCAGGACATGGATGTTGTTAGTATTAATGTTGAGGTAAAAGACAAAGACGGCGCTACCCACACACAAACACGTCTTGCTTATCAGACTATATATGGGCCGCTTTTGGCTGGGCAGTATTTCAAAGGCTCCAAGACAAAAGCTTTTGCGATAACGGATTTTAACATACCTAACAACCGTGCAATAGAAACTTTTTTCCAGCTCGGGCAAGCGAATTCAGTTGCAGACATTGACAATACTCAAAACAAGCTAACTGGTAGTCCTTATTCAAATGTTACGGGCGTCGATGCAGCAGGACAGGTGTATTTTGCTAATAAATCTGTAGCGGCAAATGTGACGGATGAGCAAATTGAACGCTGCTTGCACGGTAAACGCGCGCAAATGTATAAAGACAGGTTTGCAGTTGTCGTGCTTGATGGTTCGGATAGTTCTTGTGACCCGCAAAACGATCCAAAGGCACCGCAAAAAGGCATTATAGCGGCGGTCAACAAACCGTCCACAATACGTAGTGACTACACGGTACAAACCAATGATAGCCATTGGATTGTTAACGCGGATCCAGCCTCCTTTAACGCGGGGCATGGCTATGTTGTTGGTGTTGAGAACACCGAACGTAGCGAACGGTTACGGTATGCCATTAGTTTCATAAATGACCGTAAGACAAATGCAGATGGACTTGGTGGTAACGTCATGACGCCAGATCATATGAAAACTATTTTTTATAAAGCGGGGCTTAAGCATGCTGAATTGATGCGCGATGATTTGGTCGCAGATTGTGAAGCTAATCCAACAGTCAAGGGTGTTGATTTAGTCGAGGCTTGCATGATTTTAAAAAACTGGGACTTAAGCGAAAGCTCGGACAGTGTTGGGACGCACATTTTCCGTGAATTTTACCGCAACATTTCAACGCCCACAGGCGTATTAAAACCCGGTACGTGGCGCAATGAATTTGACCCCAAAAACCCACTAACCACACCGAACGGATTGAACGTATCCAAGAAAACGCGCAAGGCTCTCGCTAAGGCGGTGAAAGATATTACGGCGGCAGGTATCCCGTTGGATGCGCGCTTGGGCGACATTCAATTTGTGACGCGAAACGGTGAAAAAATATCGTTTTCAGGTGGTCAAGGGTTTCATCATATCGTCATGAATTTCGTGCCGCAGCAAGGCTATACTGATCCAGTTCTTACTGGCGATAGCTATATTATGGCCGTATCGATTGGTGCTGACGGGCCAAGCGGATATGAGGTCAATGCCTATTCACAATCTACAAACCTAGATTCCGTACACTCCTATGACCAAACAAAATTATACGGTAATAAAAATTGGGCTCAGATTAGGTTTAGTGATGCAGAGATAGAGGCGGATCCAAATTACCGCATCATCCATATCGAGAAATAATTTTGCAATAAATAGGTATATTGGAATGAGTGTTGTATTTAGGCAACGATACGTTTCCTTTGTACGCGCCGTTCTCTAATAGCACCTAAATACAAGCATTTGCCTTTCAAATACGTAATTTTACTTATTAGTAAAAAACAAAATTAAGGGGACATAACCATGACAAATACGCGACGCTATTTAACGGCGACATTACTACTAAGTACGGCCATTTCCATGACCACGGCGGCTTATGCGCAGCAGTTAAATAAATATACAACTGACGAAATCGTTGTCACAGCGACAAAGCGATCTGAAAATCTTCAGGACGTTCCTTTGTCGATGACTGCTTTCTCTGAGGTGAAGCTAGAGCAATTGCGCCCAGACGACCTTTCTGACTTGGCCACACATGTTCCTAATATGTATCTACCGCCTGCAAACGAATCTGGTTCACAGATCATCACCCTTCGCGGACTGGGCGCAGGCATCACACGCTCTGGGGCACGCTCGGTAGGTGTTTATATTGATGGAGTTTATTCAAGTGCGACTAATTTGACCAATTTGCCAGTATCTGATCTTGCGGGATTAGAAGTGCTAAAAGGGCCGCAAGGCACACTCTTTGGCCGCGATACAATTGGCGGGGCTATCAATGTCACAACGCGGAAACCAGGCAATGAATTCGGTGGTTTTGTCGAAGGTGAAATTGGTAATTATGGACGTACCGTTTTAAGCGCAGGTGTTGATGTGCCATTAGCGAAAGATAAGTTATTTTTCCGCTTATCTGGTAAGAAACTAAATTATGGTGGCCATATTGATAATTTATTCGACGGCGAAAAAGCGGACGGGCTTGATCAATTCTCGGCACGGGCACAGCTATACTTTACGCCAAATGATCAATTTGATGCACGGGTGATTTATTCTCACGCGACACGGGATGATAATACAACGACAGGTGAAAATGCGGGCGGTACATTTGCTGATCAAATCCCTTACCAAGTTAACATCAATGTACGTGAAAACTTCAAGCAAAATTCGGATTCTATATCTCTCAATATGAATTACGAACTCGGTTCAGGCCATACACTTACGTCTATTACAGGGTGGGCGAAAAGTAGTGACGTATCGCGCGTTGACAGAGACTTAACGCCAGAACAGATCTCGGAACAATCAATTCTTTATGACGTTGAAGACTTTAACCAAGAATTCCGTATTAGCTCGCCTGATAGCGATAAATTTGATTATATTCTTGGGCTATATTATTTAGATTCACGCACAGTTAACAGGGATACATATCCAGTATTTGGCCCAGCATGGGCTTCGCGATTGCCATTCCCTTTTCCAGGTTATCCTCCATTAGTAGATAGTTTGGATGGACAACAACGTGATTACACGACCAAGGCATTAGCGGGGTATGTGCATTCTAATTACCATTTTAATGAGAAATTTTCCGTATTTGGTGGATTGCGTTATATTTCTGACAAAAAAGATGTAAAACTCGATGTGTTCGGTGAACTCTTTACCGCCTTTGGTTTTAGAGCGCCCGCCGAGTCAGTTGAAGCTCATGACAAGGAGATTTCTTGGACGGGAGGCGCACGCTATGCACTTTCTGATGCGGTAAAAACGTATGCCAGTGTTTCCACAGGTTTCCGGTCTTCTGCGGTCAAAGATGATTTTGTAACCGCGAATGACCTTGCACTTGCAAATGGCTATATCGCTGACCCTGAATTTGTAACCAATTATGAAATAGGCATAAAAATCCGAAGTGATAATGGACGTTTTAGCTTAAATGGTGCCCTGTTTTATATGGACTATAAAGACATCCAAGTCAGTGTTCCTGACGCACTACTCGGTTTCGTCCCCGCACTCGAAAATGCTGAGAAAGCCCATATTTCAGGGCTCGAGATTGATGCGACCTTTGCAGTTACTGATAGTTTAACTCTCTCCGGTTCTGCGGGCCTTTTGAAAACAAAATATGATATGTTCTCGCAGCGCCTTGATTTAGAAGGTGAAGGTTTCGGCACGGCGCCAGAGTGGACATTAGACGCGGCGATAGATTATCACACACCATTGGCAAATCTTGGCGAACTACTCTTCCATGTAGACGCTACAACGATAACAACGCCGGATGATTTTAGCCCGAACAGAACTCAATTGACCATCAAAGGTTTTAGCACATTAAACGGTTTTGTAGCGCTTGATTCAGCGGATAACAGTTGGCGTTTGTCACTATGGGCAAAAAATATTCTGGACCAAGACAATACGACGAGCACAACATTGTGGGGTTCTGGTCTTGGCGAGAACCAGCATAACGTACTTGTCTATCAACCCCCTCGCACATTTGGTGCAACGCTTAGATACAATTTCGATTAAAGAAGAAAAATAGCCCCTTCATCTTTAATCGGCTAAAAAACCGCGAAGCTAGCCTTCGCGGTTTTTCTTGTTTTGCAATCGAGAGGTTTTATTTTGCGATATAGCGGTCTTCGCCATTGATAACAGTTCTGAGCACGGTCGTACTTCTTACGTCCTCGGGCGAAGCCGTAAGAATATCATCAGAGAGCACGACGAAATCTGCCAAATATCCAGTTTGTAGTTTTCCCGATCTACCGTCCTGAAAACCTGCATAAGCATTGGCGCATGTGTAAGCATTTAGGGCTTCTTCCATAGTGACGATTTGCTCTGGAACCCACCCGCTTGGATTGGCACCATCCGTTGTCTGGCGGCTCGTTGCCGCGTATAGGCCTTGAATTGGGTCAAGAGTTGCAACGTTCCAATCCGATCCAAAAGTTAAAGTTACGCCTCCGTCAAGTATAGACCGCCACGCATAAGACCGCTTAATGCGCTGTTTGCCAATGCGCTTAACGGCCCAGCGTCCATCGTCAATGGCATGGTACGGCTGCATGGACGCAATGGCATTCAGGCGCTTAAATGAGGTTATAGTTTTTGGTGAAAAATGCTGTGCATGTTCAACGCGAAATCTCCGGTCGCGGACGCCATTCTGTTCTACTGCGCTTTCAAATGAATTCAATACCCAATCAACGCCCCGATCACCAATTGCGTGAATGGCTATTTGTAGGCCTGCGTCATCTGCGCCTTGTATTTGTTTGTCAATGGAAGCTATATCCCAAGGAATTCCCGCCGTATCAGGCTCGTCCAAATAAGCATCATAAAACCACGCTGTTGTTGAACCTAGTGAGCCATCAACGAATCCTTTTACACCACCCCAACGAAGCCACTCATCACCGCGCCCATTGGCAGCAATATATTCAGCCATTCGTTGCCAGTCATCAAGCTTAGTAAATGCGTACACACGCATATTGAGGTCTCCGCGTTCTTTTGCGCGTTGAAATGTCATCAGGCTCGAAAAACCATCCGAACTGAGCGCATGCCCCATATCGTGGACTTGCGTCACGCCCAGAGACAGAGCCAGTTTCTGCGCTTCGTCAAAAGCGGAATCTAGCTCTTCGTGGCTAGGTGAGGGGATAGTATCAATGACTAACTGCATGGCTAGGTCTTTAAATACACCCGTAGTTTCGCCGTCATTGCTGCGAATTATTTTGCCACCTACAGGATTTTTTGTCGTTGCTGTAATGCCAGCTTGTTCTAGCGCCAAAGAATTAGCGATAGCCATATGGCCGTCATAGCGAAATAGGAACACTGGATTATTTGGCGTGACAGCATCAATCCATCCTTTGGTTGGCATTTCGCCGCCCCATAATTCGTGATCCCAAAGCCCGCCTTGCACCCAAGCGCCTTTGGGCAGTGTGGCCGAGTAATCCGCAATTACTTGAATGAATTTTTCTTTACTATCTACGCCAAGTAAGTTCACTTGCCCAAGGTTAAGCCCGCTCTCAATAAAATGCGTATGGTTGTCAATAAAACCCGGTACTACGCGTTTTCCGTGAAGGTTCACAACACGCGTGTTCTCGCCCTTATGCTTTGTAGCTTGGGTATCACTACCAGCGAAAATAATAATGCCATCTTTTACTGCGAGCGCTGTGCTGTTATGGCCAAGCTCATTCAAAATTTTACCGTTCATATAAATGGTATTTGCAATTTGATTATGCTGTGTCGTTTGTTTTGGCGAGCAAGCGACAAAAAATAGCGCCGTTATTATTATTAAAAAACTTTTCATTATCTATCTCCTCGTAAATTCTGTGAATGGATCGTCTGTAGGGTCATCATGCCATTCATATTCAACGCTACTAGCAATAGCGGCTGCACGTTTCTTACCGTAGAGTTGCTCAACTAGGCCCAGCGCCATATCCGTACCTGCCGATACGCCCGATGATGTGATATACTTACCGTCACTAACCCAGCGCGCATCTTCGATCCAGTTGACATTATTGCCTTGCTTTTCTGCGATAAAGAAAAACCGTTTATTTGTTGTCGCCTTATGCCCATCAAGCAGGCCAGCCTTGGCAAGCAATGCAGCCCCCGTACACACAGATGTGGTGAGTTCAGTTTGTTGGTCGCGCGAGCGGATAAAGTCAATCATGGCCGGATTTTCTAGTTCTGGCGTTGTTCCAACGCCGCCTGGAACCATGATAATATCGAGCTTTGGTGCGTTTTCAAAAGAAAAGTCTGCGACTGTAGCTGCGCCTTGTGCTGATATTACAGGCCCTGTTTTTTCCGCAACCATAATGATATTAAATTCGCGAACATAGCCCCACATTTCGAGTGGGCCATAAACATCTAGGACTTCAAACCCCGGATATAAAATTATACCAACAGTTTTGATATCTTCTTTTGGCCTGTCTATTGGTGTTAAGTCGTCTGTATTTTGATCAGCACTAGGTTTAATGTTAGGGTTCAAAGCTGCTTTGACATAAGCATCACGGCCATCACCAAAGAACGCGTTATACTCAGACAGGTTTGTCGCCCCATCCCCATCCGCATCGCCCGCTGGGCCAAAGTATTTCCCAAGGGTTAGCGTAAGTGAATAGTCCCCGTCCATAACCCCGCCAAACATGGCCGTCATATGTTTAATAGTGTCATAGCTTTCTTGTGTGCCAATCATGGCATAACCAACTGTCATTTCTGCTGCCGTCGGGAACCGCTCTGCTAACGGCTTTAAATCGTTTTGTGCAGATGATAAAGCTTGCCTGTATGCAGCCATTACCTCGCTATGTTGCACCCCATTACTTGCAGACAAATCAAAGTTTTCGTCATTAAGGACGTGCGCAATTAGCGCCATCTCGGCAGCATCTAAAATACCGTTGCCTTGCCCAGAATGCCCCTTGCCACCATTGCCGTCTGTAGTGGTAGGGTCAAAATTAACCCCGAGTAACGCCGCGTCAAAATCAATACTTTGGGTGAACGCCCATTTAGTATTTGCATCTGTTTTACTTTCCGTTCCTGTGTCTTTCGAGCATCCTGCAACCATAAAACCGAAAACGATTAATACCGAAATAATCCATATTGGAATTACTTTTGCTAGCAGATTTCGCCATTGTTTAGTTGAAGTGAGCATGCTGTTTCCTTTTTAATTTCGGATACAGTATCACGATATTATTTTCCTGAGTAGTAATAATTTACTTATAAGTAAAATAATATTGATTTTAGTGCATTTCTCAATATATAAAGATGACAGAAACGAATATGACTATTATTCATAAGTGTTACTTGCTGGACGTCTCGCGGCTAGCCGCGCCGGGCTCGCGTGAATGGAGCCGGCGCTTCGCAGAGCTTCGCTTGTCTCCACCCACGATTATTAGAAATGGGCTTTGATCCATGACGCCTACGCGGCTCCGCCTTGCCCGAAGCGCCGCTGCGCGTCGGCATTTCATTTTAAGATTCCCTTGTATGTAAATTTTGTGAGGTTTTCACGACGGTGATAAATGACGTTGAGGCGAAAGACCGTTGTTCCCTCCTCGGGGGACGAGAGTGGGCGGACGGCCAGTCTGGCAGCGGGCGGTGACGCTGCAAGGGCTTTGGCATTATATAGTTTAAGTTCGGCTACGCCGTCCTACCAAAACCCTTGCACCATCCCCTGAATACCCGCCGCCTGATGGTCTCCTTGCCGCCCACCCCCGCCCCCTTGCGGGGGGAATTGTTTTGCGTCTGATTGGCAGGTGCGCTTGGCGCGGCAATGGAGACAAAACCGATGGCCTTAACTGCTTTGCAACACCCAAAACCCGACCTTGCGCCTGTAGCATTATTACCCGCACCAAAACCCAAAAAGAATAGACGTAAAAAACGTACCGACCTTTATCAAGATGTTACGGACACCGTAATTCGTGAACTGGAAGCAGGACGTGCGCCTTGGGCACAGCCTTGGGGTAGACCTGATATTGCCACGCCTTTGGGCTTACCAAGCAACGGTCATACAAAACGGAATTATTCAGGCATTAATATATTGCTCTTATGGGGCGCGGCTATTGAAACGCGGCGCACAACACAAGTTTGGCTTACCTATAAGCAAGCCTTAGCACTTGGAGGTAATGTCAGGAAAGGCGAGAGCGGTACTACGGTTTGTTACGCCGATACATTTATCCCTAAAGATGAAGCCAAACGCGCCCAAGCAGACGGAACCGACCCGCAGAAAATCGGGTTTTTAAAACGCTATACGGTATTTAACGCCGACCAATGCGAGGACTTGCCGCCAGAGCTTTACGCTGGCGCAATCCCATTGCCCGAATGCGAAACCATACCCATTGCTGAAAAACTGATACAGGCCACAGGCGCAGATTTTCGCATAGGCGGGGATAGGGCTTTTTACGTCCCGTCAAAAGACTTTATTCAAGTGCCACCGCAACCCGCATTCTTTGAGCAAATCAATTATTACCGCACATGTTTTCATGAACTTGGGCATTGGACTGGCCACACATCAAGACTTGAGCGTGATATGAAAGGCGCGAAAGGTTCCATTCCTTATGCTATGGAAGAAGTAGTTGCGGAAATGACCTCCGCATTCGTTTGCGCCGCGCTATCTATAGCCCCAACTGTGCGCCATACAGATTATCTAGGTTCATGGCTTCGGGTTCTCAAAGATGATAAGCGGGCGATATTTCGCGCCGCGTCTCTCGCATCTAAAGCGGCTGATTATATACTGGCAAGCCATACACCAAACCCCGACCCCGACTTAGCCAATTCCAAAGCGTTGGAGATTGCGGCGTGAGCGTCAAACCCCAATCCGAACAAACGGAAGTCGGAACGCAGACCCTAATAGACGGTGTGCGCCCTGTTACCCTTGGCGAGAAACTAACCGCCCGAACCACCCATCCCATGACACCGAAACGCAATCCGTTTGCGGTTCAGAAACCTTGTGACCTTGGCCTTTTTGATGAAGTCGGCCTTGCGCAAATTGACTTTTTAGACTTCATCGCAAACTCAAATGGAGACTAAAATGAAACTCAAAGAGACCCCCAATCGGGCAATTAAAAATATCACGCACTAATATGCGAACGCGGAGCAAAGCCCCCGATGTATCTGACATATTGCCAAGCATTCGAGAAAACGGCGTTCAGCAAAGTATGCTTGTTCGCAAGGAAGGCAAAAGCTACGGCGTTGTCGCAGGGCGCAGACAATTATTCGCGCTTCGCATTGTTGCCAAAAAAACGGGCAAGACCTTGAAAGCCCCATGCGGTATATTGGAAGATGACGATAATTCGGCGGCTATCGAAGCGTCCATTATTGAAAACATTGCGCGGCTTCCTGCAACCGAAATGGAGCAATACGAAGCCTTTGGCCGCTTAAAAAAGTCAGGCCGTTGCGTCGAAGATATAGCGGCCTATTTTGGCGTAACCGAAATTAAGGTCAAACGTATTTTGGCCTTGTCAGAACTCACACCCGAAATCCGCGACCTATATGCCAATGAGAAAATTTGCGTCTCGGCTATCCGCGCCTTGACCTTAGCAACACCGGAACAACAAGCCGCTTGGCTTAAACTGTTCAATGACGAGGAAGAATATGTGCCGCACGGGGATGATTTAAAGGCATGGCTAACGGGTGGAAATAACATATCCACCAAGACCGCTTTGTTTGAACTCACTGATTATGACGGTACTATCATCACTGACCTTTTTGATGAAGACAGTTATTTCCGAGACCCTGATACATTTTGGGAACACCAAAACAAGGCCATAGCCACAGCCGTAAAAGAATTACGTGGCCAAGGATGGGGCGAGGTTACTGTTATGGACAGGGGGAGAGCTTTCATGCGTGGCAATATAGCAAACGACCACTCGATGCAGGCGGTAAGGTGTTTGTGGAAACATCTCATAACGGACAAGTTGAAGCCCATCTTGGATATTTGACCAATGACGACGCTTAGAAAATCGACGCTATATTAAGCGGCGATCAAGAGGGTGGGAGCAAACCCAAAACCTCAAAACCTGAAATGTCTGGCCCTCTAAAAAGCTATGTTGGCTTGCACCGCCACGCGGCGGCAAGAGCGGCTTTGATTGAAAACCCGCAAACTACCTTGCGGTTGGTCACAGCGCACATGCTTGCAGGTTCAAGGTTATGGCAGGTCAACACTCATAAAACAGGCGCGATTAAAGACGCAACCCGTGACAGCTTGGAGAATAGTATTTGTCATAATATATTCATCAAAGAACAAGAAAATGTTCGGAAGTTGCTTAATATATTGTGGGAGGGTGCAACGCTAACGGACGCAAGTCATTCTTATTCTTGCACGGCCATGTTCATCAAATTATTGGATTTTACGGATGATGAAGTCATGCGGGTAATGACATGCGTTATGGCGGAAAGCCTTTCGAGCAGTTCTTTACTTGTCGCGGCCATTGGCCAAGTCACCGAAATTGATATGAAACCACTGTGGAAACCTGACGAAGCTTTCTTTGAAATCCTCCGAGACAAGCGGGTTATCAATAGGGTAGTTGCCGATATTGCAAGAGAGACGGTTGCGGATTCCGTGCTAACCGATACGGGTAAAGTTCAAAAAAATATTATCACTAACCGCATTGCAGGGCACATCATTTATCGTGAAATTCCTTATATTGTGTATCTGCCATCTATTAATGCTCCAAATTTAGTGCTGACAACAGCCTCATATAAATACCGCATCTATTTATAGTGCGCATCCATGAACTCTAGGAATGCTGGCCAGTCTTCTTTGACAACGCCGTGTGTTCCGGAGCGAATCCAGAAAGCTATGTCTGCGGCGGGTGTGTAATCGTTTAACTTAGTTTGGG
>Ga0209345_10004095_pt1 | contig 14366 bp, 10 predicted proteins | sample Cruoilmetagenom7_FD_187294 | JGI IMG/M metagenome (GOLD analysis project Ga0209345, IMG submission 187294) | Oil polluted marine microbial communities from Coal Oil Point, Santa Barbara, California, USA - Sample 7 (SPAdes) (version 2) | ecosystem: Environmental > Aquatic > Marine > Oil seeps ... | reverse complement strand
TTCATTTTTTTGAAATCACCTTTAATGAAAAAGTAAAATTGTTCCCATAAACAGTGTTTAGGCATGATGACAAATACAAGTTTTCCATTGGGTTTTAATAAAGCTTCAGATGTATTTATAAATGCTTTTAATTGCTCTTTGGAAAGGCAATTTAAACCTCCAAAATTTGAAAATATGAGATCAAATGTTTCAGTAAATGTTTCAGAAGTAATTGTTGTAATATCTTGTTGTAGAAACGTTATCGAATCATTTTTTGATGTTGCTTCTGTTATCATTTCCGAAGAAATATCCGTAGCAATAACCTTGTGACCTTGGTTGGTTAAAAAAATAGCATCTTCACCAGTACCGCAATTCAGTTCAAGAATAGAAAGTTTTTTTTTTGACTTAATCTCTTGTTTTAAATAATGATATACTCTTTCTCGTTGCGCTTTACCTATGCTAGAATAGGTAAAAGTTGCATCGTAATTTTTTGCAGCCTTGTCGAAATCATTAGGCATGTGTGTTGTGCATTTTTTCTAAAGTAATACGATCTAAAATGGAACTTGGAAGATAATAAAAATAAGAAGCCATGGAACGTAATTTTAAAAACGATAAGGAAAAGGGATTTTTAAAGAAGTTTTTATAGTTGGCAATGGCTTGACTTTTTCGATATTCTTTATGAACGTAACGATGTAGCTTTTTATAATATTCTGAATTGAAAGTCCCTTGAAACATCATGGCCAAATCATCTGAATCTGTCCAATTTGCTTTTAATTGCATGTCGTCTTTTACTTTATCATAAAAAGGAGTTCCAGGTAATGGATATGAAACAGAAATGCCAAGGTTATCGGGAAGTAATTCCTTGATCATCTCAACTGTTTTGTTAATGTCTTCTTTGGTTTCACCCAAATATCCAAACTGAATAAAAAAGGCAACTCTAATGTTTTTTTCTTTCAGAATTCTAGTGGCTTCATAAATTTGTTCTACTTGTGTGCCTTTATCCATGGCGTCTAAAATTTTTTGGGAACCACTTTCGGCACCAACCCAAACTTCGGTTAAACCACTTTCAGCTAAAGCATCAATATTGTCTTCTTTTAATAATAAATCGACTCTACTTTGTATGTAATATGAAATGTTTAATTCAGCTTTTTTTAATTCAATATTAAATTCCTGAACCCAATTTGGCTTTAAACCAAAAATATCATCACACATCCAAAATTTATTTACACCATAAGTTTCACTTAAATAAGTTAAATGTTTGGTAATGTATTCGGGAGAATGTGAATTGTAACGATTGCCATAAATAGGTTTTGCGCACCAATTACATTTATAGGGACAACCTCTAGTAGTTGCAATGTTTAAAGTGAATTCATTATTACCTTGTTGCCAAACATTTTTATACGATTGCATATCGACCAAATCCCAAGCAGGCATTGGAAATTCGTCTAAGTTTTTTAGTACAACTCTTTTTGCATTTTTTTTGAACTCTTCATTTTCTTTATAAACAACACCTTGGATTGAATCTACAGACTGATTGTTTTTGATTGCATAAATTAATTCTTTCAGAGAAATTTCACCTTCTCCTTGAATGATGAAATCAGCTCCTTTTTCTAAATATTTTTGAAAATGATCAGTACTATCTGAACTACAAACAATGACCGTACAATTATGTTTTTTGCCAATTGCTATCATTTCAAAAGCAGCTTCACGCATGGTAGTTAAACACATTTTTGTGAGGTAGTTAAAACCATCATCATATAATACTAAGTACTTTGGTTTTTTGTCTTTTATTTTAGATTCAATAGCATAAGGATCACTTCTTAAATTGGTGTCGAATAAAGAAACTGAATATCCATTCTCCCTCATGTAAGAAGCCGCGTATAAAGCCCCTAAGGGAGGATAAGGAGTTTTATTAGCCCATTGTTTTTTATCAAGTGGGTAATAATACGAATGAGAAAACAGAATATCAAGCATGTTCTTTAGGTAAGTGAATATTATAATTTTCCTGATATTCTACATACTTTTTGTTAAGGCGTTCTATTACCTGATTCTGAAAATTTAAAGGATGATGTTTTGATACATTCTTGGTAGATTTTAAAGCAATATTAAAATGGCGATCTTCCAAATTTTTAAACTTTACTTTCCATTTTTTATAGGTGATTCTTAAAAATAATGAATCAAGGATACTCCCAAGTTTAGTGTTTAATATTTTTTCTATTCCTTTTGTTAAAATCGGTTTTTGAACAGGATTTAAATTGACAATTCGTTCAGATATATTTTTATTAGGTAAAAATGAGTTGGCCCATTGATTCTTCTTATAAAACTCATGAAAACTTCCATTTCCAAACATAGGCAACATAGTAACTAATTCAGTAGCAGTAAAGCGATTTTTTTCATCGATTTCTAAGGAATCTGTACTAATAAAATAGTTGACGCAGAAATATTTTTTCGAGTTAAGGAGAAATATTTTTTTATAAAGAATAAGTAAAGTTCTTGCAATCCAAAGCCTTTTAGGAGCGGTAATAATAAAGAAATCGATATCTCCATCATCATCGTAATAACCTTTAGATAGAGAGCCAGAAATTCCGACTCCTTCTACATAAGGAAATTTTGAAATAAACTTAGAAACATTCGTTGCTTTTTGATGTATATCTTTTGCTCTTAGGTTTCCTTTTATCCTACGTTTAACTAATTCTTCATCGTTTTCACATAAATAAAAACCATCAATATTAAATATGATTTTATCTTTCACCAAAGCATCCAATTCATTTTTAATTTGTGCTCTAGATTTTGCTTCAGAAAAAGCATAAATTTCTTCTTCGGTTAAAGGGTGCCGAAATAAGGAAAAGTATAAAAGCGGTTTTAATAAAGTCAATTTAAATCTTCTTTTTCAATGAAATATAATTGCAATTTCTATTTTATAAAGCTACTAAATTGCCGCAATATAAATGCCATTTTCTTCTTTTTAGTAAATATTTAAGATTGTTCGTTTTATTTATTTGAAAACCAAAGAGTATATATTATGTTTTACTTTTTGTAAATTGTTTAAAAAATAAAACAATAAAGAGAGCAATAAAACCAAGAACTAATCCAACAAGAAATTCTCCAATAATAGAAGGTAGTGCATGAACTAAATCGTGTATGTAATGAATATTATGAACATAAATTCCACCCGCTACTAGAATCATAGCGATAGTGCCAACTACAGTTAAACCTCTAATTATTACAGGAAGTGCTTTTACTAAAAACTGTCCGATGCTTTTTGAAATACTTTTTTCCTTTTTACTAAGCTTTATTAGTTTATATCCAAAATCATCCATTCGAACAATTAATGCAACGATACCATAAACTCCTACTGTTGCTAAAATTGCTACAATTGAAACCACAAAAATCTGAATGGTTAGTGTTTGATCAACAACAGTACTTAAGGCAAGAATAATAATTTCTAAAGAAAGAATAAAGTCGACTAGAATAGCAGACTTGACTCTTGATTTTTCATACGCAAGGATTTCTTCTTGTGTCATCTCTACGAGTTCATCACTTGTATGTTCATGTTGGTTTCGATGAAATAAATATTCATAGATTTTTTCAGCACCTTCATAGGCTAAATAAATTCCACCAATTAATAAAATAGGAACTATGGTGCTAGGTAAAAATGCGCTTAACAGAAAAGCGACGGGTAAAATAATAAGCTTATTTAAAAATGAACCTTTAGTAATTGACCATAAAATTGGGAGTTCACGAGTAGAGGCAAACCCTGAAGCTTTTTCAGCATTCACAGCTAAGTCGTCTCCTAAAATCCCTGCTGTTTTTTTTGTTGCAATTTTACTCATTGCAGCAACATCATCTAATAATACTGCAATATCATCTAAAAGTGCAAAAAAGCCTGATGCCATTTATTTGTGTTTTTATATTATTATTTTGAGATTTATTCTTTCTTGAGAATGTATTAATGCGCTTCCAACCAATTATTCCCCAAACCAATTTCAACATCTAAAGGGACTGCTAAAGTAAAAGCATTCTCCATTTCTTTTTTAATTAAAGGCTGTAATGTTTCTAATTCAGGTTTGTAAATATCGAAAACCAATTCATCATGAACCTGCAACAACATTTTACTTTTATAATTACCTTCTTCTAATAGATTATAAATATTGATCATGGCAATTTTAATGATATCTGCCGCACTTCCTTGAATAGGAGCATTGATTGCATTTCGTTCAGCTGCTCCACGAACAATTGCATTTTGAGCATTGATATTTTTTAAATATCGACGGCGACCTAATACTGTTTGTACATATTCATTTTCACGAGCAAAATCAACTTGCTTACTCATGTAGCTTCGTAGTTTTGGATAGGTTTCATAATAGGTCTCAATGAGTTCTTTTGCTTCAGAACGACTAAGATCGGTTTGATTACTCAACCCAAATGCTGAAACTCCATAAATGATTCCGAAGTTAACAGTTTTCGCATTGCTACGTTGTTCCCGAGTAACTTCATCTAAAGGAATATTAAACACATTTGCTGCGGTAGAAGCGTGAATGTCTTCTCCGTTTTTAAATGCTTCGATCATGGTTGTTTCTTCGCTTAAAGCTGCTATAATCCGCAGTTCAATTTGTGAATAATCCGCCGCTAATAACACATGATTTTCATCTCTAGGAACAAACGCTTTTCTTACCTCTCGACCTCGTTCAGTACGGATAGGAATGTTTTGTAAGTTTGGATTGTTACTGCTTAAACGCCCTGTAGCTGCAACCGTTTGCATATAATCAGTATGAATTCTTTGAGTCGATTCTTCAACCTGTAAAGGAAGAGCATCAACATAGGTGCTTTTTAGTTTAGCAAGACCTCGATACTCTAAAACATCTCGAATAATCTCATGATCTTTTGCTAAGTATGAAAGCACATCTTCAGCGGTAGAATATTGACCCGTTTTTGTCTTTTTTGGCTTGTCAACCAATTTCATTTTTTCAAATAAAATAACTCCTAATTGTTTTGGTGAAGCGATGTTAAATTCTTCTCCAGCAGCTTCATATATTTTTGAAACTAAACCATTAATATCTGAATCTAAATTTTCAGATAAATCATTTAAAAAACCACTATTTAGATTGATGCCTTCTAATTCCATTGCTGCAAGTACTCGCAATAATGGAACCTCAATATCATCAAATAATTTACGGGTATTGGCCTCACCTAATTCTTTTGCAAAATGTTCTTTTAACTGAAGTGTAATATCAGCATCTTCAACAGCATATTCCGTTTGTTTTTCGACAGGAACCTCTCGCATTGATAATTGGTTTTTTCCTTTTTTACCAATCAGTTCAGTTATTGAAACTGGCGTATAATTTAGATATGTTTCAGAAAGAACGTCCATGTTATGACGCATGTCTGGATTAATTAAGTAATGAGCCAACATCGTATCAAATAATTTCCCTTGTACTGTGATGTTATATTTTTCTAAAACTTTTATATCATATTTTAAATTTTGACCAATTTTCTCAATGCTTTTATTTTCAAAAAATGGACGGAGAAGCTCTATTGTTTCTTGAGCTTTTTCTTTTTCTTCGGAAATAGAAACGTAAAACCCTTTGCCTACTTCCCATGAAAATGCAATTCCAACTAACTCGGCAGTTATTGGGTTTAATCCTGTGGTTTCAGTGTCGAAACAGACACTGGTTTGTTTCATTAAATTCTGAAGAAATAACTTCGTACCCATTCCAGCTTGCACTGTTTGATAGAAATGTTCGGTATTTGAAATACTGTTCCTTGAATTATAAACTTCTTGATCATTTGAAGGTTCTCCATCTCCTCCAAACAATGAAAATTGTCCCATTCCAGCAGATTGAGGTTCTGCTATTTTAACCGGTTCTTTTTTAGCGTTAGTTTTATTCTCAGTTGGAGTTTCAGTAGCGAATGTCTTTAGTAGATTTGCGGTAAGCCTTCTAAATTCTAACTCTTCAAATACTTCAGTAACTGCTTTTATATCGGGTTGAGAAAGTTCAAAATCTTCTTCATGAAATTCAACTGGAACATCCAGAATAATTGTAGCTAATTCTTTCGAAAGTTTACCCAATTCAGCATTGGCTTCAACTTTCTCTTTCATCTTGCCTTTCAATTGGTCTGTATTGGCTAATAAACCTTCCATGCTACCATATTGAGCAATAAATTTTTTAGCAGTTTTATCACCCACACCAGGAAGTCCTGGAATATTATCACTAGCATCTCCCATCATTCCTAAGTAATCGATCACCTGTAATGGCGACTCTATTTCAAAACGTTTTTGAACTTCAGGTATTCCCCACGTTTCATAACCACCACCAAACATTGGACGGTACATAAAAATATTTTCAGAAACCAGTTGTGCAAAATCTTTATCTGGAGTTACCATAAAGGTTTTGTACCCTTCTTTTTCAGCTTTTTTAGCAAGTGTTCCAATGACATCATCTGCTTCAAAACCTTCTTTCACCATGATTGGAATATGCATGGCAGTTAATATTTTTTCTATATATGGAACGGCAATTTTTATAGCATCTGGAGTCTCATCACGATTGGCTTTATATTCAGGAAATGCTTCCTTTCTTGCTACACTTCCGCCGCGATCAAAACAAACGGCTAAATGGTCGGGTCTTTCACGTTTTATTACATCTAATAAAGAATTGGTAAAGCCCAAAATAGCTGAAGTATCCATCCCTTTCGAGTTGATTCTTGGGTTCTTTATTAATGCGTAATACCCTCGAAATATTAAAGCAAAAGCATCTACTAAAAACAATCTTTTCTTGTCTGACATGTATTGTGAATTTGACGAAAACCAAATCTACAAAACTATACAGAGGAATAGAAATATATTTTATAGGAAGTTTATAAAATAAAGCCGCCCCCAATTGCGGCTTTATTTCACTGAAAATATAATATACTATTTTCAGTTTGAAGGTTTTAATTATCAGGACAGGTAATTTCCTTGCCTAATAGGTTGCCTGTCTCAGAAGGTTGATAGCGAAAACATTTTCCACTTACTGTCTTCATAATAATACCGCGATGTAAATTATTTAAAAATATATCACCGTCTGAAACTTCTAAAGTGCTATTAGGTGTTGTTGTGCCAATTCCTACACCACCACCGCTATTCCCAGTGTTAATTGTTCCTGAATTTTGACAATCATCCCCAACACCATCACCATCGGTATCTATTTGAGAAGCATTTGCTAGAGTAGGGCAGTTATCACAGGCATCACCAATACCATCACTATCTGTATCATCTTGATTTTCATTACTTGCATTTACACAGTTATCACTAGAGTTAATAACTCCATCACCATCATCATCTGCATTTGCAGAAATACAATATGGAATTATTGCAGCAATAGAATTACAATTGGTGTTATTATTTGAAACAGTTAAGGAACCATCTAAATATGCATTACCATTTAAAAAATTTGTTACTATGCAACACTCATCTAAACTTGAATTATCTGAAATTACTAGGTCACCATTTATAGCATATAATAAATCAAGTGCAGTAATGTCTACTAAAGAACTATTATTTGTAAGTGTAATGTTTCCATTGGAAACATTATTAGCAAAATTTAATCCTGTTAATGTCAAAAGATTAGGTTCATTGTTAACGATCAAGTTTGTAAAGCTTGTTATATTTTGTAGTCCATCTAAATTGTTTAAAATATTTGCTTCAATATTTATGTAACCATTTATTGTTGTTAAAGGGGCTAATGATATTAAAGATGTTAATGATGTATTACCTGCAATATCTAAATACTGTCCTACGCTTGTTAATAAAGGAACTGAAAATGACGATAACAAACTATTATTTCTAATAGAAAAGCGTTGTCCTGTTGTTGTTAATAAAGGAAGACTAAAAGTGGTTAATCCATCGTTGTTGAATACACCTAGAAAACCTCCAATACTTGTTAATTGAGGAATGCTAAATGAAGTTAATGCTGTGTTATTTGAAAGATATATAGTACCGTTTGTGGTAGCTAGAATTGATAAGTTTATTGATGTAAGGGTAGTATTAGATTGTATGTTTATGGTTGTAATACTTGATATTAAAGATAAATCTAATGCAGTCAAATTAGGGTTGTTACTTATTTCTATATTCCCTGTTATGCTATTTAAGATAGAAGTATTAAGATTTGTTAAACTGTCATTATTATTTATTACTAAATCCGCTGCAATGCTTGTTAATGCTGTAACATTAACACTTGTCAAGTCATCATTATTTGAAACAGTTAAGTCACCTCCGTTAATATTTGCAAGAGACGGTAGATTAAAGTTTGTTAAACTAATATTAGTGTTAAGTGTTAGATAACCTCCAACTGTTGTCAAATTAGGTGCTGTGAAAGTACTTAGACTGGAATTATTTAGAATATTTATATACCCTACAGTATTATTTAAACTAGGAAGGTTAATTGTAGTTAAGCTGGAATTATGTGTTAGGGTTAAATTACTGCCAATATTAGTTAGTGAGGTTAAATTTATGGTAGTTAAATTTATATTACTGTTGATTTCTAGTTGCAGGCCTGTTTCAATTAAATTTTCAAAACCAGAAATACTAGTAAGGTTGGTAGATTGTATTCTTAAATACCCTGTGATATTAGTTAAGAAAGATAAACCGGAAAGATCATTAATTGAACCACCAGTTATAAACATATTTCCATCTAATATATCACAACCTGTACCCCCATAAGTAGCAACAAAATTATCTACAGTAGTTTGGCTAAAAAAATTGAAATTCCCGGTAACACAGATTTGACTATGTGAATTTGTACTTGTAAGGAATAATCCTAAGAGGAATACTAATACTAGTTTTGTTTTCATAATATGATAAATTTAAGTTTACCATAGATGTAGGTTAAGTTATGATTTTTTTTTGGGCAAAAAAGGATAAGTTTTTTATTGGTTCTGTATTGTGTTATTGGTTCAGAACTTTATTATTTTTTTGAGAAAACTGTTTAAATTTGAGAAGCCAATTAGTTCGTCTTTAGAAGCAACATTTAAGATTAATGGTTGTTTGTTGACTGTTCCAGATACAATGATGCGGTGCTGATTTTCTGGATTCTTATAAGTGAATTTATAACCTCTCAAAGTTGACCCAAAGGAGATTACCTCAATCGGTTCTTTAGATATACTATTCTTACTGAATTGTTTGATTAATTTTTCTGAAGCTGATTTTAGCATTGCTTCATCAAAATATATCCATTGAGTTGAAATTCCATCACAATCTAATAGTTCGTATTTCGAATTAGTTGAACAGTTTTTTGGTACTTCAAACTCAATATTCGCATACTCTAAAAACTTTATTTCATTATCAGGTTGAGAAAAACTATTACTAATAAATAATAAGCAGAAAATTATAAGTATTTTATTCATGACTATGGCTTTAATCTTAAGGTTATAAGATAAATGTATAGTATAGAATAACAGCTTCAGAGATTTTTTAGTGAAGACGATTTTTTTTTAGTGAATGAATTAAAATGCTATTGAATTAACTTTTAATACTCTAATTTTTTCAGAATTGATTCCTTGTTAGAAGAACTTAAAGGAATTTCATGCTGATCAATAATCACTTTATCTGCTCGAATACTTGAAATTTTTTGACTATTAACAATATATGAACGATGGGTTTTCAGAAAAATATCTGGATTTAATTTTTCAGAAATATATTTTAAAGTATGAGCTATTAAATATTTTTCTTGAGAGGTATAGATATAGCAATAATTATCGAATGCTTTTAAATATTGAATAGTAGCTTGATTAATTTTATAGGTAATTCCTTTAGATTTTACGGTAATAAATTCATCATTTGATAAATTTATTTTATGCCAAGCTAATTCAATGTTGCTTAGCAAACCTGCTTCAGTAAAGGGTTTAACAATATATCCTAAAGGTTGAGTTTGTTTTACTCTAGATAAAGTTATAGGGTCGGCTTGAGAGGTTAAATACAAATAATTAATATTTTCTTTTTCTAATTCTATAGCAATATCAACTCCATCTTTTTCTCCTTGTAGTTTAATATCTAATAAAACAAGTGTGGGTCTTATATTTTTAATTTCTTTCATAGCAATATCATATTCATCGCTATTACCAACTACTTTTATTCCCTCCTTTTTTAAAGCAAATTTTATGTTTACTGTAATTAGAGGTTCATCTTCAACAATATAAATACGTAGTGTTTTCAAAAGATTTTGGTTTTTTGCAAACTAATTCATATTCATTTAGAAAAATTATATAATTAGTGAGCAGGTATTATTTTTAGTAAATACATTAAAGAATAGTATAACGTTTCATGATAACAGTTGCATTAGTTCCAGAGGGTTCGTTTGGTTTTATGTTTAATGTTGCTTTTAATTTTTGGGTTAACGCTTTTATTAATTCAATACCAAATGATTCTTCTTTTATAGATTCTGGCATTCCAATTCCATTGTCTATTACAGAAAGTATTAACTCATTATCGACTTCTTTTAAAGTAATATTCATATAACTTTCATTTGTGATATTATTAAAAGCATGTTTCAAAACATTAGTCACTAATTCATTTAAAATTAATCCTATTGGAGTGATGGTTTCAATATCTAATACTAAAGATTCAGCAGAAACAGTATACTTTAGTTTTATAGTTTCAAATTGATAACTATCCATAATATCTTTGGTAAAATCTTCGATATATTCTTTAGCATCAATTCCAACTAGTTGATCTTTACTGTATAATTTCTGATGAATTAAAACCATAGAGCGAACTCGATTTTGAGCTTCTTTTATAGCCAATTGAGCTTCCTTATTTTGAACAGTTTCAGATTGAATATACAAGAGTGAAGAAACCATTTGAAAACTATTTTTTACGCGATGATGGGTTTCTCTTAATAGTATATTTTTTTCATCAACAGTAGATTCTAAAAGGCTTTTTTGTTTTGCAAGAAGCTTATTTTTTTTACGGTTCTTATATAAAAAGAATCCAATAAGTGCAGTGACAAATAAACCTATGAGAAATAAATAAAGAAAAACTCTTTTTTGTTGTTCTGCTTTTTCAGATTCTAAAGCCAACACTTTAAGTTGAGTATCTTTTTTTTCAGTTTCATATTTTTGAATGGCATTCGCAATATTTTTATCTTGTTCAGAGCTTAAAATTGAATCTTTTACTATGAAATATTCATCGTATAATGTAACTGCTTCTGTCGATTTTTTGGTTGCTTTAAAAATTTCTATTAATTCTGGCATCATTTGAAACCGCTCATCATTAAAATTATTGTCAGTATACTTTTTAAAAGCCTTTTTTGCAAATGGCAAGGCTTTAAATGGTTCTTTTTGTTCAAGGTAAACATTACTGATTCCGCGTAGAACATTTGCGTGATTGTAGACATCATTAATAGTGTCTAATTTAACTAACACTTTATTAAATAAATCTAAAGATTTTGAGAACTTCTGATTTTCACTATAAGCTCCAGCTAAATTTATTTCAGCTATAGTTAAGAAAGATTTATGAGCATCGTTAGATGAAAGGTCTTTTACGGCATCTTCTAAATAAAAAATCGCATCATCAAGACTTCCTCGATTATTGTAAATATTGCCAATATTTGCGGATGCTATTCCACTTCTTCGATTATCTTTTAATGCTTTTCCTATGGAACGAGCTTGTTTGTAATAATAAAGAGATAAAGAATCGTTATTTGTTTTTTCATGAACGGCACCTAAAGAATTTAATACCGATGTAAAACGAGCAGAATCTTTCTTTTGTTCATAATATGCTACGGCAATCAAATATTTATTCAATGCTGTTTCATATTCACCACTTAAAACTGAGGCATTCCCAATAAAGAAATGTGCCAAAATGATATTATGAGAATCTTTTCTTTTTTGAGCATATTCAAGATATTTATAGGTATAATTCTTTGAAGCTTCCGCATCAGAATAATATGTGGCTCTTCTTAGTTTGTTGTAAGCATTCATTATCAAACTATCATTGTCTGATACTTCAACGATATGTTTTAAACTATCTATCACCGATGTATTCTGTGAATAGTTCACAAAAGAGAGCAAGAATACTATAAACACTACCGAGTATTTCAAAGTGTTGAATATTAATAGATTTAGTCTAATATACTATTTTTAATTCATGAATAATTAACAATTTTAACATTTAATAAAAATCCAATCTTATCTTCTCCAATAAAGTATTAATTACTAAATTTGGGGAACTAACGAACCAATAATGAAAAAAACAATTACCATTTCAACATTCTCAAAATCAGTATTTTTATTTTTTACTTTATTTTTCACAGCGCAGACCTTTGCTCAGGAAGCAACTTCAGACCTTAAGTATAGAAGAAGCTCTTTATATACTTTAATGATTTCAGATGAATCAAGAAAGTTCAGTAATGTAATTCAAGAATCTTTTACTGGTTCACCGATACCTGATAAGTTTAATAATCACATTACTACACAAAGAAAAATCCCAAAAGCTTACGATATCACACTTCCCAAAGAAGAATTAAGTGATGCAAAAGAAAAATCAATTTCGGAATATTTTAATACCAATGATATCGCAAAGTCAATGGTTGCAAAGTGGTTTAATAGGAGTGAAACGGGTGGATTTAATATGGACTTAATTGCAGAAAGAGGTTCGTATAATGCAACCGATTTAGATATTAAAATCGCAAAGAATAGTGAAAGAGGCTTAGCAATGGTGGCAGATGCAGGAGAAGAATTAATAAAAAACACATTCGTTGTTGTAAATGATTTTAAATACACCAACAAAGAAGAAGTTGCTAAAAAGGCAAAAGGATTTCTTTCAGCTATTTCTGCTGTTGCTAGTGAAGTAGGAGGGGCTACAGTTTCAAATGTCGCAGATGCTACATCAGAAGGTGTTGGAATTGTTGGAAAAGGATATGTAATTAAAACTACTGCATATTTATATAAATTGGTTTGGAATGATGAAGTTGCTGCTATATTTTATAATGATTATTGGACCGATGATAGTAACTTAGATGAAGAAAAAACTAAAGCATTTGAAGAAACAAAAGTCTTTACGCTAGAACTAGTTGGTGTAGAAACTGCTTGGGCTGATTTGCAAAGCACAAAGTTTTCAAAGAAATCTGGAGAAGAATTAATTTCAGTTGCTACCATAAAAGCTGTAGATGCTGTAATTGCTAAACTTCAAAGGAAATATGAAGTGTTTAGAACAAAAACTCCATTAATGAGTGGCGACCCTATTTCAGCAACGATTGGTCTGAAAGAAGGGCTTGAAAAAGGGGATAAATATGAAGTGTTAGAACAAGTAATTAATGATGAAGGTAAAACGGTATATGAACGTCTCGGAATTATTAAAGTAGAAAAAGGAGCTATCTGGGATAACAGATATTTAGCTGAAGAAGAAAATCCTTCTGAAGTTAATTATACAATATTTAAAGGTAAGAAAAACAAGTATTTCTCAGGAATGCTTATTAGACAAATCGACTAATTAAATTTAAATTTTATGAAGAAAAAACAAATTTTACTTATAGTAATGGTTATTCTTTTCGGATTCAGTGCAAATGCACAATGGAAAAAGAATAAAGCAAATGCTGACACCAAAATATGGCGTTATGATATCGAATGTGAAGGGATTGCGAAACAAGGTTCCAAACTTGTTAAGGTTTGGTCTTACTCTAAGAATCCTAAACATGCTATTTCAAGTGCTATGAAAAATGCAGTACATGGAATGATATTTAAAGGATATGCAGGTGGCGGACAAGGATGTACACCTTTTAGAGCATTGGTAAGTTCTCCAGATGTTGAAGAAAAGAACAAAGAGTTTTTTGATGCTTTTTTTGCTGATGGTGGAGAATATATGAAATATGTTTCCGCAGCAACAGATGGAAGTATTGCTCCAGGAGATCGTTTAAAAATTAGTAAACGAGAATATAAAATTGGGGTAATAGTTAATGTGCAAAGTGATCAATTAAGAAAACGACTTGAGAAAGAAGGAATAGCTAAAAGCCTTAGTTCAGGGTTCTAAAATATATAAAGTAAACATATGAAAAATAGAATAAAATTATTTTTAACGATAAGCATATTAACGTTTAGTGCGTTGTCTTTTGGACAAGCTAAAAAACCTACGATAATGGTGGTTCCAAGTGATGCTTGGTGCATTCAAAATGGATATGTACTCAATTTCGATAATCAAGGATCTACCATTAGAATTCCAGATTATAAAAGAGCTTTTCAAGAAAATACAGATGTACTTCTTGTAATAAGTCAGATAAATGGAATGATGGCAGATAGAGGATTTCCATTAAAAAATATGGAAGCGGCATTTAAAACTATGGAAGCAAATGCTGCAGAAGATAACATGAGATCTTCTAAAGAATCTGGAAGTAGTGTAAATGAAAGTCCAATAGATG
>Ga0209345_10004093_pt1 | contig 14372 bp, 8 predicted proteins | sample Cruoilmetagenom7_FD_187294 | JGI IMG/M metagenome (GOLD analysis project Ga0209345, IMG submission 187294) | Oil polluted marine microbial communities from Coal Oil Point, Santa Barbara, California, USA - Sample 7 (SPAdes) (version 2) | ecosystem: Environmental > Aquatic > Marine > Oil seeps ... | reverse complement strand
CACCTCTAATTAAAACAACATGAAAGCATCTATAAATAACATAGCTTACGAGTTTAATGAAGGAGAAACTATCTTAGAGTTTGTTCGAAGAATTGAAAAAAATAAACATGCAATTCCAACCATGTGTCAGGATGATAGATTGGGAAATTTTGGTTCTTGTAGAGTTTGTTCTGTTGAAGTAGCAAGAGAAAAAGACGGTCCTACAAAAACAATGGCTTCTTGCCACACACCTACTTCAGAAGGTTTATATATTTATCATAATACTGATAAAATGAAACGCCTTCGTAAAAATATAGTTGAATTGATTTTAAGTGATTATCCTAGTGATAAAGTTTTCCCTTCCGAAGGAAAAAAAGCAACCCCTTTTCAAGAAACAATTGCACAAATTGGGATTCCAAACGTGCGTTATCCTGAAGGTGAAAATCACTTAGATATTGAAACCGATAGAGCGCATCCTTATATAAAATCTGATTTATCACAATGTATTAATTGCTTTCGTTGTGTAAGAGCTTGTGAAGAAATTCAAGGTGAAATGATTTTAGGAATGAGCGGTCGAGGTTTTGCAACCAATATTATAAAAGGTTTTGACACAACTTTTGATGAATCTGCTTGTGTTTCTTGCGGTGCTTGCGTACAAACTTGTCCAACGGAAGCTTTAACAGATAAATATGAAACAAAAACGCTAATAGCTGATAAAACTGTTAGAACAACTTGTACGTATTGTGGTGTTGGTTGCCAATTAGATGTTTCAGTTATTGATGGTAAAATACGAGGAATTCAAGCACCTGAAAATGCTGAAGTAAATGAAGGGCACACATGTTTAAAAGGTAGATTTGCCTTTCAATTTTATGATCATCCAGATCGTTTACGAGAACCAATGATTAAAAAGAATGGTAAATTTGAAGAGGTAACTTGGAATGAAGCCTATGATTTTATTGCAACTAAATTAGTTGATATTAAAAACAAATACGGAGCAGATTCAATTGGAGGAATTTCTTCTTCAAGAGCAACTAATGAAGAAAATTATTTAATGCAAAAAATGATTCGTGTTGCAGTTGGTACAAATAATATTGACGGTTGTGCACGTGTTTGCCACGCTCCTACCGCGTTTGGAATGCAACAATCATTTGGAACTGGAGCAGCTACAAATTCCATTGAAGATTTAAAACAAACTGATGCTATTTTCTTATTTGGTGCAAATCCCGTGAAAGGTCATCCGGTAACCGGTGCAAAAATTAAACAAGCATTTATGAAAGGAGTTACCTCAATTGTCGTAGATCCTATCAAAACATCGTTAGCTCAACTGGCAGATTTTCACCTTCAAATTAGACCAGGAACCAATGTGGCTATTTTAAATATGATAGCGCATTACATTATTAAAGAAGGTTTAGTAAATCAACATTTTATTGATACATATACTGAAAAATATGAAGAATTTAAAACACATGTTGAGAACTTAGATATGAGTGAATTAGAAACGCTAACAGGTGTTTCTAAAGAATTAGTAAAAAAAGCTGCTATTGCCTACGCAAAAGCTGAAAAAGCTATGGAATTTCACGGTTTAGGAGTTACAGAACATTTTCAAGGAAGTAAAACCGTAATGTTATTGTCTAATTTAGCTATGACGACTGGAAATATAGGTAGAAATGGCGTTGGGTTGAATCCGTTACGTGGACAAAATAATGTACAAGGTGCTGCAGATATGGGTGTGCAACCGCATCAAGGAGCTGGATATATGGATATAAATAAACCTGAAATTAAACAATATTATGCTGAAAAATACGGTGTTGAAAGAATGCCTGAAAGAGAAGGTTTAAAAATTCCACAAATGTTAGATGCTGCAATTGATGGAAAATTAAAAGCACTTTATATTATGGGTGAAGATACCATTATGACAGATCCTAACACCAATCATAGTATTAAAGCTTTTGAAAAATTAGAATTGATTGTTGTTCAGGAATTATTTATGACTGCAACAAGTGAAATGGCTGATGTGGTTTTACCTGCTTCTTCCTATTTTGAAAAAAATGGAACATTTACTAACGGTGAACGAAGAGTACAACGTGTTAATAAAGTGATTGAACCTATTGGAAACACAAAACCTGATGGACAAATTATAATTGATATTATGAGTCGTTTAGGTTATAAGCAACCAACTGGTTTAACCTATGATGCAGCAAACGTAATTACGGAAATTGCTGATGTAATTCCGTTTATGAAAGGTTTAACTTGGGAACGTTTGGGTGAAAATGGTTTACAATGGCCAATAAATGAAGATGGTACAGACACTAAGATGCTTCACATAGATGGACATTTTAAAAAAGGAATCGGTACTTTTCATCACTTCGATTTTGAAGAAACACCTGAAATTACTTCCCACGGAAAAAAATATCCTTTTATATTAACTACAGGAAGAGAATTAGAACATTACAATTCTGGAACTATGACACGCAGAACAGACAATCAAACTATTCTTTCTAAAGATGTTTTAGAAGTTCATCCGAGAGATGCCAAAGAAAAAGGCATTGACGACAATGAAATTGTACGAATTTTCTCAGACAGAGGAAGTGTTGAGATTCCAATAAAATACTCTAAAAACGTTAAAAGAGGCGTTTTAAGAACTACTTTTCATCAACCAGAAGTATTTATCAATATTATTACAGGAAGTGTTGGAGATAAAGAAACGATGACTCCTGAGTACAAAGTTGTGGCAGTTGATTTTGAACGAATACTTAATTAATTTTATGCAAACTTCAAATTACGAAGGTTTTTTAATCAATAATGGGAATTCTAGAAAAGTTAATGATGAATTAGTGGTTGAGGCTGCTTTACAGATTAATATAAATAAAGAACCTTATACAGTCATTATGCGTTCTCCTGGAGACGATTTTGAACTTATAAGAGGATTACTTTTTGCAGAAGATATTTATAAACAACAAGAAAAATTGAATTGTGAAATAATTGAAGAAAAAAACAATGGTTTTTCTATTATAAATGTTAACATTGCTAAAAAACATTTAGGAAAAGGATATTTAAATAAACGAACATTGTTATCGGTTTCTTCATGTGGAATTTGTGGTAAAAAGAAACTTGAAGACATTAATTTTACTGGAAAGAAACTCAAAAAGGAAATTGATTTTAATTTTAAAAAAATTGAAATCATGTTTTCAGAAATGCAACAAAAACAAGAAACCTTTGAACTATCTGGAGGCTCACATGCAGCAGCTATTTTTAATAAAAATTACGAACTTATTGTTTTAAAAGAGGATATTGGCAGGCACAACGCAGTGGACAAGTCTATTGGTTCTTTAATCTTAAACAATAAACTGAACCAATCTATGTGCATATTAGTAAGTGGACGTGTATCATATGAAATTATATCGAAAGCTTTTATTGCAAAAATACCGGTTGTTATTGCAGTTTCAGCCTGTTCTTCATTGGCCGTAGATTACGCCAAAGAGTTTGGAATTTCATTAATCGGATTTTCCAGAGGGAATAAATCTACCATTTATGCGCTATAAACCAAACAAAATACTTGATTTCACTAATAAAATACATATTTATATAAATCTTTTGTAAATATTATATTTTATTATATATTTGCAGCGTAAGAGCGTCCCTAAAATGACAAGTCTTTACGGAGAGGACTTGAATTTATTCGTTTTTTATGATAAAAATTCCCAGTTTTTATTCAAAAAAATCTCGATTTTGCTTTTAAAATATCTCCAAAATAGAAATTTTATTATATAAAATTTAAAGTAAAAATTAGAATTTTAAAGGCTTAATAGTCTGATGTTCAATTTTTTAACTTTCTTGAATCTTCTTTATTTTTAAAAATATTTAAAAATAAGGCAGGATTTTCATTGCTTTATACGTAAGTTTTATTAAATTTGAGGTTCTTACTAATCATTTAATTCTTACTAAATATGAAAAAATTAAAATTATTTTTCGGATTGCTTATTGTAGCTGCATTTATTGGATCTTCAATAGTAAGCTTCACTTCGTCTGACAAACAAGCAATAAAAAAATCTGCTTTTAAAATTGTAAAAAGACTTCCATAATTAAAGTCTAGTTACTTTTAAATAGAATTTTTACACCACAACTTTTGTTGTGGTTTTTGTGTTTACAATTGTTAAATTCCAAATATTAAAGTATATTTGAAACAACTAAATCCCTATTAATGTCGAATAAAAGAAAAAAATCACTTTTAATTGGTAGTATCATTATTTTATTAATAATGCTTGCACCTTATTTACTTTATATTCATAGAGGCATTCCTGCAGATGTACAGGATTATGAGAGTATTTTCGGAACTATTAGTGGTGGAGAAAATTATGAATTCGCCCAACTTTATATTTATTTTTTATTAGCAAAATTTGTCCCTCTATTTTTGTTAATTATTTGGTTTATTACCAATAAACAATGGTGGGTACACGGCTTGATTATACCTATTTCAGTATATCTTTTTCAATTTATTGTTGTTCTTAATGATAGTGAACAATACATGATGGAAGTTGAATTTATTTATACAGTACCTATCACTGTTATTGTTATGGTAATATTATATTTTGTTAGAAGTAAAATGGCTATTTATATACAAGCCGTTGATTTAAAAAAGGAAATGGATGAGAATATGAAAATTCAGAAAAAAGTAGATTAAACTCCTAAAATTTAGGATAATCTAAAATTCTATAAAACAAAAAAACCATTTCAAATTTGAAATGGTTTTTTTTGTGATGGCACTAGGATTCGAACCTAGGACCGCCTGCTTAGAAGGCAGGTGCTCTATCCAGCTGAGCTATGCCACCATGAATACTATAATTTTTAATCTTTGTCGGGGTGGCAGGATTCGAACCTGCGGCCTCCACGTCCCAAACGTGGCGCGATAACCGGGCTACGCTACACCCCGAATTGGATTATCAATTATTTGCGGAGAGACAGGGATTCGAACCCTGGCGACAGTTACCCGTCGACAGATTAGCAATCTGCTCCATTACCACTCTGGCACCTCTCCTAAAATATGTCTATGAACTTATTTTTGCGAGTGCAAATGTAGCATATGAATTACATTTACACAACATTTTCACTCTTTTTTTAATTAAATTTTCAACTTTTTATTCAGGGTATTCAATTCTAAGGTGATAAATATTTTTTAATTTATTCTTTAACACCTTTTTAATCAATTGTAATTCTTTAAAAGTAATATCAGCATTCATAAATTGTCCGTCCTCCATTTGCTTATTTACAATCTTTTCAACCAAATCATCAAAAGCTAAAGCAGTAGGTTCTTTTATGCTTTTTGAAGCTGCTTCAACCGCATCGCACATCATTAAAATTGCTGTTTCCTTTGAAAATGGAATTGGCCCAGGATATTGAAAATAACTTTTCTCCACAACGCCTCCTAAGGCTTCCTCTTCCTTTTTATAAAAATAATAAACCAATGATGTTCCGTGGTGTGTTCTAATAAAATCGATTATTCTATCAGGTAAATGATTCTTCTTTGCTAATTCTACTCCTTCTATAATATGATTTATAATAATTTGAGCACTATCTTTTGGAGTTAACTCATCATGTGGATTAACACTTGTAGATTGATTTTCGGTAAAATACAACGGACTACTCATTTTACCAATGTCATGATACAGTGCGCCAGTTCTAACCAACATTGAATTTGCGCCAATCTCATTAGCACAAGCTTCAGCTAAATTTGCTACTTGAAGTGAGTGCTGAAAAGTTCCTGGGGCTGTCTCAGATAGCTTCCTAAGTAAGTCTGAGTTCGTGTTTGATAATTCTTTAAGAGATTCATCGGAAACCAATCCGAATAATTTTTCAAAAATATAAATTAAAGGAAGTACAAATAACGTTGCCGCACCATTTAATGCAAAATAACCAAATTTAACCCAATTTAAACTTTCTGCATTTCCTTCTTTTATAATTGAAAAAGCAAAATATGCTACAAAATAAACAAAAGTGATTTGTAAAACTGATAAAAATAAATTTGCTCTTTTATGTAATTCAGAAATGGTTAAAATAGTTACTATACCTGCTATAATTTGAAGAAAAATAAATTCAAAACTGTTTGGGACAATAAATCCAAGTAGAAGTACTGTTAATACGTGCGAGAATAATCCTAACCTTGCATCGAAAAATGCTTTTAAAACAAGAGGTAAAATAACAATTGGTGCTACATAAATGTAGTTAGCATCGTATTTGACAATGATGGTTATTAAAAGAACGATTAGAATTATATTAAAAAATATAAAAGTAACTTTTGTATTATTTTCAAAAATATCGATTCTATATTTTTTTAAAAATAGAAACAACATTAAAAATGCCAACGCTACTAAAATAGTATATCCAAAAACAATCCAATTATAGTTATATGTACTCCAAACTTGCGATTCAAATTCACTTTTAATTGAATTTAAAATAACCAACTTCTCACCCTCTACTATATCTCCTTTAAATATAATTCGCTCTTTTTCAGACACCAAACCTTTAGTGTATGAAATTTTATCTAACTCTTCTTGAAGGGTTCTGTTTGTAAAACTACTATCAAACTTTACGTTTGGTTTAATTTCTTCATATAAAATATTTAAAGCTATGTTCTCTTCATTTGTTAAAGGTTGAAATCCAATTTTTTCATTTAAGAAAGAAAGTATTTCTTCGGATTTATAAAGTTTATTAGGTTGAATATCCTGAATTCGATTTCCTTTTCTTAGTGTAATAAGCGGTGGTGAATTTGAGGAAAATTCAGTTGATCCTTCTAAATATCCATAATTATAAATTTCAGCTAAAATCGAGTTTATTTTATCTAATAAAATAATTTTATCATCTTCACTTATATCCGAATTTGAAAATAATTCTGAAACTTTTTTTGTAATACTATTTTTAACTGAAATAACTATTTCCTCATCAAATTCAAAAAATTGTTTTGATAATTCTATAATTTCTTTTTCCTCATTCTCAATTTCATCTGCAGTTTTTTTAATTGCAAAATCAAATGGAGCATAGTAATTTTCATATTCCCAAGGTTTTCCTTTTTGGAATTCATATTTAAATTGCCCACCTTTTGGAAACAAATAAACAACCAAAATAACTGTAGCAATATAAAGTGCTAACTTGTATATTAATGAGTGATTTACAAATAATTTATTAATGATATTTTTCACGAAGTATGCTTTGCAATTCAAAAATAACAATAATTATTACAATTGTATTTGCAAATGGTTTTATTTTTTTATCAAATCTTCTAATCTAATGGGTGTATTTTCTTTTATCCAGCTAGAATAATCTTTAAAACCTATTTTTTTATGAATTGTATTTGTTTTAGTAAGTATCTTTTGAATAATATCATCAGACTGTATTTTAGTGTTTTTTATTTCATAAACAATGCCTTCCAATTGTTTTGAAACTTCAGAACGAATATTGTTATTATGATCCTCAAGCCAAGACTCGAAAGCCTCTTCTGTTAAATGCTTATCTATAATTTTTTCGGTCATTTGTTTTCCATGCTTTTTAGATTCCTGTATGTTTCCACGACCGGTAACTGCATTTCCAATAGCAAAAACATTATCAAAACCATCCACATGATAGTCTTTCTCCCCTCGCATTTTTAAGGAAGAATACTCATAATTTAAACCTTCTATTTTCTCTGGCAAACTTCCAATAGATGAGATAACCATGTCCGCCTTTAAATTGAAAAAACTATTTTCTACAGGTTCAATTTTACCATTAACTATTTCAACCTTTTGAAATACAACTTCTTTTAGTTGCTTTTTATCTTCAACAAAATCGACCGGAATACTATAAGGAATAAACTCAAATAAATACTTTTCTACATATTTATTTAACAACTTTTCAGAAACCCTTTTGGCAGTTTCAATACTGTCTAAAGTATCGTCTTTTGGAGATTTTAAAGGCATATCTGCAGCCGATCTTCTATAAATTAGCTTCCCTTTTTCAACATCTAGTTCATTTAAACTAAGGTTGAATTTTTCTAAAATACTTGCAACACCTTCTTTTTCCAGCGTAAATAAATCAATCTCAATTCCTTTTTTTAAAAATAATTGCCTTTTCACCTTTTCAATCATTACAATTTTAACAACATCTAACGAAGCTAAACCTCCACCAATAACGATTGTATTATTTTTAATTGTATAATTGCTTCCTTTGTAATTTTCTTCGTGCTTATGATTAAACCAATAAATAAAAGCGTTTTGATACACCAATTGTTCACCCATAAATTTATCGATTTTAGGTATTGGTAAATTTCTGTCTTTCCAAGCCCCATTAGCTAATATTATAGCTGAAAAACCCCAATCATGAACCAATTCTAAAAAGTCTATTTCGTCACCTATTTTGGTAGTAGGAATAAAACGAATATTTTCATGATTAAGTTTTGAATTAATTTCGTCAATTTGCCTATCTCGTAATTTAATATGCCAATTTGGAAGTCCATCTTCAATTTTTCCATAAGGTAAATTATTCATTTCAAAAACCACAACTCTAAACCCATTTTCGGCCAAAATTTTAGCAGCTTCAGAACCTGAAATTGAACCTCCAATAATTGCAACATAGTGCATTTTAAAAACTGAAATCATATACTATATTTTTACAAAAAACAATTAGTTAAATTACAAAACTTAAATTTAATTTAAGTTACATACATTACAGAATTAAACCTTTTTATAAAAAGAGAAAGATTCCTTAAATTTGATTAAATTCGCATTAAAATACTTACAAAATGAAAGAAGCTGTTATCGTTTCAATTGCTCGTACGCCAATTGGAAGTTTTTTAGGAAGTTTAGCAAACATACCTGCTCCAAAATTAGGGGCAATTGCTATCAAAGGTGCGTTAGATAAAATTAATTTAGATTCCAAATTAGTAGATGAAGTTTACATGGGTAATGTTGTTTCAGCTGGTTTAGGTCAGGCACCGGCTAAACAAGCTGCTATGTATGCTGGAATCCCAAATTCAGTTCCTTGTACTACAATAAATAAAGTGTGTTCTTCAGGAATGAAATCAATGATGCTTGCTGCGCAAGCTATCCAACTTGGAGACGCAGAAATTATTGTAGCTGGTGGAATGGAGAATATGAGCAGCATTCCTCATTATATGAATGGTAGAAACGGAACAAAATTAGGAAATATAAAGGTTCAAGATGGTTTATTAGTCGATGGCTTGACGGATGTTTACGACCAACAACATATGGGTACTTGCGGTGATCTTTGCGCAAATGAATATGGGTTTTCTAGAGAAGATCAAGATAATTTTGCAATAGGTTCTTATAAAAAATCTGCTGAAGCTTGGAATAAAGGATATTTTAAAAATGAAGTTGTTCCTGTTGAAATTCCGCAACGAAGAGGAGAACCAATCATATTTTCTGAGGATGAAGAATATAAAAATGTAAAATTTGATAAAATTCCGTCATTAAGACCTGTTTTCAGTAAAGAAGGAACCGTAACAGCTGCAAATGCTTCCACTTTAAATGATGGAGCTGCTGCATTGATTATAATGAGTGCAGATAAAGCCAAAGAATTAAAATTAAAACCTTTAGCTAAAATATTGGGCTTTGCCGATGCTTCTCAAGAACCAAAATGGTTTACTACTGCACCAGCTAAAGCATTGCCAAAAGCTTTAGAAAAAGCAAAAATTTCTATTGAAGATGTAGATTATTTTGAATTAAACGAGGCCTTTTCTGTAGTTGGCTTAGCCAATATTAAGCTCCTTGGCTTAAATGCTGCTAAAGTAAATGTTAATGGTGGAGCTGTTTCATTAGGACACCCACTTGGTATGTCAGGTGCTCGAATTGTTATTGCCTTAACTACTATTTTAGAACAACAAAAAGGTAAAATTGGAGCTGCTGGAATTTGCAATGGTGGTGGTGGTGCAAGTGCTATAATTATTGAAAAAATATAATAACCCCAATGTTATACGGTATTACGCAATTAAATATAATTCCTGTTAGATTAGAAGCTAGTCATCAAAGTGAAATGGTGACGCAACTATTATTTGGCGAACATTTTAAAATATTAGAAAAAAGAAAGTTTTGGAGTAAAATTAGAATTGCTTTTGATGATTATGAAGGTTGGGTTGATAATAAACAAATTGAGGAAATTAGTGAAGATTTGTATCTTGAATTAAATAATGAACCAAGTATTTTGGCTGGTGAATTAATTGACTTTATTTCAGATGAAAATCAGAATATGTCAATTTTATCATTAGGCTCATCGTTACCATTTTACAATAATGGCTTATTAGAATTAAATAGTAAAAAATATTCATATGATGGAGAGGTTTTCAATGCTCCATTACCAAAAAACACAATTATTGAAACTGCGTTTAGGTTTTTAAATACACCGTTTCTTTGGGGAGGGAAAACTCCTTTTGGAATTGACTCTTCTGGACTTTCTCAAACCGTTTATAAACTTTGTGGTTATAAATTATTAAGAGATGCTACACAGCAATCCACTCAAGGAGAGGCGTTAAGTTTTATCGAAGAAAGCGAACCTGGAGATTTGGCTTTTTTTGATAATAGTGAAGGTGAAATAAATCATGTTGGAATAATTATGAAGGATAATTATATCATTCATTCTTATGGAAAAGTTAGAATTGACATGCTAGATCATAGTGGGATTTTTAATTTAGATCTTCAAAAACATACTCATAAATTAAGGGTTATTAAAAAAATTATATAAAAAAAAGGTTCGCAAATTTGCGAACCTTTTTTTTTTATCTTAATCTCTTTATCCTTTTAATTTGTCATAAACTGCTTTAATTTCAGTAAGTTTATCTTGCATATCAAGGTTTTCGTAAAGCCCCATTAATGTTTTAATGATATTAATGTTATCACTACTAAACTCATGAGCTTTTTCGTAAAAAGGAACTGCCTCATTATAAATTTCAAATTGTTGCGCTTGTAACTTGTCATACTTATCAAAATCGCTTAAACTCTTATTCATTTCTTCAATAATAGGAGCTGATCTTTCAATAATTGCTGCACCAATATTATTATAAGCATCGGAATAATCTGGTTTTAACTCAATTGCTTTTTTAAAGTTAGTTATTGCTTCATCGACTTTATTTTGATTCATATTCATTACCCCAACGTTATAATATAAAGTTGGTTCTGTAGGATTTAAAGTAATTGCTTCTTCTAGTTTTTCTTTAAACAGTTGTTCGTTTCCATTTCTATAGTGAATATTAGCTTCATCAATTAATAATGAATAACTATTTGGGAATTCTTTTCTTCCTTCATTAATAACCTCTAACGCTTTAGCATTGTCTTCTAACCCTGAATAACTTGCCGCTAAATTTTTAAAAATCACTTCTCTTCTTGAATCTTTTGCTTCAGTACGTGGATTTTCCACAATACCTAACTTAACTTGCATATCCATACTTTTCTTATCGTTATAAGAAACGTCTTTACCATTAGATTTGTTTGTAGCAATATATTCTGTAGAAATTCCTGTATAATTAACTGCTAAAAGCTTATCATAAGCTTTTATCGATTTGTTATAGGCTTTTCCTAAATTATATAATAATGCTGCATTGTCTAAAAAAGCAGTATCCGCAGGACTTAAAGCATAAACTTTATTATACTCATCACCCGCTTTTACATAATCACTGGCTTCTTTAGTTTGAATTGCAATATTGTACTGGTCTCCTGCTTTTTGTGCAATTGATTGAACCATATTATTCACTAAAGTTCCTATTTCATTAGTATATTTTGGCTTACCACTTTCCTTTTCAAATGAAATTAATTTATTAAAAGCAGCACCTACTTCATCAATATTAATATCACTAGCACCATTTTTATATAAAGCTTTTGCTTTTAAATAATAAAATTTAGCTTTAGTTTTTTGATCTGCTCCACCAATTAAACTCTCTGCATTGTTTATTACAGATAATGCTGTTGCAAAATCATTAGCCTTTACAGCTTTTTCTGCTGCTTTTAATTCATTTTTTTGAGCGAACGCTGTCAAGCTTAAAAAAACTGCGGACAGAATAAGAATTTGTTTTTTCATTGTTGTTGTGTTTTTCTTAATTATTGTTTTCTTCATTATTGTTTTCAATTTCCGTGCCATTTTCATTTTCATCAATTTCTTCTTCTTGCATAACTTTTGCTACGGCAGCAATAGAGTCACTATCCTTAATATTTATTAATTTAACTCCTTGAGTTGCTCTTCCCATAACTCTTAAATCTGCAACTGCCATACGAATTGTAATTCCTGATTTATTAATAATCATTAAATCATCGTCATCTGTAACATTTTTTATAGCAACAAGACCGCCTGTTTTATCGGTAACATTTATAGTTTTAACTCCTTTACCTCCACGATTTGTAACTCTATAATCCTCTAAACTTGATCTCTTACCATATCCGTTTTCAGAAACTACTAATACATTACTTTCAAGATCGTTTACAGCAATCATTCCAATAACTTCATCATTAGGATTGTTCAAAGTAATACCTCTAACTCCCGAAGCATTTCTCCCCATTGGTCTCGTTTTACTTTCTTCAAAACGAATAGATTTACCAGATTTTAATGCCATCATAACTTGGCTATCGCCGTTAGTTAATTTAGCTTCTAACAACTCATCACCTTCTCTAATTGTAATTGCATTAATACCATTTGTTCTAGGTCTAGAATATTGCTCCAATGAAGTTTTCTTTACTTGCCCCTTTTTAGTTGCCATAATAACATAATTGTTATTCACATAGTCTTCATCTTTTAAATCGGCAGTAACTAAAAATGCTTTTACTTTATCGTCTTGTTCAATATTAATAAGGTTTTGAATAGCTCTTCCTTTTGTGTTTTTACCACCTTCAGGTATTTCGTAAACACGCATCCAGAAAACTTTCCCTTTTTGCGTGAAGAACAACATATATTGGTGATTAGTCGCCACAAATAAATGCTCTAAGAAATCTTCATTTCTTGTAGTCGCTCCTTTTTGTCCTCTACCTCCTCTATTTTGAACTTTATATTCGTCTAAATTAGTACGTTTTACATAACCAGCATGAGAAATTGTTACAACTACTTTAGAATTAGGAATCATATCTTCTATAGATAAATCTCCACCTGCATATTCTATTACAGAACGTCTTTCATCTCCGTATTTATCTCTAATAGTAATTAATTCGTCTTTAATAATTTCGTATCTTCTAACCTCATCAGACAAAATATCTTTTAAATCTTCAATCGTTTTAATTATTTCGTCATACTCGGCTCTTAACTTATCTTGTTCTAGACCTGTTAATTGTCTCAATCGCATTTCAACAATTGCCTTTGCTTGAATTTCAGACAATTCAAATCTTGTAATTAAACTTTCTCTCGCTTCATCAGCATTTGAAGATCCTCTAATAATTTTAATAACTTCATCAATATTATCTGATGCAATAATTAAACCTTCTAAAATATGAGCTCTAGCTTCAGCTTTTTTAAGTTCAAATTCTGTTCTTCTAACAACAACTTCGTGCCTATGTTCAACAAAATAATGAATAAGCTGTTTCAAATTTAATTGTTGTGGTCTTCCTTTAACTAAAGCAATATTATTTACGCTAAATGAAGTTTGAAGAGCAGTATATTTATATAGTTTATTTAAAACAATATTAGGTATAGCATCACGCTTTAAAACATAAACAACACGCATTCCGTTTCTATCCGATTCGTCACGAATATTGGCAATACCTTCTAACTTTTTATCATTAACTAAATCCGCAGTTTTTTTAATCATATCTGCTTTGTTAACCTGATAAGGAATTTCGGTAACAATAATGCATTCGCGGCCTTTTACTTCTTCAATAGTTGCCTTTGCACGCATTACAATTCTTCCTCTACCAGTTTCAAAAGCATCTTTAACACCTTCGTAACCATAAATGATTCCTCCAGTAGGAAAATCAGGGGCTTTAATATGCTGCATCAATTCAGAAATTTCAATTTCTCTATTATCGATATAAGCCATTGTACCATTGATAACCTCAGTTAAATTGTGAGGGGCCATATTGGTTGCCATTCCTACTGCAATACCTGAAGCTCCATTTACTAATAAGTTTGGAATTCGAGTAGGCAATACTGTTGGTTCATTTAAAGTATCATCAAAGTTTAATTTGTGATCTACAGTATCTTTTTCAATATCTGAAAGCATATCTTCAGATATTTTTTGCATTCTTACCTCTGTATAACGCATTGCTGCCGGGCTATCACCATCAACAGACCCAAAGTTACCTTGACCATCAACCATCATATATCGTTGACTCCAACTTTGAGCCATACGTACCATAGAATCATAAACAGATGAGTCACCATGAGGGTGATACTTACCTAATACTTCCCCAACTACTCTCGCTGATTTTTTATAAGATCCT
>Ga0209345_10004091_pt1 | contig 14377 bp, 12 predicted proteins | sample Cruoilmetagenom7_FD_187294 | JGI IMG/M metagenome (GOLD analysis project Ga0209345, IMG submission 187294) | Oil polluted marine microbial communities from Coal Oil Point, Santa Barbara, California, USA - Sample 7 (SPAdes) (version 2) | ecosystem: Environmental > Aquatic > Marine > Oil seeps ... | reverse complement strand
GAAGACGAAGTTGATAATGCAGTAGATGGTTTAACCGCATTAATGGAACCCCTAATCATGTCCGTACTGGGGGTTCTGGTAGGTGGTTTGATGATTGCAATGTACTTACCAATTTTCCAAATGGGAGCCGTTGTTTAATTCGATTACCAATCAAATTGAAGAACACAAATTTATCCCTTGCTAACTGTTTGGCGCTGGAAAAAACAATGGCCTTTATTCTAATAATTTAAGACCAATGTCATTAAACTTGAAAACGCAACTGGATCACTAAACTCCTGGAATGACCATTCCAGGACTACCTGAATAGAGCAAGAGAATCATGCCTTTAATAGATTTTCTAAATGGAAATCCTTTCGCGTTTAGTCTGACTGTAGCCCTCTTTGGCTTGATGATTGGTAGCTTTCTGAATGTAGTCGTTTACCGTTTACCAAAAATGATGGAAAAAGAATGGCAGGAACAATGTCGACTCGTTCTTGATAGTGGTGAACTTGAACCTCCTGTCAATACTCCTGACGGGGAATCTGAACACCCCACCCCTGAACAAAACCCATTTAATCTATTTTTTCCAAATTCCCACTGCCCCAAATGCGACCACGAAATTAAACCATGGGAAAACATTCCCATTTTGAGTTATTTATTTCTTAAAGGTCAATGCAGTCATTGCCAGACCAGAATACCCCTTCGTTATCCCGCTGTAGAATTATTTACCGGGATATTATCTGCAGTAGTTGCGTATATGCTGGGGCCAACGTGGCAATGCCTTGCTGTTTTGTTTTTAACCTGGGCTTTAATAGCTCTAAGCTTAATTGATTTTGACCATATGTTACTGCCTGATGAAATAACGCTTTTATATTTATGGGCTGGTTTAATAATAAATATCAATGGGCTATTTGTTCCGATTGAACAAGCGGTGCTTGGTGCAATTATTGGCTATCTTTCCCTTTGGAGTGTTTATTGGCTTTTCAAAATCATTACTGGTAAGGAAGGTATGGGGTATGGAGACTTTAAACTTCTTGCCATGCTGGGCGCATGGATGGGTTGGCAACCGCTGCCTCTGACCATCATTCTTTCGTCTATCGTTGGAGCCACTATTGGTATCTCTCTAATCTTATTCAAGGGTCGGGATAGACAAATACCAATTCCTTTCGGCCCCTTCCTCGCAGCTGCTGGTTGGATTGCCATATTATGGGGTGAACCCATGATGAACTTTTATTTAAACGCCAGCAGATTCCAATAAGGCGGTAGCCCGGAGTCATGCTTCTATAGAAACACCCCTAAAAAGAGTATTTTCCTGCATTTTTCCACTATAATTTGCCTCTCAGGCCTTTCGTGGCTTATCCTTGGATTCATTCAAAAAATAGTTAGGAAAACAAGAACTCATGTTAATAGTAGGTCTGACCGGTGGTATCGGTAGTGGCAAAACCCTTGTTTCAGATTATTTCAAATCTCTGGACATTGTTGTTGTAGATGCGGATGTTGTATCAAGGCAAGTAGTAGAACCTGGAACAGAAGCTTTAGGGAAAATAGCTGAAAAATTTGACAAGGACATTCTTAATTCAGACGGTACACTGAACCGTCGCGTTCTAAGAAATATTATCTTCAATAATCCGAATGAAAAACAATGGCTCGAGAACCTGTTACACCCTTTAATTGGGCTGGAAACTGCCAGGCAACTACAAAACAGTCAATCAGCTTATACAGTTTTTGTATCGCCTCTGCTTATAGAAATTGGGCAATACAAAATGACAAATCGAATTTTGGTTGTAGATGCACCAGAAAATTTACAAGTTTCTAGAACGGTTGAACGTGATGACACCCAGGCAGAAAATGTACAAGCTATAATGGACACTCAGGCAACTCGACAAAGGCGACTGGAAATGGCCGATGATGTAATTTTAAATGATGGCGACATAAACTCATTACACAAAAAAATTGATGACTTGCATAAGTTGTATTTAAAACTCAGCCTGGAATAGATCTGAAAAAAAACAAATCAAAGGAATTTATTATTAATGCCAGAGAAAAAAACCACTACTATCGTAACATGTCCACAGTGTAAAACATCGCTTGTATGGAGCACCTCTAATGTCTATCGTCCTTTTTGCTCCAAACGCTGTAAATTACTGGATCTTGGAAAATGGGCAAATGAAAGTAATCGAATAGAAGGGGAATCTACAGGTCAACTGGAGCAGGATGAGTTTTATAATGAGGATTAAACCCATAAACCTCTTATTGCGGCGACCCCTTGCCCTCCATTACTCAAGACTTCATCCAGGTCTTCTCTGCCTAAACCACCCAAAGCATAAACCGGTTTATTCATTTCAGAGACCATGGCCTTAAATGCTTCAATCCCCATGGGCTGTGCATCCGGATGAGAGGCGGTGGCCTTTATGGGTGACAGAGTAATAAAGTCGACATCTATTGCCTGAGCATGCTGAACTTCAAGCAAGTTATGGCATGAAGCACCCAAAAGTTTATCCTTCCCGATTGGCCTTTGTTCACTACTAAGCAAGTGCTCACTACTTAGATGCAAACCGGCAACATTCATACCTTTTGCATACATTAAATAGTCATCTGTTGGCGAATTTAAAATCAATTTGGCTTTGTATGTATCCGCAAGATCGCTGAGTTCCTGAGCCCATTTAAAATAGGTTCTAACATTTACTTGTTTTGCCCTGAATTGAACCAGGCTGATACCACCCTTCAAAGCTTTTTCAAACTGGCACTTAAACTCTGACCAAGTTTCTGTATTTGGATCAGGACTGATTAAATAAAACTCCGGCAGACTTAATGCTGTAATAATAGCCTGGTTTGCTGCAGGGAAGGGTTTTTTTCCTAAGTCGCTAATAGCAAGGCATTCAATACCCTGACCTTCACAAGCTCGAGGCTCGCCTTTATAGTCATGGACTATCCAGACATCAAGCAGTACTTTTTTATCACCATAATCGTGATGAATAGATATCAAAGGCCTTGCAGGAGTGATTTTTATATCAAGCTCTTCCTTAAGTTCACGAACAAGTGCCTGACACACTGTTTCCCCTGGCTCCAACTTTCCACCGGGAAACTCCCAGAGTCCACCTTGATGAAGATGATCAGGACGTTTGGTCAACAGCACCTGACCGTCAACAACAATTGCAGCAACCGCTACGTGAACAAATTCACTCATTACTTGAACCTGCATAGCCCAGGGTCTCCAGCTTCTTAACTCCGATATTCAGAATTAATACTGACGTACTCGTGAGAAAGGTCACTAGTCCACACCAATTCAGAAAAGTTTCCGGAATTTAAATTTATCCCTATAGTGATACAATGTTGCTGCATAACCCTTGAGCCTTCATCTTCGGTATATTCAAGATCAAGCTCTCCTGATTTAACTATTTGAACTTCATCAAGGAAAATATCTATTTTTGAAACGTCAAGATCCAACACCGGCGCCCTGCCAACAGCCGCTAGTATTCTTCCCCAATTAGGGTCCGAAGCAAAAAATGCAGTTTTAACTAATGGTGAATGAGCAACGCTATAGGCCACATCCAGACAGTTCTGACTGTGTTTTCCACCTTGCACATTAATGGTAATAAATTTTGTTGCGCCTTCACCATCCATAACAATGGCTTTAGCAAGTTGAATGCAAATATCCTCAAGAGCCTTATAAAAAGTGTCATAGATTGATTTATCTTTGCTGGATATTTCAACACCACTTTTCCCAGTGGCTGTTAACATAAGACAATCATTGGTTGAGGTATCACCATCTACAGTAATACGGTTAAAAGAGCTATTTACAACCCCATTAAGAAGATCTTGCAACAGGCTCTGCTCCACTTTGGCATCGGTGGCTACAAAGGCCAACATTGTTGCCATATCAGGCCGTATCATTCCAGCGCCTTTGGCAATGCCGGTGATAGTAATTTTATTACCATCAATCTCTATTTGTACCGATGCACCCTTGGGTCGGGTATCTGTTGTCATAATACCCTCAGCAGCTGCAGCCCAAGCACTTTCTGAAAAGCAGTCAAAAGCCCTGGATAAATTATTCAGGATCGGATCAATGGGTAAATTTTCTCCAATGACACCGGTTGAAAAAGGCAGTACATTTTCAACCTTAACATCAGCAAATTTTGCTACTTGCTCACAACACCTTAAAGCATCCTGTAAACCCTGGCGCCCGGTTCCGGCATTGGCATTACCTGTATTAATAATAAAATAGGCAGGTTCTTCATGGTCAAGGTGTTTTTTTGATAAAACAACCGGCGCTGCACAAAATCGATTTTGGGTAAAAACACCAACGGTTTTTGAACCTTCTGAAAGTTCAAAAACAACAAGATCTTTTCGGTTGGAATAACGAATACCTGCTTCCACAGTACTCAATTTAATTCCATCTACCGGAAAAAGATGCTCAAGTTTATTATCTGTTTCAGTCATGATTATTTCATCACTCAGTATATTTCTATAAGAAGCTGCTAGCCCGGATATTTCATGAATACGCTACAATTCACCCTGTAGCCGGCATGATTGCTGGGATAGTTGCCTTTACGCAAAAAGACAGTTTGTACCAGGCTCGCCGCTTGCCAAATGCTAACTTGTTCTGATACGTAATGAACGCACATGCTCCTTTCAACCTAAGAATAACTAGGTAATCCAGTCGCGAGCACGTTCCTTACGCATCAGCCCGGCGTTATCACCTTGGCAATTCACGAAATATCCGGGCTAGCCCCTGGTGTACCAAAATTCTGTTTCCAGATTTATCAGTTTTCTAGTCCCAGAAAAAAGTTAACGATAGAAGAAGAGATAAATAAAAGATTTGGGTGGGAAATGAATGCAAGAAAAACTTCAGTTTCCAACAAGCAGACGGAACTTAACTTTCAATTTTCCCATGGCACTGCTTGTATTTTTTCCCGGATCCACATGGACAAGGTTCGTTACGTCCGACCTTCTTCTCTTTCCTTACAAAAGGCATTTGGCCATCGGCAGTTGGCCTGGCCTGCTGACCATTAGAATCAGTCTCAGCTAAAGCAGAGCTCTCGTTATGAGTAAATTGCATCTCCGCAGCCAGGGATTTTTTCCGCTGTTCTTCCAGCTCGTCAACTTCTTCCTGGCGTCTAATTTCTACACTTGATAGTATGCTAACAACTTCCAGTTGAATCGAGTTCAGCATGGATTGAAATAACTCAAAAGCCTCACGTTTGTATTCTTGCTTAGGATTTTTTTGGGCATATCCACGCAAATGTATACCCTGACGTAAATGATCCATATTTGCCAGGTGCTCTTTCCAGTGCCGGTCAAGAACCTCAAGCATTACCTGTTTTTCAAGTTGACGCATGATGTCTGCGCCCACAGAAGTTTCTTTTTCAGAATAGGCAGTTATTACACTATCAATGACTTTCCCTCGTAGGCCATCTTCGTCCAGAGCATCATCTTCGTCCAACCATTTTTTCAAAGGCAGACTTAATCTGAATTCACCTTCAAATGCAGCCTCTAGATTTTGAATCTCCCATTGTTCATCAATACTTCCTGGAGGTATGTAAGCATCTATAAAATCATTAATAACATTTTCACGAATCGATTCTATGTTTTCCAGTATGTCATCTTCTTCTAGAATTTCATTTCGTTGTTGGTAAATAACATGTCTTTGATCATTTGCCACATCATCGTATTCGAGAAGTGATTTACGAATATCAAAGTTTCTGCCTTCCACTTTTCGTTGGGCATTTTCTATCGATCGACTCACCCAACGGTGCTCTATCGCTTCGCCTCTTTCCATTCCCAGAGTTTGCATCAAACCTTTAACTTTGTCAGATGCAAATATACGCATCAGGCCATCTTCCATAGACAGGTAAAATCTTGATTCACCCGGGTCACCTTGCCGACCAGATCGCCCTCTTAACTGATTATCAATGCGTCGTGACTCATGACGCTCCGTACCTATAATGTGCAAACCACCCGCATCAAGAACTTGTTGATGACGTTTTTTCCACTCAGCCTTAATCTCTGCGACTTTTTCATCACTCGGATTTTTTAGCTGTGCAACTTCTGCTTCCCAGTTACCGCCTAAAACAATGTCTGTACCACGACCCGCCATATTAGTAGCAATAGTAATTGCCCCAGGACAACCCGCCTGGGCGATCACATGGGCTTCTCTTTCATGCTGCTTGGCATTCAGCACTTCATGATCGATTTTTTCTTTTTTCAGTACCGCAGATAAATGCTCTGAAGTCTCGATAGAAGCTGTCCCTACTAAAATCGGAGAACCTTTTTTGGTACTGTGCAGAATGTCTTCAACTATGGCTTCATACTTTTCTTCGGTACTCATATAAATCAGATCATTATTATCAATTCTGATCATTGGCTTATGGGTTGGAATAACCACCACATCCAGCCCATATATTTGCCTAAATTCAAATGCTTCGGTATCAGCCGTGCCTGTCATACCGGATAACTTATGGTACAGGCGAAAGTAATTTTGAAAGGTAGTAGACGCCAATGTCTGGCTTTCATTTTGAATAGAAACACCCTCTTTGGCTTCTACCGCCTGATGAATTCCCTCAGACCAACGTCGCCCCGGCATGGTTCGACCGGTATGCTCATCAACAATAATTATTTCTTTGTTTTGCACTATATATTCTATGTCGCGTTTAAATAGAATATGGGCTTTAAGTGCTGCATGCAGATGATGGAATAAATTTAAATTACCAGGAGCGTAAAGACTGTCGTTCTCTTCTAACAAACCTTCTTTTATTAATAGTTGCTCCACAAATTCATGTCCAAATTCGGTCAGCTCTATATTTTTTTGCTTTTCATCAAGCATATAGTGGCCCGTATCCTCACCCCGATCCTCAAGGCTTTCTACGAATTCCTGAGGTTTAAGCAGGGGAATTAACTTATTAATTCGACGATAAAGTTCTGAGCTATCATCACTGGGGCCTGAAATAATTAAAGGCGTTCGGGCTTCATCAATCAATATGGAATCAACTTCATCTACTATGGCAAAGTTAAGCCCTCTTTGATAACGCATTTCCTTTGAAAAAGCCATGTTGTCGCGAAGGTAATCGAAGCCAAATTCATTGTTTGTTCCATAAGTAATGTCCGCTTCGTAGGCTTCCTGTTTAGATCTGGAATCCTGAGAAGACACAATAACCCCTACCTGCAAGCCTAAAAACTCGTATAAAGGTTTCATCCAGTTTGCATCACGTTGAGCCAAATAATCATTCACCGTAACAATATGCACACCGTTACCTGGCAAAGCATTGAGATATGCGGCCAATGTAGCCATTAGTGTCTTACCTTCACCCGTGCGCATTTCAGCAATTTGTCCTCGATTCAAAGACATTGCTCCAATCATTTGCGCATCGTAATGCCTCAATTTCATGACTCTTACTGAGGCTTCTCTCACTACGGCAAATGCTTCAGTTAATAATTGATCAAGATGTTCACCCTTTTCAAGGCGTTGACGAAATTCAGTGGTTTTAGCTTGCAACATTTCATCAGATAAAGATTTGTACCCTTCTTCAAGCTCATTGATCGCTTTAACTGACCTGGCCATTTTTTTCAGCTCACGATCATTTTTGGAGCCAAAGATTTTCTTAGTAATTGATCCAATCATACTTATCTACTTGTGGAGTTTTTTATTTACGGGCATTCAGAGAATCGCTCATTCTACCGCGATTAAAGGATCAGAATAAGAGCCTTTTCACAGTAAAGCGATAAAAGAGGATATTATTGAAGTGGTTTAACCTGGAAACCGCAATTGGCCGCTCAATCTGGAAGTTAGTAATAATCTAATACATTATATTGAATAGTGAGTTTTCACCTGTTGGGTAAGTCAGCTTCCTCAATCGATGACACCCTTATTGAATTCGCTAATTTTGCAAAAAAAGCTCGAACTAGCCGGCCCGCCCCGCATAGCGTATTGGGTATTGGGTATTGGGTATTGGGTATTATTTATTTTTTTCTGTATTATAGAATCCAATTAACCCACTCTCAAGCGAGTTCAACAGCGGTTTCTGATTTTAACGACTGGCGCGATAGATATATTTTGCAGGGTTTTGGGCACGGCCATTTTTAAATACTTCGAAATGAACATGGGGGCCTGTTGATCGCCCCGTGCTACCCATTTTAGAAATAATATGGCCTTTATGAACGATGTCTCCAACCTGAACAAGGATTTCTTTATTATGTCCATACCGGGTTACATAGCCCCCACCATGGTTGATTTCAACCAACTCTCCATAACCATGGCGATCGCCTGACCAGGTGACTACACCTGCTGCCACCGCCACTATGCTTGAACCTTCCTTACCAGCAAAATCGACACCTTTGTGCCAGGCTAATCGGCCAGTAAAAGGATCTGTTCGGCGGCCATATCGTGAGGACATCCAGCCCCATTCAACGGGTCTGCCGGCGAGAAATACATCGTTTTTTAATTTACGATTAGCGACCAAGCTTCCAAGTACTTCCAGTTGATCTTCTTTTTGCTCAAGCTCTTTGGTAAGTTCATCCAGTGCGGCTAAAAAATCCGGCCTGTCATACACTTCACCCAAATCAAATTCTTCCGGGCCACCCACCGCTGGACTGTCACTAAAATCAAATTCACCCTTATTTAATTTGGCCAACTCGGTAATATGTTCTCCCAAAGCATCCAGTCGCAACAAACGGGCTTGCATTTGAGCCATTTTGACCGTTAATGCGGTAAGCTGGCCTTCTGAACTGCTTGCTAGTTCTCTAATACCCTGTTTTTGCTCATCCAGAGAATCTTGCCAATCCTGTACAATTGCGGAGGAAACTATGGGTGGAGAAACCCAGACACTTAAAAAATATCCACCGACTCCCAGGCCGAGAGGTAGCAGGATTAAAAATACAAACAGTAAAAAAACATTAAGCCGCGAAAGAGGTAAAGAGCTGGTTCTGCCACTGCTTGAATTTAAAAGAATAATATTCATTCAAAAAACATCTTTAGGGAAAAGCCTTATTACAAATCATTTGACTGATCGGTACTTTAGTTATATACGATAGTTATATACGATTCTTAAATAAATCAGATCGCTGGATCATACAGTTAAATCAAAGTACACTGATTATCAAGATATTGGTGAAATTTTACACACTACTTAGCATAACATTTAAAAAAAACTGATCATGAATGAATCCGATAGAATGCGCAATTTTACAGACTTAATGGCAAGTAACAAGCGCTTATGCAAACTAGTTAACAATAATCGGCTTTTCCAAAAAATTGAATCCTCCCTGCATCAAACGCTGCCCGTATTTTTAGTGGCACATACCGGCCTGCTAGCCTTCGAAAATGGCATTTTGCTGATTCGGGTTGATAATAGTAATTGGGCGGGGAAAATTAGATTTTATCTACCACAATTAACACAGGATTTAAAAAAAACCTATTATTTTAAAGGCTTAAAAACTATTAAAGTAAAAATTGGGCCCAGATATGTGGCTGAAATCAAAACGGGAAAAACCAGAAGAAAGGCATTACCAATCAATGCCAAAAAGTCACTCCTGGAAACTGCAGAGTCTATTCAGGATCCTTCATTAAAAAAAGCCTTAAACAGCCTGGCTCGTCACTAAAAAATCTACTCTTTCCAGCCATTATCAAAAACTGTCTACTGGAATCATTTTAAAATAAATTTAACCAATTGATAAAGATAGTTTTTATTTTAACCTTCAGGCAGAAGCTTTAAATCTGATTAAGGACTAGCCTGGATATTTCTTGAATACGCTACAATTCACCTTGTAGCCGGCATGATTGCTGGGATTGCTGCCTTTCCGCGAAAAGACAGTTTGTACCAGGCTAGCCGACTTACTCAGCAGCTAAAACAGGTTTCATATATGAAATGGGAGCCGTTTTTTCGTCTTCAAAAGTCACCAGTTTCCAGGCATCTTTATCTTTCAATAATTTCCTTAGCAGTACATTATTAAGCGCATGACCTGATTTATGACCATGAAATTCACCAATCAGACTATGGCCGAGCAAATAAAGATCTCCAATTGCATCCAGCATTTTATGTTTCACAAACTCATCATCATACCGCAAGCCATCTTCATTCAGGATACGATAATTATCCACAACAATTGCATTATCTACACTGCCACCAAGCGCTAAATTTTGAGCCCGCAAACCCTCAAAATCACGCATAAAACCAAAAGTTCGAGCTCGGCTCACTTCTTTTACAAATGATGTGCTTGAAAAATCGATACTTGCTGTTTGGGCACGACTTTTAAAAACCGGATGGTCAAACAAAATAGTAAATGAAACTTTAAAACCATCAAAAGGTTTGAATACTGCAAATTTATCACCGTCTTCTACCTTAATTTCCTTTAGGATATGGATAAATTTTTTGGGGGCTTCCTGTTCTTCAATGCCCGCAGATTGCAAAAGAAAAACAAATGGCCCAGAGCTTCCATCCATAATAGGCACTTCGGCTGCGGTTAAATCGACATAAGCATTATCAATACCCAGGCCGGCCATTGCAGATAATAAATGTTCGACAGTTGCTATACGCACATCACCTTTTGTCAAAGTAGATGACAAGGTGGTTTCACCCACATTTTCAGCGCTGGCTAAAATTTCTACAGCCGGATTAATATCAACCCGTCTGAATATTATTCCGGTATCTATAGAAGCAGGCCTGAGCGTCAAATAGACTTTTTCACCCGTATGCAAGCCAATACCTGTAGCCCGGATAACATTTTTTAATGTACGCTGTTTTATCATTTCGTGGTTTGTTTAAAAATGTAACGATGAGAATCAGTACTGTCGTCAATACCGTTCAGCCCTGTTCCTGTTGTAGAGCTGACAAATTTTAACAGAACCTCGTACTCTATAACAATCGACCCTGACATGTTTAGCCAGGATATTTCATGAATACGCTACATTTCACCCTGGCCACCCGGCTTCTCACGAAATATCCGGGCTAAAGAATGATAAATTGATTTACAGCCTCCAGATTCCCAAAGCAGCAAAACCTGAGTAATAATTAATCAGCCTGACGCCTCAGAAAAGCGGGAATATCTAAATAGTCAAGATCTTCCGACGCTTTTTCTACTACCCTTGTTGCCCTGGTGCGATCTCTTAGTACTGTTGGGCGATCTAATCGGCCATAATCAACATCTGATTCAACATTTTGATTTACGGGTGTATTAGTTTCAACCAATCTTACGGAATTACCATCCAGTTCTCCAAGTCCAGTAGCCACTACCGTTACTTTCAGCTCATCTTTTACAGATTCGTCAATCACGGTACCCACTACAACCGTTGCATTATCTGAAGCAAACTCTTCAATGGTATTACCTACTTCAGCAAACTCCCCAAGACTTAGATCTTCACCGCCAGTAATGTTTACCAAAATCCCCCTGGCACCCTGAAGATTAACGTCTTCAAGTAAAGGGCTACGTATTGCCGCTTCTGCAGCCTCTCTTGCACGTTCTGTACCTCTTGCTCGCCCGGTACCCATCATCGCCATGCCCATTTCTGACATAACAGTTCTTACATCTGCGAAATCCACATTAATGCGTCCTGGCCGAATTATTAGGTCAGCAATACCCTGAACCGCTCCTAGCAAAACGTCATTTGCAGCCCTGAAAGCTTCAAGAAGGCTGGTATCAGCATCCAATACCGTCAAAAGTTTTTCATTTGGAATAGTAATTAGTGAATCGACGCACTGGGCAAGTTCGCTCATGCCCGCTTCACAAATTTTCATTCTTTTACGACCTTCAAAAGGAAAAGGTTTGGTTACAACTGCAACCGTTAAGATACCCATCTCTTTCGCAATTTCAGCTACAACAGGAGCCCCGCCGGTTCCAGTACCACCCCCCATCCCAGCGGTAATAAACACCATGTCTGCTCCCGAAAGCACTTCCTGAATACGATCTCTATCTTCAATAGCAGCTAGCCGACCTATTTCTGGATTGGCACCAGCACCCAAACCCTTGGTTACTTCACCACCCAGTTGCATTAAGGTATTGGAATTTAGATTTTTTAAAGCTTGCGCATCCGTATTGGCACAAATAAATTCAACACCATCTACTCCAGATGCGACCATGTGCTCGACAGCATTGCCTCCACCGCCACCTACACCAACGACTTTAATGACTGCATTTTGTGAAATATTATCAATTAATTCAAACATGGTTTTTCTCCGTTAATTATAAATAAAATTTAAAAATTAGTTTTAAGCCAATCAAGAACTCTGTTAGAAACTTTTTTAATGGAAGGTTGATTTTTTAAAATGGAAGTCCGGCCTATTTGTTTTTGGCCATATAATAAAAGACCAACACCGGTTGCATGAATCGAATTACTCACTACGTCCGACAAACCCGTTACCCCCTGCGGAATTGCAAAACGAACAGGCATATGAAATATTTCTTCAGCAAGTTCGACAGCGCCTTCCATTTTTGATGAACCGCCGGTCAATACAATACCCGCAGCAATAATTTCTTCAAAACCACTTTTTCTTAACTCTGACTGAATAAGTGTAAATAATTCGTCATAACGAGGTTCTACCACTTCCGCCAGAGCTTGCCTGGAAAGTTCTTTATATCCACGATCGCCCACTGCTGGGACTTTTATAGATTCATCAGGACCCGCTAATTGTGTCAACGCACAAGCATATTTAATTTTTATTTCTTCAGCATTTTTAGTGGGTGTTCGTAAAGCCATGGCAATATCATTAGTTACCTGGTCACCTGCAATAGGAATCACTTCCGTGTGTCTTATGGATCCTTCGGTAAATATAGCGATATCGCTGGTACCTCCTCCAATATCTACTAAACAGACGCCCAGCTCTTTTTCATCTTCAGTAAGAACTGAATAACTTGAAGCAAGTTGCTCAAGGATAATATCCTCGACATCAAGACCACACAGCCGTATACATTTATCAATATTTTGCACAGCATTCACTGCTGCCGTAACCAGGTGTACTTTTGCCTCAAGTCTGACGCCAGACATACCCAATGGTTTTTTAATTCCATCTTGTTCATCAATAATATATTCCTGAGGTAATATATGAATTATTTTTTGATCAGCAGGAATAGCCACCGCTTGCGCAGCATCTATGACCCTGGAAACGTCCGCTTCTTCAACTTCACGATCACGAATAGCAACAATTCCGTGAGAATTCATGCTCCGAATATGATTACCTGCAATGCCGGCATACACAGAATGAATTTGGCAACCCGCCATTAACTCAGCTTCTTCAACTGCTCGTTGGATAGACTCAACGGTTGAGTCAATATTAACAACAACCCCTTTTTTGAGCCCCCTTGATACATGCGACCCAATACCCACAATTTCCAGAGTTCCATCAGTATTTAATTTTCCAACTATAGCAACAACTTTAGAAGTTCCTATATCAAGACCAACTATCATTCTTTCGTCGAATGTATCTGTCATAACTCAAGGCTCACTTGATTATCCTGCCAATTTTTTTTGAGAATGGCTTAAAGCCATACCATTTTCATATCTAAGATCTATTGATTTAATTTTTACAATTTCTTCAACAGAAACCTTTTTCAGCAAAGACACCATATTCTTTATTTTTTCCAAACTTTTTTTATCATCGACTCTTACAGTCATTTTAGTATTTAATTTCAATTGCCAACTGTACCTGTCCTCAAGATGTAAACTTTCAATATTTAATCCTACCGCGCTTAATATACGATTCATCTGATGATAATTATGCATTACAAAAACGGCTTTATCCTCTGGGCCAGATAATTTAGGCAATTGACCAAGGCTTTTAATTTCTTTTGGATTAAAAATTTCAGCCTCTGCACTTAATAACTCCTTATTTTGCCAATACGCAATTGCTTGTTTTTCATTTATATTTATCAAAATCGAATTTGGCCATATCCTCCTTATATCTACCGATTTGATCCATGGAAATTTCTCAAGAACTGCTTTAATTGCACCAAGTTTAATTGAGAAATAATCACTTTCAACTAAATCCTCAATAGCCATCTCTATTTGATCACCATTCGTGTTAGCCAGCTCTCCTGTTATTGCCACTGTCTCTATCAATACTGCTTTTTTTAAGGTCGGTACGAATTTCTGAAATACGAGCACAAATACACAAATTGCCAATGCGCCTAAGCCCCAATATACATAATTTCTTATTTCAAAAATAATAGAGGAATTATTCATTCTAGCTTTTAAATTACGCTTATTATTAATAAAAGATAACTGCTCTGTTTTTAAAAAGTATTTTTTGTCCAGTTTTTTTGCCTGCTTAAAATTCCTGTTTTGTACACGGCCTCCTGGTTTTTTGGTATCAGATCTCCATTGTTTTATTAATATGCTCATTAGTTACTTAATCCAGTGTCTGTTCAAGAATATTCATCACCAGATCATCAAATGACAAACCTGAAGCTTTAG
>Ga0209345_10004090_pt1 | contig 14379 bp, 12 predicted proteins | sample Cruoilmetagenom7_FD_187294 | JGI IMG/M metagenome (GOLD analysis project Ga0209345, IMG submission 187294) | Oil polluted marine microbial communities from Coal Oil Point, Santa Barbara, California, USA - Sample 7 (SPAdes) (version 2) | ecosystem: Environmental > Aquatic > Marine > Oil seeps ... | reverse complement strand
ACTCCTTGCTTCGTCTTCTCTTTACTAACAACCTGGAATCCATATAGAACCTTTATTTAAATATAACCATACTAGGAGATTCTGCATTTGTCAAATATCGGGAAGGTTTTCTGTTTTTGTGTAATTAAAATATCTGAAAATAACTATAGAAGAGCCCGCAACTATTTTTCTCTTGACATGCATCCGGGAATTATTTTATAATCACTACCCAATCTTGGTTAGGGCTTGAATGTTCCATTCGATACGCTTACTCCTCCTTCTATCACGGATTAATCTAGTCTACTGTAAATCTACTATTAAATTCTGCTTCGATCTTTACACTCACGCTGAACCTTCGACTACTTTCGGTATGGTTAGGGTTGTAATAAATACCCGTGTCCCTACATAATGAGTCTGACGCAGAGATTGCGGAAAATAGCCATTTATTGGATAGACACTAATTAACTCCGGTGAAGAAAACACTCGTTTTTTTCTTTACCTGTCACACTTATCCCTAAAAGCGGTAGATATAGTATATAAATAGAGGCTCTATATGGATTCCAGGTTGGGGACTATTTTTGCCGTACTTTGATGCTTTGCCCTAAGAGGCATGCAATATAAAGCTCAATCAATTCAGTATCTTACAGACCATTATTTCAACTAATTGCAAAGCTATATGAGAAAATTGGTGTGCCAACCTGGAATCCATATAGAGCCAAACTTTATTGGGACCAACCATTCTGTGAACCACATGATTTAACAGGATGGATACGTAAGACGTTAAAAGATGACCAATTTAAAGATCTATTTCTTTTGAGAAGATAACTTGTGTTCTTAAACTCTGAAAATCTATATTTAAAAACAGCATAAAGATAAACGTCTTTTCCAGTGTGGAGGTAAAAACATGAAATTGAAACCTACATTTTTTCTTCTTGTATGCACATTCATTGTTCATCTTTTTTTTATAGGGATTTCCCGTGATGTCGAAGCTTCCGAGTCGTCAGGAGATACTGTGCCAACAATTGGCATAGAAGAAAGCATCTCGGAAGCCTTAGCCAACTCTCCATCCATCAAGATCAAGAGAGAAGCCATGGAAGAGGCTTCTAACGCCAGAAAAAAGGCCCGTGCCGGTTTTCTGCCTGAATTAAGCACATCTTACGGTTACACGCGATTTAGTGAACCCCAGAGAATCAAGAACTTATCTTTACTCGGTCAGACAATTCCAAAGTTTGAATTCAATACGGAAGACAACTATCAATGGAAAATCAGTGCGAAACAACCATTATTCACCGGGTTTGCTATAATAGGCTCTTACGAGTTGGCCAAGCTAGGTATAGACCTCTCTAAATTGGAATTTGAAAAGGAAAAACTCGACTTGGTTCTTATGGTTAACGATGTTTATTTCAACATCCTTCGAGCTGACAAAACCCTGGATGTGGCAGAAAGGGCGGTTGATCAGCTTAAATCCCATGTAAATGAAGCAAAGGATATTTTTGAAGCCGGCATAATCCCTATAAACGATCTGTTGAAATCAGAAGTTGAATTAGCCAATGTTCAGCACAGTCTAACAAAGGCCCGGAATGCGACAAAGCTTGCACGGTCTGCCTTTAACACTGTTCTATCAAGGCCGATAAACGATCCGGTGGAAGTAAAAGACATCCTCTTCCATGAACCAACTCTGCCTGATATTGATGAATGTCTTGAGAAGGCATGTCGGGAAAGGCCGGAGGTGAAGATTCTTGACATTAATATACGTCAAACGGATCAGCAGATCAGGTTGACAAGAAGTAAATACTATCCTGAAATAGGGCTTTCCGTTGATTACATAAACGCAGGTGACGACCCTGATGTCTCTGGAAGTGATTATCACGTATCAAGTTACTGGCAGACCATGGCCGGGGTATCATGGTCGTTTTGGCAATGGGGCAAAACCCACTATTCAACAGGCGAGGTAAAAAGCCGCAGAAAACAATTGGTGCACGTGAGGTCAGGTATAACGGATAAGATACGTTTAGAAGTAAAAGAGGCTGTTTTGGACCTTGATGCGGCGGCGAAAAACATACCAACCACAGAAAAAAGCGTTAGGCAGGCTGAAGAAAATATGAGGGTAAGTAAGGAACGTTACCGCAATCAACTGACAACAACTACGGAGGTTCTTGACGCACAAACCCTTCTAACTCAGGCCAGATTAAACTATTATAATTCTCTTTACGACTATAGTTTAGCCAAAGCCAGATTGAAACACGCAATAGGAGAACGCTAAGATTTAGAACCTTAAAGCCCAAAGGAGGATGGGATGGCTGACAAAGAAACCCTGAAAATCATGCGAAGAAGATTTGTTTTTGGTATTGTTGTCTTTCTTTTTTTATGTGGTGTGGGTGCGATCATTTATTCTACAACTATGGAAGGTGGGACTAAGAAAGGAATCTTAAAGTTACACGGTTGGGTGGAAGGCACAGACGTCTCTTTGAGTGCCAAGGTGAGAGGAGAACTAATCAAGTTAACTGTGGAAGAGGGTAGTGAGGTAAAGAAGGGGATTCTCGTTGCCCAGATTGACTCGGTTCAAATTGAGTCCCAGGTTGCCAATGCCGAGGCGCAGATTGCAGGGGCCAAGGCGATGTTTACAAGATCGCAGAATCGAGTTGCAATCTTAGAGAGCAAGCTCGAAGGTGCGAAGATTGGCCTTGAATTAGCGAAAAAACGATCTAGGGCAAAGATCAATCAAGCGAAAGCAGGGCTCGAATCACAAAAAGCCGCACTAGAACAGGCTGAAACCAACTTTGCAAAATGCGAAAAGGATTATCAACGGTTTTCGTCCCTGGTAGATAAGAAATCCATCTCCCAGAGTAAGATGGATAGTGTAGAGGAAGCTTATAAGGTAACCAAATCTCAAATAGAGAGGGCTTCCAGAGGCGTGTTGCTCGCTAAGGCGAGTCTTGCCCTGGCAGAGTCCTCCATGATGGAGATCCAACTCCGGGCAAACGACGAAAAGACCCTGGAAAGGGAGCTTGATTCGGCAAAGACGGATGAAAATGTTGCAAAAGCGGGCGTTGATTCGGCTTCGGCTAGAAAAGCCGAGATAGAAGCGACCTTGGCTGACACCTATATATACGCTCCGGTGAAAGGTACGGTTACCGACAAGGTGATCGAACGTGGGGAAAACGTAGTGCCTGGCACCCCCATAGTTGTTCTTACTGATTTGGACCAGTTATATGTGAAGACCTACATTGAACAGAGAAATATAGGCAAGATCAAACTCGCTGCCCCTTGCAGGGTCTACGTCGATTCTTACCCGGAAAGACACTTCGATGGCAGTGTCATCCTTATCTCATCCAAGGCGGAGTTTACGCCTAGAGATATTCAGATGAATGAGCACCGTTCCACTATGGTTTATAAGGTAAAAGTGGGCATTGATAATCCGGAAGGGGTTCTCAAGCCTGGGATACCCGCTGACGTGGATCTAAAGTGGGACGAAGAGCGATCATGGAAATGAAGAGATTAAAAGACTGTGCGGTTCTGATTGAGGGTCTTACAAAAAAGTATAAAGACACAACAGTAGTGAACAATCTCAACCTGGAGATAAAGGAAGGCGAGATCTTTGGTCTTTTAGGTTCTGATGGGGCGGGGAAAACCACGACAATCCAGATGCTTTGCGGTATCCTTGCGCCTACCTCCGGGGTGATGTTCGTTGACGGTCATAACGTGGAAAAGGAACCTGACGCTATCAGGTCTGTCATAGGCTACATGTCTCAGGACTTCACGCTCTATCTGGATATGACTGTTGAAGAGAATATAGATTTTATGGCCGATTTACGCGGTATTTCCAGGGTTGATCTGGAACGGCAGAAGGAAAGGCTCCTCCGTTTTTCAAGGATGGAACCTTTTCGTAATCGACGGGCAGGCGACCTGTCAGGGGGGATGAAGAAAAAGCTCGGTTTGAGCTGTGCACTCATCCACCACCCTAAGGTTTTGATCCTTGATGAACCGACTACCGCAGTGGATCCCCTTTCCCGCAGCGAGCTTTGGAAGATTCTGTATGAATTTATCCTTCAGGGTGTTACTGTAGTAATATCTACCCCGTATATGGATGAAGCGGAAAGGTGCAACCGCGTCGCCCTTATGCAAGAAGGGGATGTCATCGCCTGTGATACCCCCGCCAAGCTAAAGGGACTGATTAAGGAAAAAATCGGTTCTTTCAAGACGGACAAGATAAACCAGGCCTGTAGGATATTGAGGGAAGAACTTTCTGCCGCCGGTCAGGTCTTTGGTGACCGAATACGAATGTTTGTAGATGACCCTGATATAGTGCTGCCTAAGATACAAAGGGACCTGGCGGATAGGGGGGTCATTGTCGAGGACTGCAGAGAAGAAACCCCGACTATGGATGATGTCTTCATGAGTTGCCTGAAGGATAGGGTGAGCAAAAAGAAGATAAAGACTTGGGCGCCCTCCAGTTCCGATAAAGTGTCTGAGAAGTCTATAGTTGTCTCTGGTTTAAACAAGCATTTTGGTGATTTCGTCGCGGTAAATGATGTCAGTTTCGAGATAACGACCGGTACTGTCTTTGGTCTTTTAGGTCCGAACGGGGCAGGCAAGACCACTGCGATAAAGATGCTCTGTGGTCTTATCCCACCCACTTCAGGCAAAGCCACGGTAGCGGATTATGATATAGCAACCCAATCCCGTCTCGTAAAATCGAGAATAGGTTATATGTCCCAGCTCTTTTCCCTCTATCCTGACCTTACAGTAGGACAGAACTTGGACTTTTACGGAAGTATATATGGACTTAGCAGGAAAGAGAAAGGGATAAAGAAGGATTGGGTTATTGAGCTAGCCGGCTTGGAGGGAAAGGAACGGTATCTGACCAGTGAGTTAGCCGGAGGATGGAAGCAGAAACTGGCCCTCGGTTGCGCTGTCATGCACCAGCCCCTTGTCCTCTTTCTTGACGAACCAACTTCCGGGGTTGATCCCATAGGCAGGGCAGAATTCTGGGATGCGATCTACTCATTCTCGGAAGTAGGCGTAACTACCATTGTCACCACCCATTTCATGGACGAGGCTGAACGATGTAATATTCTCGGCTTGATGAATGAGGGGAGTCTTGTAGCCATTGGAACACCAGGGGAGTTGAAAGAAAACCTGGCCGTGCATTTCTATGAGGTGTCGGCTTCTCCGATCCTCGAATCCTATAACCAGCTACTATCCCTGGATTTTGTGCTTCAGGGCGCCCTATTTGGAGACAAGATTCATATCCTGACCGAGAAGCGGCATAAAGAGCTTACCAGGGACGAGATCGAGACAGAGGGTGCAAGTGTGGACGAGATAACCAGGATCAGCCCATCCCTTGACGACGTTTTCATATACCACATCACGGCAGGTGATAAAAAACACTAAAGCGTCGTTGGAGATCTATAGATTTTCAGATATTAAATTTCACAAGGCCAGAGGGAGGAAACCGAGTAAGTCGTACATTGTAGTACGTCGTCGAGGGTTCCGACCGATAACGCAGTGAAATTTAATATATGGAAATCTATATACAACCAAGATGACAAGTCTTTTCAACGAGGTACCCGGAGCCCTGATTTTTTTTATTTATGGATGGACACAAGGGGGATACCAGTGACCGGAAAAAGGATATGGACGGTAATGAGAGCAGAGTTTTTACACATTATAAGGGATCCCATAAGCCTTATTATATCCCTTGTTATGCCTTTGTTTATGCTCTTCTTAGTTGCTTATTGCATGCGTTTCGAATTTAAAGAACTTCCGTTAGGTGTTTTAGATATGGATAAAAGCGTGGAGAGCAAAAATTATATCAAAATAATTGATCACACGAAATATTTTGACATCAAATATTACTTGACTCAGTATGATCAAGCGGAGAATCTGCTGGTCACGGGCAAGACTCGATGCGTCATCATCATTCCGCCTAGCTTCTCCCGGGAGGTCAAAGAGCATCGTCCTACCAACATACAGACCTTGGTAGATGCGTCTGACATAAACTGTGCAATATTTTTAAATAATTATCTGAGTGCTATCAATGCCGACTATTCAATTGAGATGGCGACTGAATTCCTCAAAAAGAGCGGGCTTACGGTTGATCTCGAACCGGTAGTTATTTCCGCAAGGAGCTGGTATAATCAGTCGTTGAGGGAGTTTACCTATATGGTTACAGGTACCTTCAGCCAGTCAATACTGGGCTTTGTCCCCATCTTGTGTGCCCTTGCTATTGTGAGGGAGAAAGAATCCGGTTCCATCCAGCAGATATTTGCCTCGCCAATTCAGTCCTATGAATATATCGCAGGGAAGATGTCGCCTTATGTCATCTTGCTCACTGTCGACTTTATCTTAATTATCATCTTCGGATTATGGTGGTTTGATCTTCCCTTTAGAGGGAGTTTCATTACCCTTTCTATAGCTACCTTTCTAATGGTTTTTGCTTGTGTGTCAATTGGGTTTTTTATCTCAACCCTCACCAAAAGCCAGCTTACTGCCATGTTACTTGGTATTATTTTTACACTGATGCCCTCATTTATATTTGCAGATACCCTCTGCCCTTTAGATTACAGCCCTGTTGGAGCACGCTTCGCTTCATGTTTTTTCCCTGGGAGGTTTTATACGGGAATCTGTAGGTCCGAAATCCTTAAAGGTTCAAATATCCTCAGTTATTGGGAGGACGCACTTTCGCTGGTTGTCTATTGTATAGTCATCTTCTCAATATGTGCATTAATAGTTAGGAAAAAAAAGATATAAGGGGACACTAGAAAATGGGACGACTTCTTGCTCTTATCAAAAAAGAGTTTATACATTTCTACCGTGACCCGGTAGCAATGTGCCTTATAATCTACCATTTTACTTTATGTATTCTTTTGTGCGGATATTGTTTTCTAGTTGATGCGAAGCACCTGAGCACTATTGTCTATGACCTGAATCGCACATCGACCAGCCGCGATTTGATTCAGCGATTTCTCTCTACCGAGTATTTTGATTTGGATTCTTTTGCCATCAGTATGGCAGATGTGGAAAAGAGGATGGACAGAGGCAAGGCAAAAGTTGCATTGATTATTCCTTCGGAATTCACACGTAATTTAGCAAGAGGAAGGCCCGCTATAATTCAATTGATATCCGATGGCACTGACGCTGTTCAGGCCGGACAGGCGGTCGGCTTTGTAAAACGCATAATTGGCACCTATAATCAAGAAATTATCATAGAAAGACTTAATAAACAAGGGACAGCGATCTCCTATCTTCCAGGCATAAATAACCGGTTGCGAACACTCTTTAACCAGGAAATGGAAGGTGTCTACTACGTAGTTATGTTTCACATTGTAGTTGCCGGCCTTATAGGCGGACTCATTCTTTCTTCAACGGCTCTTGTAAGAGAGAAAGAAAGGGGGACTATCGATCAGCTAATGGTCACCCCCACCCGTTCATGGGAACTCTTAATCGCAAAAACAGTAGCTCCTCTGGTAATTGCTTTGATTGGTACCGTCTTCTCCTTTCTTGTCGTATTTTGGTTTCAGGTACCCTGTAGAGGAAATCCCATTACTTTCTTCGCTTTTATGGGAATTTTTTTGATTGGAATAACTGGTATTGGTATCTGTGTTGGAGTTATCTGTAAAAATATGCTTCAGTCAATCCTCTTATCCGTCGTAATATGGCTTGGCTCTGTTTTCGTGGCAGGTGTTATCGCACCACTGGAAAATCTATCGTCATTTTTTCAAGCGTTAGCCAAATTTAACCCACCTACCTACTTTAACATAGCCGGCAACGGTATTTTTCAAAAGGGCGTTGGATTCTCAGTCCTATGGCCCGAAGCACTAAAGATCCTTATAATAGGATTAGGCCTTTTCTCTTTCGGCTGTTTTATTGCCTGGCGGCAGTTTAGGCAATAGAAGCTCACAGAAGAAAACAGGGTGTGGTCAAGAAACTGTTTTGATGAGTCTCTGAGTGTTTTGTATGAGACAAGAAAGCGTGCATCATAAAAGCATTTATGCAACTGATGTCTGCAACAGGGTGCATTGATGCAACTCGACACCTTCCTTTCTATTCTTATGCGTTGGTCACAATGGCCATGTATAACTTGCACTAATCGCTAAACATCCAGGTATTCCACATATAATTTATCTTCGGCACATTCCTTGCGGTCAATGGCAACCAGACCATTTGGACAGTTACGTCAAAGTTGCAAATATTCTGCACATATCACAGATCGAAGAATCATCCATAAGTTGCAAAAAATGTTTCAATTAATAAAAGAAAAATACATCTTAAGGATACTCTTCATGATTATCTCTCTCATAGGGTTGTATCTTTATAATGATCGTATTGCTACCAATTATGAGCTCTCCAAAGATACCCAGATGCGAATGGCAGTAGTGAAGACCCTCGGTGGACCTGCTATCCCGATCATTGCCCAGTGTTGCACCTCAAGAAATCTAGCGGAAGGGATTTATGCCCGTCGAAGTGATATACCCGGAGGGTTCTGTTTTCATTCCGATTGTGATGTTGTTGTTACTCCGGGGGTCATCTCTGAAAAGGTTTATAGAGTCACGGTCATTAAGAAGAAGACATGAACCTACCCAAACACATAAATATCTGCCTGATGGCCACCCAAAACCTGCGTCGTTACAAGGCCAAATCCCTTGCTATTATCGTACCTTTGATCCTTGTTATGGCAACCATTTCTTTCATGATGTTTTCGAGAGGTGGGTTCATGAAAGACGCTGAGATAGCCAGGGGTTTTCTGCCGGATGTCACTGTGCAGGGGATATATGCCGGACGGGTAGGAAAAATCTCCCTTCATATGAAGGCCAAGATTGAGGATATCCCCCGCGTGAAGCAAGTAATCCCAAGGGTATGGGGGTACCTCCCCCTTAAGATTGGAGGGACGGATGCAGCCTTTACCCTCATGGGGTTAGACCTCAACGGCACCCGTTATGGTGAAAAGTTACCTTGGACCGTGGAGACAGGTTCTTTTCTTGTGCCAGGGGACCGCAACAAGACAGTTCTCGGAACCGGGGTGGCCGTTAGTTTTGATGCCTATGTCGGGGACAGGCTTAGAATCGAGGATACCTTGGGGAATAAAGGTGAGTTTGAGGTGATAGGGATCCTTAACGATACAGTTCAAGTATATAGCACTGACCTGATTATCGTTTCTATTGAGGATGCCAGGTCGTTTTTCGGATATTGCGAGGATGAGGCGTCAGACCTCCTTGTGTATACGGACGCCCCTGAAAATGCCGACATGGTGGCGTGGGATATTACCTGCATGGCCGATAACATCAGGGTCTTGACGAGCCGGGCTTTAACCGATTTGGTGAAAGAGGCCTTTGGGCGTCGAGGAGGAACTTTTCAGGCTATGTGGCTTATGTTGCTCGTAGCTGTCCTCCTCTTGGTTTGGGCGCAATCAGCCCATATTGGTGTGGATGTAAGCAAAGAAATAGGGGTTTTAAAGGCCTTGGGATGGGAGACGGGCGATATCATTGAGATGAAAATGATTGAGAGCCTGATTATGGGGCTCACCGGGACATCAGCAGGGGTTCTTTCCGGGTTTGTTTATGCACTCATGGGCACCCCTGGGATATCCGGCTATTGCCTGGGATGTGCCTCCATCTATCCGAAATTTCCTGTGCCTGTGCACTGCGATTCCCAATCGCTTATCCTGCTTTTCATCATAGGTATTATGCCCTTGATGGTGGTAAGTGCAGTACCTGCATGGTTGGCAGGCATTATTGATCCTGACGATACCATAAGGGGCTGACCGATCTTCCGGAGTTTTTAATGATCAAGGTAGAAAACGTTACAAAATACTACAAATCCGGTAAGGTTAATGTGAGAGCGCTGAACAACGTCTCCCTTGAAATCAAAGAAGGGGAGCTTGTGTTACTGAGCGGACCATCAGGATCGGGCAAGACCACTCTTTTAAATGTCATCGGTTTTTTAACAAGGATCACGAAGGGGCGGCTTTGGCTGGGAGACGAGGAGGTTTCCCACTTTCCTGATCATTTTCTCTCTGCCTTAAGAAGGGAAAAAATCGGTTTTATATTTCAACAATTTAACCTTCTTTCAGGGTATACAACCTGGGAAAACGTTTCCCTACCCCTCGTACCGATGGGTGTTTCGGAGAAGGTGAGAAGGACTCGGGCAATGAAATTACTGGAAGAATTGAACCTTGAAACCAGGGCGGACTTTATGGCCAATGAGTTAAGTGGCGGAGAACAGCAGCGGGCAGCCATAGCCCGGGCCCTGATCAATGACCCTGGGATTATCCTTGCTGACGAGCCCCTCTCCAATATAGACGCGGCACATGTCGAAATAGTCATTGATATTTTGGGAAAACTGAAAAAAAGAGGCAAAACGATCATCGCATCGTTTCATCATTTACAGACTAAGATGGGCAAACTTGTCGACAGGACCGTGTATTTTGAGTCAGGCAAAATATGTTGACGGAGAAGACTTCGACGGGAAACTATGATTCTGAATAGCTATATCCTTACGTACCTTGTCTGTTCAGTCCTTTCCCTCTTATTAGGACTTGGTGCAGCAATAAACGGTTTCCGTATCTGGAAGAAGTGGGACATCGGAAGCGAGGCAGACGAACAGTATCGTTTGGAGAAGCAGGTATACCTTATCATCACCATATTGTCCCTGGGGTTTTTCTTGAGGCTTTTGATGGTGCCCTTATGGTTCTGTACCCTCCACAGTATGATCATCTCGATCCCTGGGGCCATGTGCCTCGTAGGCGTACATAACATCAACGCGCCTATATCCTATATTGCAAGCAGTCTCAAACTAGTCTTGCCTGCCCTTTATGGATATTGGCTGATCTTAAATCTATTGGACCGTCAGATAGCAACACAGCCCTTTATGAAGCAGAAGATGGTGTTTCTTAGCCCACTGGGTATCTTGATCCTTGCGGAAACAATTCTTGATGCCTCCTTCCTCTTTTCGGTCCCTCCACGCCAGGTCTCCTGCTGCACATCCCTATTTGACATTCCGAGAGAAGGTGTCGTTCAAATCATAACCGAATCCACATGGATTTGGGTCGTTATTTTCTATATACTGGCTCTCCTGATAGTGGTAGAAATAGTGTATTTTATGCTCGCCCAGACAAGGAGTTCCTCACCAGGTGAGGGGAGGTGGTTCGGCAAGAAGTCAGTCATGTGGCTGGAAACGTCAGCGGTTATTGTTTTCTTTATCGTATTCATCCTTGCCCTCCATACCAAGATAAGTCCGCTCTTTTTGCATCTCCCCTTTCATCATTGTGTCTTTTGCCTAGGACAGGAAGTATGGGATGCGCTCCTGTCTTTTGCCTTGATTTTTATCGGCGTTTCTCTGCTGCTGATCTATTTCTGGGTTGTATCCTCCGTTAATTATAGGGACGTTAACCCGATCCTAGGTGAAAAGATGGTAACACTCCTTAAATGTTCAGGTTGCTTGTTTGCAGGAGGGTTGGCTATCTTATCGACACGTCTGTTTTTTGCCCTTTGATGGTGTTGAGAAGCATAATATCAAGCTGCTTGGGCCTCACAGTGGCGAGTTTTGAATTTCTCTGATTATAACGGATTATGGGGAGGAGATCGATAGCCTCCCAAAGAAGCCTAAAACAAAAAATCAAAACACCAACTCAACTCTAATATATTCATGCGTCAGGGCTGGGTTTTTCTCTTGACTTTTCCTGACATGTGAACAAGAATAAAGCCATAAGGGCCTGTTATGGCAAGCCTGTAACTTCTCTATATTTCATGATATAGGTTTTCAGATATTAAATTTCACTGCGTTATCGGTCGGTACCCTCGACGACGTACTACAATGTACGACTTACTCGGATTCCTCCCTCTGGCCTTGTGAAATTAAATATCTGAAAACCTATAGAAGTTAAGGGACGGGGACGAAGGCTTATTTTTGTGAGAGTCATTGTAAACTTTGAGAGAGCCTTAGTGGATTCTTACAGGTATTCGATTATGTATACAATAATTGGATGCGAAAGAATTTACGTATGCACCTCTAAGTTTCTCGACGCACGCTTATATATTTGCAAACAGAGAGGAGGGGATATTTAGTGATTACAGAGGAATTAACCAAGCTCATAGGTACATCAGGGGAACCAATGATCCTAGAGGTGGAGACAGGGGGCATCAGAAAGTTTGCCGACGCGGTAGGGGATCGAAACCCCCTGTTTTGGGACAATGAACATGCAAGAAATTCGAGGTACGGTTCGATTATCGCGCCACCGGGTTTTTTCGGCTGGCCCGTGAAGTGGGATTCACCGATGCCTTTTTTCTCGGAGATTAGGGAAAGATTGATTAGTACATTAATCGATGCCGGATACCCGCGCGTTGTGGACGGTGGGATCCAATTTGAGTTCTTCGAGCCCGTGCGTGCTGGTGATACGATCGTTTCAGTAGCAAAGATAGCAGACATATACACAAGGGAAAGTAAAGGAAGCACACTAGTCTTTTCAGTAACCGAAACCTCTTACACCAACCAGCATGGCGCCTTGGTGGGGGTGGCCCGCCAGACATTGATTAACCGGCAATAAAACTATCAAGGGGTTGTGATGAATCGCTTGACTACTTGGGGACTGGGATGAAATAACTTCCCCATTTGTGCATCTCATCTTCAGGCCATATTTGTCAGATCTTCAAACACAAAATCCTCAAAATAGTTCGACTATTCCTGCGGTTTTGCGTTTTCAGATCGAACAAATCCAACCTAAATCTGAGCGCCAACTTGAGGAAGTTATTTCGTCCCCGTCCCTTGGCATACACGGTAAACGGAGGTAGATTTATTCTATGAGAAAAAAAAGATTATTCTGGGAAGATGTGGAAGTGGGGGCTGACATTCCTAAATTGGCTAAGACAGCTACCTCACAAATGTTAGTGAAATGGGCAGCCGCATCGGGTGACTTTAACCCTTTGCATTATGAATTCACCTTTGCCGAGACCCAAGGGGTGGGAAGGCCTATAGTGCATGGCCAATTAAAACGCGGCTGGCTGGTGCAAATGCTCACAGACTGGATAGGCGAAGATGGCTTTTTAAGTAAATTTTCCTGCCAGTTCCGCTTAATGGACTACCCCATAATGATGAAATCCTTAACTGAACCTGTTGAGGAGAAAATAACCCATTGGTGCAAGGGTAAGGTAATCGATAAAGGCATTGAAAACGATAATCACTTCATAGAATGTGATGTTTGGGTGGAGAACGAGAAAGGCGAGAAATCCACTCCTGGAAAAGCAACAGTTATGCTTAATACAAAGGAGACTGATAATGGCTGAGCTATTAAAGGGAAGATCAGCATTGGTGACGGGGGCAGGCAGAGGGATCGGCAGGGAAGTAGCGTTGTGGCTGGCCGCAGAAGGGGCCAGTATACTGGTCGTAGACCCGGGAGTGGCAAGAGACGGCAGCGGCAATGATCTTGCTCCTGCAGAACAAGTAGTTGGGGAAATCAAGGAAAAAGGCGGCAATGCCGTTGCCAATTTTACTTCGGTCTCTGATTTCAAGGGGGTCGAAGATATGATTAATGCCTGCGTGGACAACTTCGGCAAATTAGATATCGTTGTGAACTGCGCGGGTGTACTAAGAGAGCGGATGATATGGAATATGAGTGAAGAAGACTGGGATATGGTTATCAGTGTTCATTTAAAGGGCACGTTCAACGTATGCCGCCATGCCTGTGTAAAGATGAGAGAACAACGCTCCGGCAGGATAATAACTTTCACCTCTGATGCATGGCGCGGTTCGGTAGGGCAGAGTAACTATTCTGCTGCCAAAGGAGGTATAGTAAGCCTTACCAGATCCTGTGCCAAGGAGATGGGCCGTTATGGTGTAACCGCCAACTGCATTGCGCCTATTGCGGCAACGAGGATGACCATGACTGAAGAGGTAAAAGCCGGAATCCAGAAAAGGCTGGAAAAGGGCCTGATCTCTCAGGCTACGTATGATTCCTTCATTGCCATGCCCGGACCCGAGTTCGTTCCTCCTATGGTTGCTTACCTGGCAAGCGATTCGGCTGCTGATATCAATGGTCAGGTATTTCATATTGAAAAAGGCCGGGTCTCCATATATTCCGAGCCTATCGAGGTAAGGACTGTTTACAAGACCTCTGAAAATGGGAAGTTCAGTGTGGAAGAACTGGAGAGTTCCGTACCGAATACATTGCTTGCCGGTTACGTCAATCCATCACCGGCCAAGAAAGAATAATCAATAACCCACCCACTATACCTCGAAAGGCCACAAATTGAGTTTTTTCGCTGGCCCTGGACATCAATAGCTGCGTTGCTCAGGCTTGCAATAGCCCACTATTCCGCACCTTCGCGCCTTGCTATTGATGTCCATTGCTCACCTAAAAAACGTAATTTGTGGCCTTTCGAGGTGCTACGTCCCACAATATTTGAC
>Ga0209345_10004089_pt1 | contig 14380 bp, 22 predicted proteins | sample Cruoilmetagenom7_FD_187294 | JGI IMG/M metagenome (GOLD analysis project Ga0209345, IMG submission 187294) | Oil polluted marine microbial communities from Coal Oil Point, Santa Barbara, California, USA - Sample 7 (SPAdes) (version 2) | ecosystem: Environmental > Aquatic > Marine > Oil seeps ... | reverse complement strand
TGGTACCTTTGGATAATTTAGATATGTTAAAATTGCTATTTACTTATCAGAGCAAAATTGAACGACATACTCGATCACAATTCCGATAAACTTATAAACACAATATTTCAAACCACTCTAGATTTGTTATTGTTTATTAAAAAGCAAACAATCCAGATTCTAATCGTTCTAAAACACAGACCAATTACCAATTTATTTCACATTTCGGAGGAAAATATTTCTCACATTTCCACACTATCAATTTTTAAAAATGATTTGGTAATATTTGGTGCATCTTGAATCAAAAATCATCATGGGTCAATCAAATAGTCAAGCAAATGCAGCTGTAGGATCATCAGTACTTTACATTGTTGGTTTGGGGCTTGCTCCATTTACGGGAGGGGCATCATTAGCTCTAACAGCTGCAGGTGTTGCTGGAATTGGGACAGAAATTATCGGTAAAACTGTTGATGCTAGTCCGGAATCAATGGCTACGGCAAGATTTGCAACGCGAGGACTTACGACAATAGCAACAGCTCCAATTGCAGGGCCGGTACTCGCTTTAGGTGGAATGGCCACCGGCGCAGTAGCTTTGACAACAAAAGTTGCCGAAGATGTATCACATGCACCAACAACAGATGTTGTATTTATTGGTAAAACCAACATGTTAGTCGAAAAGAAGAAAACTATTAAGAAAATTTATTGGTTTTCGAATGATCTTCACCATATGGGAGGGTTTGGAACAGTAGCCACAAGCGTTGTCGGTGCTATAACTACGGGATCCGGTGCTCCATTGCACTACTTTATTGTGGTACAAACCACAAATAAAAGATTTTACACAATTCAGAAAGATAACAAAGAACGAAGTGTTGTTTGGTCTTCTTCCCTCGATGAAGCCAAACAATATGGATATCTGAAAGGTAAGTCTGTTGGTACTATCACACCAGGACTCGTGAAACACAAGGATATTTTCGAATTAGGTCATAATATTCAATTCTTGATGAATATAATTGAAAACGAACCATCTGAATATCAGTTATTAATTGCTAATTGTCAGCAATTTGCTGAGAATATTTGGAGACAAATGACTTAGTTTTTAAAAACTAAGTCATTTGTACATATTATCTATTAATTTTACGATTAACACATACAACCCCAATGTCATTGAAGATTTGTGTTCTTTGGTCCATTCTATTTTTGGACAATATTTGTCAAAACATAATATAAACGCTTTTGAAATATGAGGTAACATTGAAGCTTTTACTCCATATTTTTTGTGAATTTTTCCTAGTCTAATCAATTCAGTCTCATTTCCTTCCAATTTCTCTAAATTAATAACTATCAAGCTAATTATATGTCCGAAAATTTTTGTTTGTTTCGGTATATCATCTTTTATTACCTCGGATTCGGGGCAATTTGTATACATATAATCAAAAAACATATTCATAAAATTGTGTAATATCAATTTATTTGAGTGAATCCCTCTAGAATAACCATTATATATGGAGCTCCAACTGCCCTTAATAAAAGCAATATCTTCTTTTGTGAGCTCTTTTGGTATAGATCCACTAGTAAAATTATTAGATTTCAAGTCCAATTTGATGCGAACCTGTAAACTCTTTCGAAAAGAACCCTTCAAACTTTTGAGACCCATAATATCAGCATTTGATATTGTGTATAGTTTCTATATTAATATTTCATATTTAGCCACTATTTCACGTTTTCAAAATCTTGATGCATATCATTTAAAACTTAATCAGTACAAATACAAAGAATGCTGTCTCTTAAATATAGAATAATGTCAAAACGCAATATGATGGATGACATTGTCGCAAATAAAAGAATGGAATGGGTCCATTATGCGTTAAATAAGTCTTCTTATGAAGAATCTAAATATATGGTACAATCAGCAATAAATTTTGAAAATACTGCAATGTTGCATGAGATTTTGATCGCATCGCCTTATAATTTTTCAGAATCTCTGGATGAAACCATTTCCGAAATTACAAATATGGGAGTAATAGAACTGTTATCGCGATACATTAAAGGAAATGGTAAAGGTGAATTTGAACATTATATTGGCGGTAGATGTAGTATTAGTTAATGTTCATAAATAAATAAAATATCGACCAAAAGATAAGTAAATATGAAAGACGATAAGTATGCAGAAATTGAAGTAATTAAGATGATGTATCGAAATGGTAAATTATCTGAAAAACAACTCGTAAAAAATATAGAGAAAATACTGGAAAAATATGATAAACCTCATACTTTGGAATCTATTAAATTAGAAAAAGAAGAGCTCGAGGAAAAAATGAAAAAGATGGAAATTCTGGGAGAAAGGCTTACTGAAGTTCGCAAAAAGCATGAAAATGGTTTAGATCCTTCTGATGTTAGAACAGAAATAGAAAAAATTGAGAATGAAATGAAACAATACACATAAATTATATTTGAAATAATATCTCTCAATAGTGATCAAATATATCTAATAAATCATGAAGTATTCTTCTCTTACCAAAGCTCAACTCGTATATTTATCGGGAAAACAAGGCACTGTGAAAGATATTATAGAATATCTTGAGTCAAAGAATCCAAATGGTTTGACTTGGGAGACATATAAAGTTCTCCAAAGAAAATGCCCAAAACCTAATGCGAAAAATTTTAATGTCGTTAAGGAAATCGGGAATGTGAGAGTGATGGATGTTCATGTTGATTTTTTACGTATGCCAAAGAATGGTGAATACGAGGATTTGGTTGAATGGAACAAAAACAAATCTAATCTGTATGTTGGAAGATACACTCAAGCAAAGGGTTCGTTCAATTCAAAGTGGCGTAACATTTTTACATCAAAGAATTCGAAAGATCCGTGTGGTGATTATCGCGAGCATGTACTCAGTACAAGTTTGAAAGATGATTTGCATGAGCTCGAGGGTTTAACTCTTGGATGTTGGTGTGTTGGTACTTCTGACCAATGTCATGCTTTGGTGTTGGCTCGGTTGGTAAAAGAATTTAAACAATCGTAGACTTTTTAAAACTCTCTGATTAAACACGACCAAAATCATCTTCAAGTCTTTCAATATCATCTTCTCCAAGATAATCGCCTATTTGGACCTCGATAAACTCTAATGGTTTATCAGAATCATTAGACATTCTATGTGTTGCGGTTTTGGGAATATGCACTGTTTGGTTTTCTGATACAGATTTTTCTATGTTATTAACGGTCGCAATTCCAGTACCTTCCGTGATAATCCAATGTTCCGATCTATATTTATGACGTTGCAATGATAATCTCTTATGGGGATTAACAATAATCTGCTTAAGTTGGTAAAATTTATTTTGTTCTATTGTTCTGTACGTTCCCCAAGGACGTTCATAAATCTCGCCGACTTCGTTCATTTTTAAAATGTGAATATATATATCCCAAATCCAACATAGATTTAATATCCGATTTTGACACAAGAACATCGAGCATTCCATTGCAGAGATTTTCAACAATTACAACATCTTTCTTAAATTTTACATCTTTGATAATATATGTAATTTTTCGATTAGAAAGAGAATTAACTCCCACAATGTCCATACTATTTTTGATAGGTGGAGATCCTATCTTTTCGTATAGAGATTTGCTTATTGTTGTCATCGCAAAATTTCCTGTATCAAGAACTGCATCAACTACAATTTCTTGATCTTTTTTCATGAGAATTGTAACTTTTTCTGTGGTACCAATTGCATTATCTTCAGAAACATAACTTCTTAGTATATATCTTGCAAAAGTGATAATCCACAATAATATGGTTACCATATTATTGTGGATGGTTTTATGGGACATAGTCTCTTTCCAACACCATAATTATGAAAATTTTCCTGTTTTATGATATCGTGTGATAGTTTATTATCTACATAGTCATCCAACGTAACAACATGCATAATTACTTTTTAATCCAACATTGATGAATTTAGCATTCAGATATTTAACAGAATATGAATAACAAAAAAATAAATATCATATTTTTATATTACTTACAGTGTCAACCATGGCTTTTCTTGATAAGTTTAAGAATTTCTACGCTCGTATTATCAAAGATGAGAGAACTCGTGTTGGTATGGGTTACGAAAATTTAACTCGCAAATCCATTACCCCCTGGGCCAAAGCGGCTGAAAAATTTGTCCTCTTCTATCAGAACAGAGGACCGAACCAAAGTGTTGATGTATCAAATGCATCCTGGAATTTTGATCGCCTTGAGTATGTTGACTCGGAATTTCACATATTCCGATATGATTCCGAACATGAGATTGTTGTCAACTTTGATAGAAGATCTTACCCAAAGTTCATCAAAGCTCGGCGCATTCTTGATCATGCACTCGGGTTTGCACCCATGGCATACAAGTCTTTTCCGGAACTTCCTTCTTCTATAATGGAGAAATTTGTTAAGGGGTTGGACCTGAGCACTCTCAAGGAGTTGACGAAGATCAGTGCGTTTTCATTTTCTGCTATTCGAGAATTGTGCTCAAAGTTTGTGCATTCTGGGAAGTACCCAAGCGACTACATTCTTAAGAATGCGCGATTTGTCAGATCGATGTATGTTGATCCTTCCACTTTCTTGAAAGTGGAACGTGTTGAGAATCAGTACAGTTTGATGACGGCGGCTCGGGAGCATAAGGTCTCGTTGAGCAAATTATCCACCATGGAATTTGATGTTCATGATTATGTTAAGTTTCTCGCAGTTAATTCTGTGGAATATGAATACTTCAAATCCGTTATGAACTCGATTCGTGAGTGTTGTGCTGAAGATTTAACACCCATTCTCACATTAGCGGCGAAACATGGGAATGTGAATGCATTTTCCTGTCTCTGTGAAATGATGAAACTCTATATCACACCAACAAAGAAGCATCATTTTATGGTAACTACATTGATGCATGCTGACTCCAAAATTCTTGATGCTTCTACGCCTTACTTCAATTTGGGAGAGTCCGACCTTGTTGCGTCATTTGGTCGGTATTTCATCAACACTTGTCAAACTGAGCATCTCGAAATTCTACTCAATAACTATCCCCATTCGGATGTACTGAAATATTATCGTGATATTTATATTGGCAATATTTCAGCAGAAATATCCTCTTTAATTTGTAGTCATGCAGATGGATATGATGAGACACGATTCGCGGGTATGGTTAAAGTATGAAATGCAATCCATAATTCATAGGTTCTTAAAAACATTTTCACATTTGAATGAAAAAGTGCTAATTAGATTGTTATATATAACAACATTCAACTATGGACGCCGAACTTATGTTTTTGATGGCTAAAATCATCTCTGAAGCAGTATCTTCGGGTATTGTAAGCATTGAAGAATATGAGGAATTTCAGCAAAGAAACGTAAAGAATCACAATATCTCGGCGATATCTGAAAATTTAACAGCAATGAGAAAGCAAAATCCTCGACTCACTGAGTGCAAATTTTGGGATGAATTTACATTTGCACTCACATATATTGGAAAATCTGTGTATGGATTGTAGTTTTAAAAACTAAATCATTTCATAAAAAGATGATACATGATATCGAATATTTGAAATTTGTCCAGTATATACTGGACAATGGATTTAAGCAATTTGATAGAACAGGAACAGGAACTCTATCTGTTTTTGGTGGTCAATCTAGGTATGATTTAACAAAAGGATTTCCTTTATTAACTACGAAAAGAGTCCCATTTCAAATGGTTGTTAAAGAGCTATTGTGGTTTTTGCGAGGACAAACTGATAATTCCATCCTAACCGAACAAAATGTTCATATCTGGGATGGCAACGCTGGAGATTCAAATGATCTCGGAACTGTATATGGGCATAATTGGAGATATTTTGGTGCCCCATATAATGGATGTGACAAAGATTACACAGGAAAAGGAGTGGATCAAATCCAAAGAGTTCTTGATATTCTTGATGAAATTGCATCTGGTGATTACACAAATTCACGTCGTATGGTAGTTAGTTCTTGGGATCCAGTAAGTTTACATGAGGCTGCCTTGCCTCCATGTCATATGTCATTCCAGTTTCTGTACAACCAAACAACAAACGAACTTAGTCTACATATGTACCAACGTAGTGCAGATTTTGGACTCGGAGTTCCATTTAATATTGCGAGTTATTCAATCTTATTGTCTGTCATTGCTCAAATGAAGGGGATGGTTGCAAAGGAATTTATTCATTCTTTCGGTGAAGCACATATATATTTGGATCATATTGACCAATTAAAGTTACAACTAGAACGTGAACCTCGTGAAGCTCCCAAACTTCTCATTGGAAATCTTGTTGACGAAACACAATTTGATGCTATGGTGGCAAATTATAACCCCCATCCCACTATTAAAATGCGCATGAGCGTATGATAGTGTTTTAAAAAATAGAAATGTGAAATACCATTTTATCTGGTAGAGTTATTTTGTCACAATCCACGCCATCAATAATCGCGGATTTTATCTTTCCGCCATATTCATAAACACCCAATTTAAATGGTTTTATCGATTCCATTGCAAGAAAATACTCCGGGACGAATTTCCAAAGTATGGCAGGATTATCTTCACATCTTTCATCTACACTTTGCATGAAATCATGACCAGCCTCGAGTTCATCTCCATACAAATAATCAAATAGATCTTTGTGAGATGTTTCTAGCCCAATGTAGTCAAATTTAGTCGACATGATGCGATAATTTTGAATTACTTCTTAAGAGATTTTGCATTCATTTTCACGTATCGATAAAAGTCTTGATTTCATTTTTATCCGAATTATACTCTATTTTCCACAATACAAAATCTCTTAAATCTTTATCATTGCATTTTTCTTGAAATTCTGAAATAATTGATTTAACTAATTCTAATCTTGTGAATCCGTCTGGATTTTCCGTTGTTAATATTTTTGGCGTAATGCAAGATGGATGCACTCCCATATATGATACCGAAATATGTTGTTCTGGAATGACTATATCATCGGAATTTTCCATGTGATCGGCATCATTTTTAAATTCCGAAATACCAAAATGAATATATTTACCTGTATGGGTAGGATATTTAATTCTAAAATAAATAGGTGTTACCATTTTCGGTAGGTCAATATTTTGATTTATAAACCTCTATATTTATCAGTTAAACCGTATGTTTTAAAAACTATTCCATTTTTAATTTTTGTAGAACCAATTTACCTGATCATAAATATCAAATCTCATCGCCTCTACGGGAGAAATATCCTCAGGATCAAGATTATGCAACAAACCAAGATCTAACAAAATATTAGTAACTAATTCAGAACAAAATTGTGCATCTGGTTTCTTCTTGCCAAAAAACTTCAATGTTCTGTCTTTAAATTTTCTCCATTTTTCCAGGAATTTGAATGCGCTGGACGCAACATTCAGAATATCAAAATCATATTTACGTTTGAAATACTTATCGAAAATGGGAGTAAATTCAGAAGCCGTGATTGAATGCTCCATATTCAATCTACAATATCCAATGGCTGCGTTCTCGTTTGCAGCATATCTCTCGATAACATCATCGAGAGAATTAATGATAACGCCACTAAATGTTGATTCGAACACATATTTCTTCCCAGGTTCGAGAATTACAGTGTTATTTCCAAGTTTATAACCTTTCAAAATATCAGATTTGACACAAATACCAACATGACTTGCATCGTCATAACCTACACCAACTTTTTCTCCCATTTCAATAAGTTCTGAGATAAAGGAATCATTGCTGAAAACAAATAGATCAAGAGACTCCATTTTTAACCATCAGATTTTTGTTTATTAGAAACTGGCCACTTAATGATAATATATACAGACACAATCGCAACTGCCGTTAGGGATATCGCCAACATAATTTTGTTGATGTAAGGCTCATTTGTTTCATCGTATACATTATGATATATTAATTTGAGAACATCCCAATAACTTACAAAAGATAAGAAAATAAATGCTCCAACAATGCTCGATTTCAGATTAATACATGTGTCAACACACGGTTGACCATGATTATCAATTTTGTGAATTTTCTGGTCACAACTCATTTTTGTATATGAATTTTAAAAAACCAATCTGTCGACGGGATAAAATCATGCCACAAAAGAAATGCATTCACAATAGAATACAATATTATTGCAAAGAATGTCCGGGCAAAGGAATTTGCGAGCATAATAGGCAAAAATCCCACTGTAGAGATTGTGGCGGTGCTTCTATATGCAAGCATAACAAGCGAAAATCCAGATGTACGGATTGTGGCGGATCTTCTATATGTGAGCATAACAGGGAAAAATCCAGATGTGCAGATTGTGGAACAGGAATATGTCCGTCGTGTGGGTTGTTCCAAACAGGTGGAAAGTTATGTTCTATGTGCGATCCAAAATCTAAAACCAGGACAAAATATGACGAAACAAGACCAGAAATCAGAGTTCTCAAGCATTTCGAACATGATTTATGTATATACCCAATTCATGACAAATCTATAGGTTGTGGAAATAAGTCTCGTCCTGATTTACTTTTCGAAAATGAACTTAGAACTTTTTATATTATTGTTGAAGTGGATGAAAACTGTCACGAATCATATACAGATCAGTGTGAATGGTCAAGAATGGTTAATCTTACATCAGATTTGGAAAAACCTGTATATTGGATTCGATTTAATCCAGATATTTTTAGGATTGATGGAAAAGCCCAAAGAACAAGATGGAAATCAAAACTTGAAACACTGGATACTACCATATCACATCTTAAGACTCTTCCTGAGATTTCTAACAATATTAGTGTTATATATTTATATTATCCTAACAATATTATCAAAGAACTAACAACACAGGAAATTGATATGAAAATAAGCTCTTGTTTTTAAAACCATTCATCCTGTTTCTTTGGAAACACGATATCTTCCAAAGAAACATTGTCATATACAACTGGATTTGTTCCTTCCAAAATCTTTACCACCCTTCCTATCTGCGGAGATTTTCTCTTTTTGCCAGTATACAATAATACTCTATCTTCCATATATTTATTATATGCAGAAGGTGTAAATTCTCTCGCGTATCGTGTGCCAAAATAATTCTTAAGTATTTTTTCCATTGTCAAATTAGCATTAATAGAGAACTCGCCAATATATGGAACTAGTTGAAATGCACACATTGGATTAGATTCTGAATAAAATTTATCGCGCTCATATATTAATGCTTTCGCTTTTGGTAATGATTTGTCAATAATCAGCCACATCCACATTTCCAAATTAGTAACATACCATGAAAAATCTGCACATACTAATTCCGGATATTTTACACATACATGTTGGTTATAATTATATATCCTTAGACATTTCTCATACTCCTCCTTAGATACAACACCGAAAATTTTCGGTAATGGCTTAAGACCCGATGATGCAGGATCATAAACTTCTAACAATGGTCTTTCCAATTTATCTTGTGGAAAATTATGATTTTCATGTTTTCCAAAAGTTTTGACAATGCTACCATCAATACTGTAATCATTAGGGTCATGGATGTATTTCCCAAATGTGGAAATGCCTGATTGTTCACCAATCAGTTTTCCCATTATTGGATTAGTGATTTTATCCACTAATTCCTTGGTTACTTTCGGAAGATTCTTTTTCGGAGCCATAATATTTATTTTATATATTTTGGAGATTATTTATTTCACATCTACACAAGTAATTTGTCCTAAATTAGTATTGTAAACTGCTATTTGTCCACATGGACAAGACTCGCCTTGAACACAGCCTATTTCCTCTTTTGTTAGATCATCGCCAATAGCATCTGCAGAAATAATCGCCAAAGTACCCTGAAGGCATGGATTTCCCAGAACCCCATTACAATTATTTGGAAGACCCATACATATTGAAAGCTCATCAAATGTTGGACTAGTTTGGTTAATAAAATTGCACCCAGGAGTTGATCTTGTCAACCACTCAACAGGAGCTTTGCAGAATGTGGTAGATGGATTTAAATATTCCAGTGGTGGTGTGTTTGAAGTTTCATTCTTACTATTTACAAAACTTGCAGCTTGATGAAATGATGTTCTTGAGTTTGTAACATCTGCAAATACACTTCCATCAACAGAAGTAAATGTTGATAAGACATAATCTGGGCATTTTAGTATTGGGAGACATCCGCATTCTACATCAGGTTCACATACTCCTGTAATGCTTGTGGAATTATCACTTTGAACGGAATATGGAGATCTTGGATTACTACATAAATATCTGGGATTACATAACTCTAATGCAGGATCATATCTGAGAGGTGTTGAATCTGTGGGACATCTCTTGAATCCTGATTGAATATTTGTTACACATTCTTCCGAAAGACATTCGAAAACGCCTATGTCTGTATTCTTTGTTTTGAATCTGCTAAACGATAGTATTACGATCATTGCTCCAAAAAAAGCAATGAATACAACTAATGTAACACCAATCAGTGGATCTATCATCTATGTTTTGTAATCTCAACATTATCCGCATAGTAATTGAATGTAATAGCTTTGCCATTATCTACGACAATAATTTCGTTGTCTTCTCTTTTGAGTTGCACACTTTGGTCGACATCCAAATTGGGAACAAATGTTCTTGCATTCTTTGTTCCTATTACACAGTATGTGTTGGTTCCATCGCTGAAATAAAAATGTGTTAGCCTATTTTTAATGGTCTTCATTACAAATTCGAGATTGCCCGGAGATTCCCCACGTTCAAAAAATTGCACAGTTTTATCATTTACGACAGTGACAATAAATTTTGTCGCTTTCTGAAATACAACAGCAATTTCTTCCAAAGAACTTCCAAATTCTATACTGATATTTTCGAGATCCATAATTGCATATTTTATATACTGAAAATGATGAACTTAGACATTATTAAACCATTTGCTTTTGAATTAAAATTGATTGGTACAGGACTTATCATAGGATCGATCATTGGATTCACAAGTCTTGTTATGATTACAGTTGTGTTGGGTTCCATCACGTTCAGAATTGAAATTTCTGAACTCGTAAAATCTATGTATCCAACACTTGGCAAACCAAAACGCAAACGATGAGTATTACTAGTATTTATGAATATGCACGCATGCCTGTGCATTCAGTGCCCTTGGGATATGAAATTTATCCTGAATTGGTATCACTTAATAATTCAAAGAATGCAAAACGTCTTCTTTTGAGAAAGGAAATTGGTAAAATTGAGAATGCCAATTTACTTCCCATACAAATCAAAAATCTTGTTGATATAATGTCACCGATTGTAGATGAAATCTCCCAAATAAATGATCATATGATGGAAATATGTGAAACAATTGAACAGACAAGAAAAACAGCTAAACAAGAAAGAAGCTATATTTCTTTGCTGAAATATATCGCGTCGTTTTTTTAAAACTAAGTTCTTGGACTATATGTAGTTGTGGATAAATTTCCACTTGGTGGTCTTGATGGAGGCAGCGGAGGTAGTGACTTCGTTGGAGAAAGGGGTTTTGGTGGCTGTGGGAGTTGTCTTGCTCTGGTTACCTGAGGTAGTTTTGATCCAGATTGTTTGACAGGTGGTTGTGCTGGTCTAATTGGTGGCTGTACTCTTCTGACTATCTTGGTTTGTACCCTATTTGGCTGCGCTACAGAACGAACAGACTGTGCTGGTAAAACAGGAACTGCAGTTGGTTTAGCAGGTTGAATGGGAACGGATACTGGCTGAATTGGTACCTTTGGTTGTACATACCTTACTGGAGTTTGAACAGATGGAGCTCTAATTGGTTGTGGTTGTATTGTTACTCTCGCAGGCAAAGGTGGTGCCTTCAAGCTATTGATGGCGGCATTGACATGTAATTGATTCAATTGAGCTGCTACTTCTTGTTGGTGTTTCTTGCGTTTATGAAGAATAACTGTGTAAACAATAAATCCAATAACTAGAACACCAACAGAAACCAAGGCAAGAACAGCAGAAATTACGGAATCCGTATATGCCTTTTGAAGATCTCTTTCTGTATCATTCTTGGGATCTTCTCCGATTTTGGAAAGTGGAGATTTATGAATTTGGACTGCTGCTGCGGCAGACAATCCACCAACAACACCTGTTAAAATTACAGAACCACCAAGAAATAGCGAAGTTTCCCAAGTTCCATGCTTCTTTGGTGCTCCATCTACAAGAGCTTCAACACCCTCTGCAGCTTCTCCCTCTCCAGACCCGAAAATAGCAATAACTCCCATGGCTGATAAAACAATTAAGATCAACGCAATACCAATTACAGCCCAGGTCATAATTGCAGATGCAATCAATTCTCGGAATGCGGCATTAAGATGTTTGTCTTTATTTCTATGTGAGTACACTCTTCGCTCAGCTTTAATAGCATAAACTGATGAAATAATTAAAATTGTTAGAAAGACAGCTGCGAATATAAAATTAACAAAGTTCGACATCAACCTTTTAATGGGAAAGCAAAAAGAGAACTTGTAACCGCATAAAATGAAACTTCTCAACTTAATTGAAAAAGGTTCATTCGGCGAACTGTATGCCTGCGAAACAGATGATGGTAGCAAAGTAGCAGTAAAGCGTAATTTAGTGGAGAAGAAATCCACATTCTCACAATCATTGAAAGAGCTCGATATCTTGACAAAAATTAAAGGTCACGAATCTTTTGTTCAATTAATTGAGATGAAATATGGTGATATCCTGACAGAAGGAGAATTTGAACCAATCGAGGATGAAAACAGCAGAGAAGATGGGATCAAATTTGTGTTAGAACTTGCAGACTGTGATCTTTGGGATTATATACATACTTACAAAGATTATGATTATGAGCGCGAAAAAGGATTTTCGCGGGATATTTTGAAGGGTCTACAATATATGCATGATAAGAATATTATCTATCGCGATATGAAACCAGGAAACATTCTTATTTGTGGAAACAAAGCCAAAATTTGCGATTTTGGAATGGCATTGGTAAGAGCAAATCCACCCTTCGATACTTGCGTAGGCAGTTCCCATTATAGATCCCCAGAGATTGCTTTGGGGTACACAACATATACCAGAACAATTGATATCTGGTCTTATGGATGTGTCTTATACGAATTATTCTTCAGAAAACAATTTATTAGAGATTCGGAAGATGAAGATGATCTAATCACGGAAATTCTAAGATGCATCCCAAATAGAATAACAAATAAACAATTAGACGAATTTGTTATTAATAATAGTTACAGGGAAGTTAATTTGACAAAAACAGTAAAAGGATCCCGTCGTGGGATCGCTCATCGATCCAAATTAACAAAGGAAGAAATAGAAGAATTTGATGAAACTCCTGGTACATTTGCAGAATTATGCGATCTTATTACAAGAACCCTTGCATTTGATGGCAAACAAAGACCAACGGCGGAAGAATGTTTGGATTCGAGATTCTTTGGTGGTACAGAGAATCCAAGATCTGATTTATATGTAATGGCGATGAAATTGTATGAAAACTATGATGATATTGATTGGTGTTCACCCAGTGTTATCTTCAGCACTGTGAAAATGTACAAAAGATATACAAAACATAATGACGGAAAGTATCCAAACGCAGATTGTCAAACAATATTTGATATTTGTTCGCATATTGCTGCTAAATATCATCATAATCTTTCGGAGATATATACATTTGATTATATGACAGATAATAAATATATTGATATTCTTGATACTATTGAGGAATTGGAGTTATATATAATTGTTGATGTATTCAAGGGTCTTATTTACAAACCTACTGTATATGATACAACATTAGGAGATACTACAGATCTCCTAATTCAACAAATCGGAGAAGCTTAGTTTAAAAACTTGATTGCAAAATAGAAAATGTTTATTGCCGAAATTGGATTAAATCATCTTGGTAATGAGGACCTGGCATGGAAATATGTTCGTGAATTAACTCGAACAAGTGTTGATGCTATAACATTTCAAATCCGAGAAGATTCCTATTATGACGCTTCGAAACCACATAGGATAGAATTATCTGATCAATTTTACTTAGATGTGGCTGAATTTATTAGAATTAAAGATAAGCAATTTGGAATTGCTATTGCATCTCCATGTGAGAAAATCAATTTTTTTCATCATATAGTGGATTTTTGGAAGATTTTGAGCATGTCTGCTCATGATATTAAACTTGTAGAAGAACTACAAAAGACAAACAAGCAAGTTTACGTATCGTGTGGGTTATGTGAACCATGCTATGCCGGTGTGAAATATATTTACACCAATCTCAGCAGGGATCCCGATGATTGTGGGTTATCAAAACTCAAAGATAAGAAATATTCCGCGTATGGACTTCATACCGAAGGACCTATAGCAATATACCTATCATCTGCATATGGCGTAAAAGATTATTTCTTATCTT
>Ga0209345_10004087_pt1 | contig 14387 bp, 11 predicted proteins | sample Cruoilmetagenom7_FD_187294 | JGI IMG/M metagenome (GOLD analysis project Ga0209345, IMG submission 187294) | Oil polluted marine microbial communities from Coal Oil Point, Santa Barbara, California, USA - Sample 7 (SPAdes) (version 2) | ecosystem: Environmental > Aquatic > Marine > Oil seeps ... | reverse complement strand
CGGCCCGGCCCTCAAATGCCCAAACTCTGGACATATGGGGGAAGGCCGGACCGTTAAGCTGAATGCGAGGAACAGATTCAGCGGGAAATCAGTCTCAAAGATAAATCCCGAGGCACTTCCATAGGACAGAATGGGCTCGCCTCGGGGACCATGTATTTTAGAAGTCGAGCTGCAGGCGCGTTGCGACAAAATTAGTCTCAACGTCGGCTGCGCCAGATGCCGCGGTGAAGTCGTACTCGGCAGTGCCATAGTTCAACATCGCGCGAACATAGGGGTTGAAGTAGTAGTTGAGGCCAAGCGTCAGAGCTGTGGTTTCAGAAGCATCTGTCCCAAAGCCCGTGTCTTCCATATCAACCATTTCGTAGCGTGCTGCGACTTCGATGGCGCCATCACCCTTTACGCGACCGAACTCACCTTTGTTGGCTTTGTATGCGCGGCTTTCGCCAGTGATGAAGTAGCTGGCCATCACGTACCACCCATCAAAGTCGATGTCGGCTGAACCAGCCCCATTGCCCTCAAGCGTTGACGTGTAGTACTCGCCCTGTGCGCTGAACGGACCAAAGACAGCAGCTGCCTCAGCACCGAATGTCATTTGACCTTCAGATGGGATGCCACCTGCAGCCGTGCTGACATAACGGGTGCCATTGTGGAAGTTGCGAAGACGGATCCGAGGACCTGTATTGTCGTCAAAACCACGATAGGAACCAGACACACCAAGGTGGATCACTTCAGTCTTCTCAGCGAGAGGTGCGAAGGTGACACGCCCGGTCGCAGCCCAGTCGGTTGTTGCAGCATCAGATCCATTGTCGATGCCGTTTGTGTAGAAACCGCCACGGACGCTGTAATTGTCCCCACCGGTCCCGACACTCACACCCAGGTTACGACCTGGAGCAAAGGTTTCATTGACCAAGGAGCGTTCCATGAACGTGATGTACTTGGACGATGTCAGCTCTTCGAGGCCCTGAGGTTCTTTGTCATTGCCGAAAGTCGTGGTGAGCCCGGCGATCTTCGTGCTAATCGTTGCCGTTTTGATGGACACCCCATTGCTCGCAAAATCAATCTGCAGCTTGTACTTCCAATCACCAGCCACTTTACCTGAGGCAAAGAAACGTGCGCGGCGAATTTCAGCACCAGCACCACTTGTGTCGGTACCACCTGTGATATCGCTTTCAGCAATAAATGCATCGAGCATCAGACGGCCCCCAAAGCGGATCGACCAGTTGCCATCGCGGCTTGTGATCTGAAGTTTGTGGCTATCAAATTTTGGCAGATCACCAAGGCCTTCGGTTGCTGTTTCCAGCTCCGCAAGCTTGCTGTCCCGCATCTGCATCTGAGCTTTCAGCTCCCGCAGTTCGTTTTCGAGAGAGTCGATACGCGAATTTACATCGTAACCCGCAAATGACGTCCCCGTCAGGCTGAGGGAAAGCGCAACAGCTGCAACACCCCCCAACAGTGTGTTCTTGATCATTAGGTATCTCCTCGTAGACGCGGGAAAGAGCCCCGGTTGAGGAGACGAATAGGGGCCTCACATGACTGGTCCGCTACACTTATGTGACAGAGAAATGACAGCGCCCCACTGTTGCCCAATGAGCACAAAGATCAGGCAAGTGACCCCTCTTTCGGCCATCGGCTCTTTAGTCAGAGGGTTGGTTGAACACAGGCTTCCGTTTTTCAAGGAAAGCCATGATCCCTTCACGGGCGTCTGGTGTGTCTGAGGTCAGGTGAACTGCTGCGCGCTCATCCGCCAAAGACTGTTCCAGCGTCTTTGTCGGCATGTTCATGAGGGCACCCAACATGGCTTGTACCGCGAGGCGAGGCTGGGCAGCCAGTTCCTCACCAAGTGCAATGGCGCGGTCTTTAAGGTCGGCAAGCGGCCAGACTTCATTGGCAAGGCCAATTCGAAAGGCCTCTGGTCCAGAGATCTTTTTGCCGCGCAAGATCATATCGATGGCATGGGTGCGCCCAATAACACGGGGAAGACGCGCGCTACCGCCCCAGGCGGGAACCGCACCGAGATCCATTTCTGGGAGGCCGATTTGACAGCCTTCTTCTGCAGCCAGGCGAAAGTGACACCCAAGCGGCAGCTCCAGTCCACCACCCAGGCAATTGCCAAAGAAGGTGGCGATCCAGGGTTTGCCCATATTTTCGATCGCTGAAATGACGTTCCAGCGTTGATCGAAGAAGGCGTCCTGTCCGCCCTTGGCTTTTACGGCAGTCCCAAGTTCTTTTAGGTTCATGCCAACGGAAAAGTTTTTGTCGCCAGCGCCGGTCAACACAACGGCCCGGATGCCGTCATCTTCTGCAATCTCTGACACAAGCTGTTCCAGCTCATCCATGAAAGCTGCAGACATGCGGTTCCAGGGCGCATCATTGATCGTAATGATCAGGACGGCGCCACGTTTTTCCGTGAGGAGGGGAGCGTCGGACATGGGCTTCTTCCTAAACAGCTTTGTTTGGAAGAGCGTAGCCCGAAAGGGAGAATGAAGACTAGTCAGCGCTATTCAGGCGCGTCGTTGAAAAACTCTTTTACCTTGTCGAAGAAGCCTGTGCTCTCCGGGTTTGTCTTTTCAGACGATGCCTCGTCGAACTTCTTGAGAAGATCTTTCTGAGCCTTGGTGAGACCGACCGGCGTTTCCACATGGATCTGAATGTAGAGATCTCCGTGGCGTCTGGCATGAAGGCCTGGCATGCCTTTGCCACGCACCCGGAACTGCTTGCCGGTCTGAGTGCCTTCAGGAACTTTGACCTTCACTTTTCCACCGCCGACAGTGGGAACTTCAATCTCGCCGCCAAGAGCAGCAATCGTCAAAGAGACCGGCACGTCGCAAAAAAGTTCAGTGCCATCTCGCTCGAACAATTTATGGGGTTCGAGAGAGAGGAAGATATAGAGGTCACCTGCTGGACCACCGCGCATCCCGGCTTCGCCCTCACCAGCAAGGCGAATGCGTGTGCCTTCTTCCACCCCTTGCGGGATGGTGACAGAAAGCGTGCGCTCTTTCTGAACCCGGCCCTGCCCATGACAATCTGAACACGGGTTCTCGATCACCTGACCGCGGCCATGGCACGCAGGACAGGTCCGTTCAACAGAGAAGAAACCTTGAGCCGCGCGCACACGCCCATTGCCACCACAGGTATTGCAGTTCACGGGCTGCGAGCCCGGTGTTGCGCCGGAGCCTGTACATGTTTCGCAGGTCACGGAACTTGGAACGCGAATTTGTGCCTTCTTGCCTTCGAACGCTTCTTCAAGCGTGATCTGCATATTGTACCGAAGGTCCTGGCCGCGGGTGCGACCGCCATCGCTGCGCGGACCTCTGCGTCCACCCATAAATTCGCCAAACAGATCATCGAAAATATCGGACATGGAGCCGCCGCCCATGCCACCTGGATGTCCGCCGCCGCCCATACCGCCTTCAAAAGCAGCATGACCATATTGGTCATAGGCTGCCCGTTGCTGGTCGTCTTTTAGGACCTCATAGGCTTCGGAGATTTCTTTGAATTTTTGCTCAGCCGCATCGTCGCCCGGATTCTTATCCGGGTGATATTTCATTGCCAGCTTGCGATAGGCTTTTTTGAGCTCGTCCGCGCTTGCGGAACGATCAACGCCGAGAAGGGTATAAAAATCAGGCTTTGACACGGGACTTCAGGTCCTTTCCGACCTCCAAGTCCTGATAGGCAATAAAAGTATCGCCGATCAGGAAAAGGGATGTCATAGGCTCAACCCACTTGGAAGTGGGATTAGGATGCGTCTTTTTTCTTGTCGTCATCGTCGACTTCTTCGAAGTCAGCGTCGACTACATCATCCTGAGCCTTGTCGTCGTCGGACTCCGCGTCGCCATCGTCCGCATCCGCTGTCGCAACGCCCGCTTTGTAAAGCTCTTCACCAAGCTTGAGGGAAACTTCCGTCAGTGCCTGAGCTTTCGCGTTGATCGCCTCAACGTCATCACCTTCAAGAGCCGTTTTCAACTCAGCAATAGCGTCAGCGACAGGTGCCTTCACTTCTTCGCTGACTTTGTCACCGGCATCTTCAAGTGTTTTCTCGGTAGCATGGACCATGGCTTCAGCCTGGTTCTTAGCTTCAACGGACTCGCGACGCTGCTTATCGTCTTCCGCGTTGGCCTCCGCGTCCTTCACCATATCGTCGATCTCACTGTCTGAGAGACCACCAGAGGCTTGAATACGGATCGACTGCTCTTTGCCGGTTGCTTTGTCCTTGGCGTTGACCGACACGATGCCGTTCGCGTCAATGTCAAAAGCAACTTCGATCTGGGGAATACCGCGCGGAGCGCCAGGAATGCCCACAAGATCAAACTGGCCGAGCAGCTTATTGTCTGCCGCCATTTCCCGTTCACCCTGGAAGACACGGATCGTCACAGCGGACTGATTGTCTTCAGCGGTGGAGAAGGTCTGTGCCTTCTTTGTTGGGATTGTTGTGTTGCGTTCGATCAACCGAGTGAACACGCCACCCAGTGTTTCGATGCCGAGTGACAAAGGTGTCACGTCGAGCAGCAGAACGTCTTTCACGTCGCCCTGCAACACACCAGCCTGAATGGCAGCACCCATGGCAACAACTTCATCTGGGTTCACACCCTGATGAGGTTCTTTGCCGAAGAAGTTCTTCACAGCTTCCTGCACTTTTGGCATGCGCGTCATGCCACCAACGAGAACAACCTCGCTAATGTCGCTGGCGCTAAGCCCGGCGTCCTGAAGTGCTTTCTTACAAGGTTCGATCGTGCGCTGAACCAGATCGTCAACCAGTGCCTCAAGCTTCGAACGTGTGAGCTTCAAGGTCAGATGCTTTGGACCAGAAGCGTCTGCTGTAATGAAAGGCAGGTTCACTTCTGTTTGGGCGCCTGAAGAGAGTTCGATCTTGGCTTTCTCAGCAGCTTCTTTCAGGCGTTGCAACGCAAGCTTGTCGGAGCGCAGATCAATGCCCTGCTCTTTTTGGAACTCATCGGCCAAATATTCGATGATGCGCATGTCAAAGTCTTCACCACCCAGGAACGTATCCCCATTGGTGGATTTTACTTCAAAGACACCGTCGCCAATTTCGAGCACGGACACATCGAACGTGCCCCCACCAAGGTCATACACAGCGATCGTCCCGGCTTCGGATTTGTCGAGACCGTAGGCAAGGGCAGCCGCTGTCGGCTCATTGATGATGCGGAGCACCTCAAGGCCTGCAATTTTGCCAGCGTCTTTTGTTGCCTGACGCTGCGCGTCATTAAAGTAAGCGGGAACCGTGATTACCGCCTGGGTAACTGGTTCGCCCGTAAACGTCTCAGCTGTCTCTTTCATCTTTTGCAGAATGAAAGCAGAAACCTGCTGCGGGGAATATTGCTCGCCGCGCGCTTCGACCCACGCATCACCATTGTCTGCTTTGACGATGGCGTAGGGCACCATGCCCTTATCTTTTTGGGTCATGGGATCATCGAACGAGCGGCCAATCAGGCGCTTGATCGCATGGAGCGTGTTGGACGGGTTCGTGACCGCCTGGCGTTTGGCGGGTTGGCCGACAAGTTTCTCATTGTCTTCCGCAAAAGCCACCATGGACGGTGTGGTGCGTGCACCTTCTGCATTCTCAATAACTTTGGGCTGTGAGCCCTCCATTACCGCGACACACGAATTCGTCGTGCCGAGGTCAATGCCAATAACTTTACCCATTGTCTTCCTCTTTATGACTTGCGGCAGGCCAGACGGGCCTGAAATTCAGCGCCCAATGGTTGAAGCAGAATGACGCAATCCTGAGGATCTTTGCCGCTCTGCCCAGAAACCTCTGACCCCCTATGGGGTGAACAGGTTAAAAACGGTCGCAACCGATTGGGAGGTATATATGTTTGGCTCATGCATGTCGCAAGGCCACCTGCGCCAGATCAGCCCCTAGATTTCCTCAAAATGGCTACCCGTCGCGGGATGCGGTTGAATAACGGGATGAGAGACCCTGTGCAACTATTAACCCAAGTAATGCCAACAAAATGAGTGCCGCAGACCAAATCCCTGAAAAGCTATGGGCTGCCGAACAGAGATTTGCGACGTGCCTGGAGCCAGCGCCAGGGACATTCGTCTGGCCAGATCTCCTGCCACGCGCCGCGCAAGAGGCATTATTGGCGGAATTGTGCGGGTTAATCGAGACGGCACCGCTTTATGTGCCCATCATGCCAAAATCCGGGAAGCCCTTCTCGGCTTCTATGACAAATCTGGGGGCGCTTGGGTGGGTTTCGGACAAAAGCGGCTACCGCTACGAAACAGTGCATCCTGTTACAGGCGTCCCTTGGCCCGCTATCCCTGACAGCTTGTTAAGCCTTTGGGCCGATTTCACCAAGTACCAGGCCCCACCAGAGGCCTGTCTGGTGAACTATTATGCACCGGAGGCCAAAATGGGGCTCCATCAGGATAGGGACGAAAAACCTCTAGATGCGCCTGTTCTCTCAATTTCTGTGGGAGATACAGCGGTTTTCAGGCTGGGAGGGGTGGAGCGCAAGGGCAGGACCCAGAGCTTCAAGCTGGCATCTGGCGATGTGATGATGCTCGGTGGCCCCTCAAGGCTGCGTTTTCATGGGGTTGATCGGATCATACCCGGCAGTTCAACGCTTCTGGAGAAGGGCGAGTTTCCTGCCAATGCTGGTCGGGTAAACCTGACCCTTCGCCGCGTCACAGAGCCATAGTAGATTGTCTCAGGACAATTGAGCGGCCCCGCCGTTTGGAAATGATGCGCAGAACTGCCTGCATCGCTTTCACAAAAGACCGGCGAGTAAGTTTGGGGCTGGCCGGTTTTGGGGTCTTTGGCTGGGCAAACGTCCGGGATTGGTAGGTTGCAACGCCATAACCTGAGGCTAGGCCGTCTGCATATCCACGAAAAATACTCATCTTCATCTCCACACACTAAATCTCTATATTCCTCCTAAGGCTCTATTTATGGTGTGATAGGGTGAGAAACAAACGATCTTTTCTCATGAAATATGTGAGTTTAATTCATCTATGGGTCCGCGCCACCTTCCCCCCCTCTCCATGCTGCGAGCCTTTGAGGCGGCAGCGCGTCATGGCAGCTTCAGCCGCGCTGCCGATGAGCTGGCGGTCACCCATTCCGCCGTCAGCCATCAAATTCGGGGGTTGGAGGAGTGGTTCGGCGAGGCTCTGTTTGTTCGAACGGCCCGCAAGGTGGCGCTAACCCAAGCGGGAGAAGTTCTCGCCTCACCCCTGACGAGAGCATTGGATGAGATTGCGGAGGCGGTCGCGGCGACCCTGGCAGTCAAAACGGCAGAAGCAGATGGACCTGTTCTTGTCAGCGTTGAGCCTGCCTTCGCCGCCCGCTGGCTCGTGCTTCGCCTCGACCGGTTTTATGCCGCCCATCCGAGCGTGCAGCTTCATCTCGTCCCCACCCCGGACTTTGTTGATTTTGAGGAGGGTGGGGCGGACCTGGCCATCCGCTATGGCCGTGGCGACTGGCCAGACTTGGTCGCGGAGAAGCTTCTAGGGTCATCTGCCTTTCCCGTGGTGAGCCCCGATCTAATGGCCAGAACCAAAGAGCTGAAGCAGCCTGACGATTTGGCGGCCTATACGCTCATCCATGAAGACACGCTTGAGGATTGGACGGCCTGGCTTGCAGCGGCTGGCGCCACCAAAGTTGACCCACTGAAAGGTCCGATTTTCGATGATGCCCACCTCACTTTGGAAGCCGCGACTTCCGGTCAAGGTGTTGCCCTCGCAGATGAGGCCTTGGCAGCGGCAGCGTTGGCTGATGGACGTCTTGTTCGGCCCTTCGAACTAACTCTCAAAATTGGCACCGCGTATCACGTTGTTCACTCTTCCAAAAGGCCGCTCCGCGCAGATGCGGCGGCATTTCGCGAATGGGTGCTGGAAGAAGCTCTCCGTCCTTAAGGGCGCTCCAGGACAACACTTTTTCTTAAATCCTTTCTGCAAGTCTGAGCGTGTGTCCAGAACGGGCATGTGTTCGGGTGGGTGGAAATATGAGTACGATGTCAGCGGCGTGGCGGGCTGAGCGCGATCAGGGCACCCGTGACGTTGTCCGGACGATTACCCTCGCAGGGCTGATAACAGTCTCAGCCGCCGCCTATGATTTTGTCTCCAGCCAGCACCTGGTCTCTTCACTCTTCACGCATTTTATGTCCTTTGTGTTTATCGCATCGCTGCTGACCGCTGTGGTCATCGCGTCTTGGCTTGGACTCGTTGCGTCGACCCGCATAACGATTGGCTTGATCTACGGGCTCATCGCCCTTTATCTGCTCAGCGTGATCGCTAACTTACTGTTTGTTGTTGAAGCCCCCCACACAGTCGCCAGATACACGCCGTGGATTGTGGTGACGCTCATCATTCCATTCCTCACCGTCAACAGGCAGTTTGCGCGAATGCTCGGTGGCGCCTTCGTCACGTCAATGCTTCTGCTCATTGCTATCCATGTGCTGCGTGTTGGTGCGAACCCTTTTACTCAACCGTGCTGTGCGGACCTGATCCTCTTCGCCCTGGCTCTAATGGTTGCCTATGTACTGCTCGATGGGTTCGCAATGTTTCGCGAAGCAGCCATCAAATTTCACGCGCAGGCAGATGCGTTGGAAGCACACGCAGGTGAGATGCAGTGCGCGTTGGACGACGCTGATCGTGCACGCAACGAATCTGAGATTGCACGTGAGGAAGCAGAAAAATCCATCAAACTGCGTGAGACTTTCCTGGCAACTATGAGCCATGAATTGCGCACGCCCCTCAACGCGATCATTGGGTTTTCAGAGATTATGAAATCTGATGCTCTGGGAAGCGACGCGGCGGAGCAATATCGTGGCTATGCAACGGACATTCATCAAAGCGGTGAACATGTTCTGGGCCTCATCAATCAGCTGTTGGAATATTCCAGAATTCGCTCAGGCACATTTGACCTGTCCCCCTCGCCGTTGAGACTTGAGGAAATTGTCTCCTTCATCCATCGCATGTCGTCAGGTACCGCGCAGGCAAAAGGCGTGGAGCTCCAAATTGAGGGTTGCGACGATGAGGAAATATGGGTGCAGGCAGACCGACAGGGGCTGATCCAGATTGGTCTTAATCTGGTGGGAAACGCCCTTAAGTTCACTGACCCCGGCGGTATCGTCACTCTCAAGGTGACGAGCGATAATAAAGGCTGCGTCACGTTCGCAGTGACTGATACAGGCACAGGCATCCCTGAGGGTAAGCTTGACGAGGTTCTCCAGCCATTCGTTCGATTGGGTGATGCGAGCCTGGCCAGTGAGACGGGCACAGGCTTGGGTCTGGCTATCGTTACTTCTCTGGCAGAAGCGATGGCGTTACCGTTTTCGCTCCAGAGCAGTGTGGGTAAGGGAACGAGTGCCAGCCTATCCATGGCGATCCTGCGCAATCCTGGGCAGAAGGCCAGCCCTTTAAAGGACGCAGCCGAATAGATCCAGACGATTTGTTCAGGCCATATTAACCACAAAAATTGTCGATTTTGAAAACTCTCAAACCGATACTAACACTGGAAAACACAGCTTTCATAGTGGCATGTCGGAGGCGCACTTCCGTGCAACACGAAAAAGAGCAGACAAAGGGTGCACCAGCAACGATCTTTATGACCGTCGCGTTGGTTGGCATTCTCGCGTGCGCTGCGACCACATTTGAATTCTATGGCCTTGCTGTGATGAACAAGGCGCGTTTTCAGAGCGACCTTGTCGTCGCCATTGTGGCGTCCTATTTCCTTGCCGCCATCCTGATATTGCTCATCTCGCGAGGGCGTTTGCTTCGCCCGCTGGTCGCATCAGTTTTTTGCATGGCGAGCCTTTACCTACTCAGTCAAACGGCGATCAGCCTCTTTGTCGCAACTGACTATCTCTATGCGATTGAAAACGCGATGTGGATGGTACCGTTGCAAGTCTGCCTGTTTGCGACGCTTGGACGGCGTACGGCTTCCGTACTTGCCGGGTCACTCTTCGGCCTATTGGTTTCTGTTTTAGGTGCCTATTTCTTTTTCCGGCAGATCAATCCAGCCGCAACCCCTGAGGCTGCGCTTCTTGTTCAAGCAATTTTTTCTCAAGCCGCGGCTCTACTGTTGCTCGGTGCACTCGCGACATATCGTGATTTGGTTACCGTCAAGTCGGCTCGCGTGACAGCATTGGAAGAGAACCAGTTACTTCTAAGAACCGCAGCAAGCCAAGCCGAAGAGTCTGCTCACAGGGCTGAAAAAGAACAGGCCAAAGCGGTCCACGCTTTGAACAAAGCCGAAGAAGCCACCCGCGCCAGGGAAGCTTTTCTCGCCTCAATGAGCCACGAGCTGCGCACGCCGTTAAATGCGATTATTGGTTTCTCACAGATTCTAGAAATGGGCGAAGCAGGCATCGCGCGCACAGAAGAGAAACGATTGGAATACGCAAAGGATATTCGCAATAGCGGCGAACACATGTTGGGTCTTGTCGGGCAGGTTCTGGAGTTCTCCCGGATCGAGTCTGAAGGATGTGACATCGAGCTTGCCGAACAAAGGCTCTCGCCTATTGCTGGCGGCGCGATGCGCATGGTGGGTGTTCTTGCAGCGGCGAAAGATGTGCAGCTCCTGCGATACTGGGATCAAAGGTTCGACTTCGACGTTGAAACCGACGACAAGGCGCTCAGTCAGATATTGGTGAACCTCCTGACCAACGCCGTGAAATTCACACCCAAAGGGGGACAGGTCTGGCTGGTCCTCAAGACAGACGGTGCAAAAGGCTATTGCATCGAAGTGCAGGACAACGGAATTGGCATTCCTACCGATAAGCTGCAAGACGTCTTCAAGCCCTTTGTGCAGATCGGTGATGCAAGGTGTGCCGGTGAGGGTGGAACAGGCCTTGGTCTCTCCATTGTCAGTACCTTAGTTCGTGGTCTTGGCGGGCAGTTCGAGATCGAAAGCGCGGTGGGAACTGGGACCTGCTGTCGCGTCAAGCTACCAGGGTTGCTGGAAACAGTGCCAATTGAGGTTGAAGAACAGCCTGAAGATGACGCGAAGGCAGCCGGTTAGCTTAGATCACTCTCGCCAAACCCTTCCTACAATCTTAGTTTCTAAGTCTTTAGTATTACCACTTTGGTAAGGCGTACGAAGCGATAATGATGCACGCGTTCTGGTCAGACGCCAAGAAATGGGTGTGTGAGGGTGTAATGGCGGATCAAAGCAGTGACTTGGCGCATTTTGTGCGCCGAGCGGTCAATCTGTCTGTTGTTTTGGTGGGTGTCTTGGCCTCGGCGGCTGCGGTTTACGAATACTTTCACCTTGCAGCGACAGGGCGGCTGAACATTTACTCCCAGTTGGTCATCATGGCCGTTGCTCTCTGTCTGCCTTGCGGTGTCCTTTTGGTCTTTATCTCCAGAGCGCGGTTTTTGAAGCCGGTCATCTGGGCGGTCTTTTTTTTAGGCAGTCTTCATTTGCTGGCATTTGTCAGCATCTCTCTTCTTGTAGATAGTGACGTGTCGCTGGCAATTCAGCATGGGTTTTGGATAATTGTCGTTCAGGTTTGCCTGTTCGCCACCTTTGATCGCCGGACTGCTTTAAGCCTGTCGGCCCTTCTGTTTGCAGTGCTTTTGGCGATTGTGGTGCTGTACTTATATGTCGGCGGACACAATCCTTTGACCCATGTGCATGGAGGGTCACTGATCCAATTGCTGATCGCCACAGGGGCAATTCTCGTGCTGCTAGGTGGTCTCTCATCGTTGCGCGAGCTTGCGCTTGTCGAAACTGCCCGAGCGGAGGCGTCAGAAGAAAATGCCATTCTCCTCAGGGCCAGCGCTGAAGAGGCAAAGGCAGAACGCCAAACAGCTGTTCGTGCATTGATAGAAGCAGAAAAGGCTGCACAGGCACGAGATTCCTTTCTAGCCTCCATGAGCCACGAACTGCGCACGCCGCTTAACGCAATTATTGGATTTTCTCAAATTCTGGAAATGGGAGATGACGTGATCGCAGGTCAGCCTGAAAAGAAGCTGGAATACGTATCAGATATTAGGCACAGCGGTGAACACATGCTCACACTGATCAATCAGATCCTCGAATACTCGCGCCTTGAATCAGAGGGCTTCGATCTCAACTATGCCGATCATGATGTTGTGGGCCTTGCCGAAGCGGCCATGCGAAAGGTTGAGATGCTAAAAGATGCCAACCATGTGCGGCTTCTGCGTCAGTGGGACACACAGCTTAATTATACAATCGAAACCGATGAGCGGGCCCTAAGCCAAGTCCTTATCAATCTTCTATCTAACGCCGTGAAATTCACACCAGAGGGAGGGCTTGTCTCGCTCAAGATAGAACCAGATGACGGTGGCGGCTTGGACATTGAAGTGCGTGACGATGGTATCGGGATGGCTCAAGATAAGATCGCCTATGTTTCCGATCCGTTTTTCCAGATTGGCGATCAGCGCAGCACAGGAACCGAAGGGACGGGACTGGGCTTGTCCATCGTCAGGTCTCTTGTGCGTGAACTCGGCGGCAAGTTTGAAATCCAGAGCAGGATTGGGGAAGGCACCCTCTGTCGCGTCAGGCTACCGGCAAAGATTGGCCCTGCGACGCCTCTCGATGAAGCAGCTAACGAAACACCGCTTGCCGCCATCAGCGCTTGATCTGCTGCCCTAGCTGCCGGGCACAGGGCTTACGGAAAACAACCATTCATGGGAGGCAAATAACGCACCCCAGACGAGTAGTGCCAAAACAATGCGCCACCAGCCAAGCTCGGAGATAGAGAAGGTCGCTCGGCCAGTTGCCAGCGCAGCAAACGGAATGTTGGACGAGGCGCCAGCATAGGCGTCCCACTTGTCACCGAGTGCGCGTTTGCGTTTGCCATCAATCGCGAAGGTCCCGAAGAAGGCAACGGCGAGGAACGTGCCAAAGAAAATCACACTCGCCTGATCACCATTTGCGCCCATATGAAACGCCGCCCAAATGATTGCTCCCCAAAGAAAAGGGTGCCGCGTAATGGTGTGAATGCCTTTGACCAAGCTTGCAGGGTCGTCAGTCGCGACAATGGCTTTGTCCCCGCCGTCGCTTGTGACGCTGGGGGCGGTCAAGCCCATCACAGCAAAGAGCGTGGCAACAAGGATGATCAGACTTCCGGCATGTAGGAGACCCAATGGGGCTTGCCAGTAAAGGGTGTTCTCAGCACTTACAACGGCTGCATTGAAACTCATTGCCATCCAGACGATGGCGCCCAGTGAGGTGAGTGCAAACAGTCCCTTGTAGGGCATCTCCCCAATCGTCCCGACAATTCCATCACGTAGCTTTGTGCCGGAGATGAAAATATGAATACCGAAAAAAAGCGCAGCGGCAGCCATTAGGTGTGTCATGTGGTCATCCTCTCAAGGTCTGGTCTCAAGCATTTGCAGCAGGGCAGAGATACCAGATAGAAGATGGGCGACCTGGGAGGTGTTTTCGAGGCGCATTTGCGCACAGGTGCTGTACGTCAATGTTCTGTTCGAGTTTCCCTGAGCGCTGGAAAACCCTGGGCGCTGGAAAACCCTAGGCAGTGGTGTCGACAGATCCGCCAGCCGGAGGTGCGTCATCTGCTTTGGCAACGCCAACCCGTGCGGGGCGCAGCAGTCGGTCTGAGATCATGTAGCCAGCATCCACCACTTGTACAATGGTGCCACCTGGCTGGCCGGTGCCAGGCACTTCGAACAGGGCTTCATGCAGGTTCGGATTGAACTTTTCCCCCACAGGTGGGGCCAAAGGAACAATACCGTTGGCCTCAAAGGCGCTCAGGAGCGACTTCTCAACCATCTCAATACCCTCAATGATGGATTTCACCACTTCGTCTGATCCGTCTTTGCGATCTTCAGGCACGGCATCAATGGCGCGGCGCAGATTGTCGGCAACGGCGAGCACGGATTGGGCAAAACGTGTGGCGCCATATTTGCCTGCGTCTGTTTTTTCGCGCTCAGAGCGGCGGCGGATATTTTCAACCTCAGCGGCAGCCCGCAGCAGTTTGTCTTTCAGATCGGTATTTTCAGCGGCGAGTGCCGCCATGGCGTCGGCGATTTTTTCTTCTTCGCTGCGCTCATCCACTTCTTCAGGCGCTTCAGGTGTGCTGTCATCATTCGCGGCGGCAGCGGCGGCCAGCAGATCGTCAGCTTGTTGTTTCAATTCAGCAGGTGTTGGCTTGCGGGGAGCATCGCCTCCCCCAGTACCTTGGCCGTTCGTATTGCCGTTTGCAGAATTGTCTTGATCGCTCATGTCTACCTATTCCTTGAAAGCGCCAGCCGCTCTGTATTTTGTGAAGCGGAGAAATGGCCTGTAACCCCACTGAAGTCAACACTCAGCGTAAGAGGCGGCCAACCACCTGCGCTGTATAGTCCACCATTGGAATGATCCGAGCATAGTTTAGCCGTGTGGGTCCGATAACCCCCAACACGCCCACAACCCGGCGGCTTTCATCCATGAAGGG
>Ga0209345_10004086_pt1 | contig 14392 bp, 9 predicted proteins | sample Cruoilmetagenom7_FD_187294 | JGI IMG/M metagenome (GOLD analysis project Ga0209345, IMG submission 187294) | Oil polluted marine microbial communities from Coal Oil Point, Santa Barbara, California, USA - Sample 7 (SPAdes) (version 2) | ecosystem: Environmental > Aquatic > Marine > Oil seeps ... | reverse complement strand
GCATTGAGTGTTTCAAAGAGAATCATGAAAGCCATTAGCTCTCATGAGTTTCTGCATGAACCCACGTCATCAATAGAAAAGTTAACGGTTAGCATTGGTATTGCCTGCTGCCCAAAGGATAGTTACACAGAAGAAGACCTGATTCAAAAAGCTGACGCAATGCTTTATCAGGCAAAAAAACAGGGGAAAAACCAAATTTGTGTCTTTAAGACAGATTTCGATGCACATGGAAAAGACATTGCGATGGTTCAGAACTGAATCCCCTTTATGACAAAATACCCGCCCACAATGATCATGAGTATGGATCCGACCCGATAGATTATCTCCCTGGATTTTAACCACTTCAAATCCGCGAGCCTTGCAATGAGTAATAGAGAGGGTACTGTCCCGAGGCCAAAGCACATCATCAGTCCCGCACCCATATAAAAACCTTCAAGAGGACTACTGACTTCCATGCCTGTCCTTGCTGCTGAAATCAGGGCCGTGTAAACAGGACCACATGGCAGCAACCCAAGAAGCAGCCCTAATGGAAAATAAGCGAGCATGGAGCCGGAGTCGGACAATGTTTTTGCGCAGGAAGTTTTGTGAATGTCGCACTTTATTTCGGTTTGCTTTTCTTCCTCTCCTGCTATGGCCGAAAAATTAAAATGCAAATGACAAATGTAAAGAAAATGAGGGGATGATTATCTTTAATTTGTGGTTCACTAAATGAGACAAAAGCATCTCTAGCCTCCTCGTATATTTATTTTTGAAGTAATTGCTTGACGCAAAGGAATTTACTATGTCATTTAAACAATATAAATTATTTTAACGGAAATCCTCTTAAAAACAAACAGATACATTCATTATTGATAATCTCGTAAAAAGTCGGTAAAAACCCTCCTTCGTCATTCCGGCGGAGGCCGGAATCCAGTTGTATCAAATAGCCCCAGCTTGTCTGGACTCCGGTTTCCACCGGAGTGACGACTTTTTGCGAGACGGTCAATATTGAATTGTTTTCCGTGTGGTTCCGAAGAAAAATCATACGATTAAGTGAAAGGCAGTCATTTTAACGGCATAAGGGAATCAGTAGATGGTATTGAAAAAAAATCAATGGCATTCTGATCAAGAAAAATTTGAGGGCAGTCCTATCGATACCCGCCAAGAGGGTACGACCCACTTTGGATATAAAGAAGTTCCTGAAGACGACAAAGTCAAATGGGTGGTTCGACATTTTAATGCCGTAGCTGACAAATATGACTTCATGAACACATTGCTCAGCTTTGGGATTCACCACCTGTGGAAACGGACTTCCGTCAAGATGCTGGAACTGAGAGAAGGCGATGCGGTCATCGATATATGCGGTGGGACGGGCGATCTTTCCCTGCTTGCAGCGAAGGATACCGGCCGATCCGGGAATATCGTATTATATGACATGAATAAGGCCATGATGGAGAGGGGAAGACCCAAAGTCGGAAATTCTCTTTTTTCTGAGAATATCTCTTTTGTTCAGGGCGATGCTGAGAAAATTTCTTTCCCTGACTGCAGTTTTGACGCAGCAACCGTTGGGTTTGGAATCCGGAACCTGGCCCATTTGGAATCCGGATTGAAAGAGATGTATCGAATCTTGAAACCCGGTGGGAAATTTATGTGCCTCGAGTTTTCGAGACCAACGGCGCCACTGTTTCGACGGATGTATGACTTTTATTCCTTTTATATCATGCCATTCCTTGGGCAACTTATTGTAGGATCAAGACAGGCCTACACTTATCTTCCCGAGTCCATAAGGCTGTTTCCTTTACCTTCTGAGTTGTCCACCATCCTTGAAGATGTAGGATTTTCTGATGTCCGCTACCGAAGATTGACCAATGGAATTGCAGTGGTACATTTGGCAAGTAAGGGGAAAAATCCTGGTTTTGAGGACCATGCTTTGATTTCACACCAGAGGGGTGTATAAAGACTTGGATGGCAAAAGTGATCTAAAGTGCCTAAAGTGAACTAAAATGAGCTAAAATTATGGGGCGCTTCGCGGTCAATTTTAAAATATCACAACATGTTACAATCCGCAGCCTATACTTTGCTCACAATCTATTATTCTTAATTACATACAATGATTGCGCTTTCAGCGCACTCCATAACTTTAGATCACTTCAGGTCAGAGGTTTTTGGAACAACCGTGAATCGCTGACCTTGAACCTGAGTATTTATAAAAGACCTAAAGATTTATATAGAAAGTTCCGATTAATAATTAAAGCTTAGAGCCAATTTCAAAACGCCCCATTTTGAACCGCTTACGCCGGTCTTCTTTGTGGCGTTGAGGTCCTTTCCGGTAAATATTGAGCCTGAAAAAACGAATTAATTTCCTGTCCCGTAAGGAATGGAATGAGCGTAATACAAGAATTGCTGAAAGACGATATCAAACTACCCTCGCCTCCCTCGATTGCGATTCGGATACTCGAGGCCGTGAAAAAAGATGATAACAGTTTTGATGAGCTTGCCCAAATTATCTCATCTGACCCTTCACTGGCTGTAAAGACCTTAAAGGTAGTTAATTCTCCATCCTACGCATTATCCCAGAAAGTAAACAGCCTGGAAAAGGCCCTCGCTATCCTGGGCCTCAATGCCATGAAAAATATCGCACTTTCATTTGTTATAGCCAAGGAGTTTAAAAGCCATTCAGAGGGGGAATTTGACTTTGACTTCTTCTGGAAACGGTCCGTAACTGCCGCTGTGGCTGCAGATTTAACTGCAAAACAAATCAACAATAAGAGCGATGACGCCTTTGTGACCGGCCTTCTCCAGGATATCGGAATCGCCATAATGTATTTCTGTAAAAAAGATGATTACCTGGAAGTGCTTAACGAAAGAAAGGCCGGAGAATTCTCCGTCGAAGACACTGAGAAAAAGATTCTTGGCTTTGACCACCAGGAGCTTGGATCAGAAATCCTTAAAGAGTGGGGACTATCGGAAAGCATATACATGCCTATTCGATACCATCACAAAAATACGGTGTTCCCAGGTGAATGGGAGCTAAATGTAAATACAATCTATCTGTCTGACAATATTTCATCAGTATACCATGGTTCGCACGGCTCGGAAAAGCTTGAGTCTATCAAGAGCATTCTCGAAACGAAGTATGAGAAAAACGAAGAAGACGTAGAGAACCTGATCGATTTAGTGGCCAAAAGAAGTATTGAATTACTTTCCGTGTTTGAGATTGATCCGGCTGATATGAAACCTTATTCTCAGATCCTTCAGGAGGCGAATGAAGAACTCGGGAAATTAAATTTATCTAATGAGCAGCTTCTGATAAAATTCAAGGAGGCAAAAGATCGGGCGGAAACTCTGGCCAACCAAATGAAGATTGCAAACGAAAAGCTCAGGACAATGGCGCTTCGGGACGGTCTGACAGGGCTTTTCAATCACCGATATTTTCAGGAAATTTTCAGTCAGGAATTTGACAGGGCCGTGAGATACCAAAGACCATTCTCACTCTTTATGCTCGACCTGGATCATTTCAAAAAGATAAATGATTCCTATGGTCACCGGGTTGGAGATATCGTGTTACAAGAGATAAGCGCGCTGATTTTGAGTACTGTGAGAACAAATGATGTGGTCGCCCGGTATGGTGGAGAAGAATTTGCGATAATTGCCCCTGAAACAGACTTGAAAGGTGCTGCAGTTCTTGCTGAACGTATCAGAAAAGCTGTGGAACAGATGGAAATACTAGCTGATTCCGCCACAGTCAAAGCAACCGTCAGCATAGGGGTTGCCATGTATCTACCTGACAAAAAGACCGCAACAAAAGCTGAGATATTGGATGCCGCTGATGCAAGTCTTTATGAGTCTAAGCGCAATGGCCGAAATAAGCTGAGTGTAGCAAGAGTCGGTGAGTGAAATTGACCCTAAAAGGGTCTCTGTCTGAATATTATTCACCACAGAGGCCCAGAGAACACAGAGAGAATCTTTTTGTTGTTTGTCGGGAGACGGCGACAAACAAAAAAGCATCAGTAGTTCGTTCGCTGTTGATCCTGCCGGCTAGCTGCTATAAGTTGTTTATAGAGAATCGGCACCTGCCCTGTGAAATGCGGAGCCTATTTCTCCGGGATCTCCCCGATTCCCTATAATATCTGTCCACTCTGCGAGCTCTGCGGTCTCTATCGAAGCGCCGGTGAAAACATGCGCTCACTTACCCGCATAGCAAAGCTGGGACCACCTGCAAAGCAGATGGTTTAATTCGGTTAATTAATCCGAAATGATGGGAAGCTCAATGACAAAGCACGCCCCTTTCCCCAACTCACTGGCCACGTAAAAATCTCCCCCATGTTCTTTGATGATTTCACAGGAAAGACTTAGACCAAGGCCTGTCCCTTTGCCTATCTCCTTGGTTGTAAAGAGGGGTTCGAAGATCTTCTGGAGATTTTCCTGGGGGATTCCCGGACCCGTATCCTGGAAACTGATTCGAATCGCCCGGTCATCGAACTCACTCTTGATAGTCAGAAACCCGGTTCCGGATTGTTCCTTCATTGCCTGATGTGCGTTATTGATAACATTCAGAAATACCTGCTGGAGTTCATGAAAATCAGCCATTGTGCCGGGCATATGACCTGCCAAATTCCGAACCACCTGAATCCTGTCCCTTTTAAAATCATGCTGCTTGAGATCAAGGGTGCTTTCGATGACGGTATTGACCTGGATATGCTCCCGTTTCTTTTCATATTTTCTGGAAAAGGCGAGAAATTTCTCGACGATATTCTTGCTGAGCTGGGCGCCGTTGTTTATTTTCTCAAGATAGTCACGGATCTCTTCGGGTGACCATTCTTTCATGAGAAGAAGTTCCGTTAAACCCAGGATTGCCCCCAGGGGATTGTTTATCTCATGAGCAAACCCGGCAATCAACTGCCCAAGCGCAGCAAACTTTTCGGATTGGATCAATTGCGCCTTTACGTATGAAAGTTCTTCCTGTGCTTTCTCCGATGCGATCGATTTGGATCGACGCTCGATACCCTTACGAACGACTTCACGGTACACTTCTTTCTCGAACGGCTTATCAATGTAATCATAGGCGCCTAATTTCAGCGCTTCCTTTGCCGAGTCCAGATCTGAGTGTGCGGTTACAATCAAGACCTCGGTATTCGGATTCCATTCCTTAATCGCTTTAAGCGTTTCAATGCCCGTCATTCCAGGCATTTCCAGATCCAGGGAAACCACGTCAAAATCTGCGCCCTGACTGATCAGTCCAAAAGCCTTGTCACCGTTTTCCACAGACGTCACTTCACATTCTGATCCGAGTATGAAACACATGGCCTGGCGAATGGTGTTACTGTCATCCACTATCAGTACACGGGGTCGCGTTTCATGGTTGTTTTCTTTTTGTGGTTCGATCAGCATTTTTCTTTGTTCCTCAGTGGTCTAGTGATTTTCTGGGCTCAATCCATCGGCATCAAGAATTCATGGAGTTTTTTGCCGACAGACAGAGGTTCTTCCTTGAAGCTTTCTTCCATTTTATTAATTTTTTCTCTAACTTCTTGCTCCGCGAGTTCTGACCCGGCCTCCAGGATTCTGGGAGTGATCAATACGACCAGTTCGGATTTTCCGATCGTGTTGGATGTTCGTCTGAAAAGCGCCCCTAATAGTGGAATGCTACCTAGAACAGGGATCTTGTTGCGCGTATTGGTCTTGGAATCCTGGATCAGTCCGCCTATAAAAGCGGTCTCCCCGTTTCTGACCAGCAGGCGTGTGGTAACGGTGGTGGTTTTAACCACCGGAATCCCGTCAGGGCCCTCTATCCTGGCTGAATTAATGCTGGGTTCAACATGGAGCAATATGTTGTTGTCATCATCAATGTGGGGGGTTATCTCCAGGATGGTTCCCGTATCAATAAACTCTATGGTCTGAGTTTGAACACCATCATCAACAGTCGTAACCTGGTATCCCTGCTGTCCGCCGACCTGGACCTTGGCTGTTTCGCCGTGCAGGGCGACGATCTTGGGCGTGGAGAGCGTATTGACTTTGGTCTTGGTCTGCAGGGCATCCAGGGCGGCCGAAAACTGATGGCTGGTTCCGGCGCCGGTTAGGACGTTTCCGAAAATACCTGTCCCGGTGGCCGGCACCGGAGAGATTGCCCCAACGGTGGGCTGGATAGCACTGCTTAGCCCCCCTGTCCCGATCCTCACGTCGCCCATTATCTGTTCCCAGTTGACCCCAAAGGACATATCATCGGTCAGTTCTACCTCCAGGATCTTGGCTTCTATAATCACCTGCTTTGGACGCTCATCCCAATAACTGAGCACCATCTCAATCTTGGCGATGTTTTCCGGTGTGTCTTCCACAATAATGGTCTTGGAAGCATCATGAATCTTGACCGTTCGCATACCCGGGATGGCTTCTAGGATTTCCTGGACCTTATCAACTTCTGCATATTTGAGCTTGAAAATCCGCATCTGGATTCTTTCGGACTGGGGGTCCTTGGTCTCTTCGGGCTTATACACATAATAAAGATCGCGATTTTTGTTATAGCTGAAACCCCCTGCAAGGGTAATAGCGTCCAGGGCCTCCTTCAAGCTTACATGATAAAGATGGACGGATATCTTTCCGGAGACGTCCTGTGCTGTAGAAATATTGATCTCCCTCTCCATGGCCACGGCAGAAAGGGCCGCCCTGATATCTACATCTATAAAATTAAGGCACATCAAATGATTCTCAGACTCAATACCAATCTCGGGTTTGGTCTCAGCCTTATGGGGTTGAGCAGGGTTTTTACCCGATTTCTCAGGATCGGGATCGATCTCCTCTTTATGGGGCCGGGTAGGATTCGTTTGTGGTTTCGCTGCTGCGTTTGATGCCGGTTCGGGTTGGGGTTCTTTCTTTGTCACGTTATGTTGCTTCTGATAAGTTTCCAGGAAAATAATCCGGTGGGCCCAGCCTTTCTTACCATCCTCACGCTCGATATGGAGCCATACCCCTTTTGTCATAATAACCGATACAATGTCGCCTGCTGTAAGGCCGTATTCTACTGCCGCATCAAAAGAGGGTTCTTCGCGAACACGAGCGGACCGCACTCTCACGGTAACTTTTTTCAGAGCTGCTTCCTCATTCCCTGTACCCTCTATGGCGTCCCTCTCGGGATGAGTTTCTTCCCTTAAGTGTCTGTCTTCCTCGGCAGGTGATCCGGCATGGGAAGGACCAATACAAACACACAGGGCTGTGAGAAGACCCAGCAGTAATGTGATCTTTCTACTCATTTTTCATTATCTCCAATGCCATTTTTTGACCACCCGAATCCAAGAGGACATCCTTTTTCCCTATTCTGACAACTCTAAAATCACCGATCCAGTCGCCTGTACGGACAAATTGATCATTGATGATGGCGATGGCGCTTTTATCCCCGACAATCGTGCCGCCAAGCGTCAGGGATTCACCCGAATTTCGTGATGCCGCTTCCCTGTCCTGGTTTTCTGCTTTTTTTGGGTCTGCCAGAGGCGAAAATATATCTCTGATAGCCGTTTGTATACGTTCGTGAACAGCGGATTCACGGTAACTGCAAATTTTCGGGCCTTTTGTTTCGGTTTTAGGGATAGCAAATTTAACGTGTTCAGATGGAGGAAGTACCGATGGGCTGACATCCTCACCATTGTTTGACTTCGCCCCTGTAAAGTGAAACCAGGCAAGGATCACAAAAACCACGGCCAGTCCAATAACCATATAGAGTTTTATCTGTTCGCTCTTTTTTTTCGCCACTTGAATTGCGCCTTCATAGTTGTGTTTCAGTTATTAACGTTCAAATATACTTGCCGTTAGATCAACGCGACATTCCTGATCCTTGCCGGATTTGGCAATATTAATTTTTTCCATCACCACCTTGCGGTTCATGGTCTCCAGATCATGAAGCGCTTGATAGACCTTGATGAAGGAACCCTCAAAAATAAGGCGAACCGGATTTTTTGTGTAAAGTTTCTCTTCGACCGTGGGTAGTGGCTCCAAATTAATCAAGGCGGTCTTTCTTTCCTTCATCAAAGAATCCACTTTTTTTAAAAACTCTCCCATCTTCGCTGTTTCCGGAATTTGCTCGTTTAAGGACTCTAATTCCGTTCTTGTAGCATCTAACACCTCTTTCAGACGTTGTAGATTCGTATCAGCCAGGTTCAGATCACTTAATCTCTGTGAGAGCAGCTCGTTTTCCTGACGGATCTGTCTCTTCTGACCGGCTACATGGCTCACGGCCAGATAGCCGCATATAACCGAAACCGTCACAAGCACGGCAAGACACGTTCGATCGAGATTTTTTATGCTCAGCGTCATCAGGAATTATCCTGTTTGTAATAGTCCACCACGGAGTTTCACGGAATTACACAGAGTTTCAGACTGTGTAATTCGTCTGTCAATAATCCAGTCAATTACCACCCTTAAAAAGGGTGGCTTGAAACTGGGGACCCGCCCCAAGGGTGGGGTGTCGGTCTTTAGCCGACAATTTGACCCTGAAAGGGTAGTTATCTAAATATAATTCACCACCCGTTCGTTTCACTCACTAGAGACACGGAGGACACAGAGAAAATCTTTTTGTTGTTTGTCGGGAGACGGCGACAAACAAAAAACAATCAGCTTCGCATTCAGTATTTGTATTTACCGGCCATCGTCCTGAGTTGTTTATAGAGAATCGGCATCTCCCGATTCTCTATAAAGATATTCCACTCTGTGAACTCTGTGCCTCTAGCGAAGCGGGTGGTAAAAACACATCCTCCCTCTTACCCGCCTAACAAAGCCGGGACCACCTGCAAACAGATGGTTTAGTTGGTTTAATTAACCCTGCACAAGTTATGTCATGCCGGACCACGATCCGGCATCCAGTGTTACAACATCATGTAAACCTTCCGGACTCCGGCCTCCGCCGGAATGACGAAGGAGACGTTTTCCGACTTTTGCGAAATCGTCAAATCTGGCATTCGATCTGAAATTCAACCACTCGAATTGATTCACCGTCTCTTTGCCTTGATAAGTCTGTGATCGTTTCCCTGGCGAATTTCAACACAACCTGTTTGAACATTGGATCAACCGAAAGTTGATTTACAAAATTCCCAAGCTCCTCGTTGGAAAATGAAAGCCCCGTCAACTTCAACCGCGTGACATCTTCTTCGTCTTCATCATCACCCTTGCCTTGATCGATGGTGAGCCGTCTGAGCCAGGTTTCCTCATTTATAATATCAGACAGGGTATGAAGTACCCTTGAATACGACTGATTCCTTGTTATGGTTTTAAGCACCGATTGCTGCTGGTCCAGTCTTTCCAGTTCCTGCTGCACCCCTTTGATTTCCTCGACTCTTGTGCCCAGATTCATGTGCATGTCTTCAAGGGTTGTCATGGGCCGTTCTTTTGCAAGAGCCACGTGGGCCTGGTACAAGTAGAAACCAAGGACCAGGGAAAGGGAGATAACCATGCACCCTCCCCAAAAACTGAGGTGTCTCAATAAATACCGGCGATCCAGGATGTCACCGGGAATTAAATTTATTTCTCTTAAAGCCATGTTCCCTTTCTCATTGCAAGACCCAGTGCCAGGGAGGATGAGGCTTCTTCAGCCCTGTCAGACAGGATGCTGTCTCCGGATAAGATCTTTTCTGTCATGGGATTAACGCATCTTGTGGGAATGTTGAGCCGTCTTTCAAGATGCTTATCCAGTTGAAGAAGACTGTTCGCCTGACCGTACATAAAGATCTCATTAAACGCTGTCTCATGCGTTTCAGCCCTCACATAACCGATGATTTGATGAAACTCATTGATCAACTCATCAATATACGGCGCCAATACCTGGAAAATAACTCGATACAAAGCACGGTCTTGCCCGTCATCTGTAGAATCCTCTGACAAAACACCATTCTGATGATCAGCGTGATCTTCATAGCGCAGGCCGTAATTCCTCAGCAGACTTAACGCCTGGTCGTTGTCGTCAGGGAGTTCAAGATTATTCTTTAAGCTGTTCAAAAGAGGCTGAATCCCCCAGGTTACGTTCCGGTTAGCCAGGATACTGTCTTTGGTGACAATGCAAAGCATGCTTTCCAGGTTTCCGATATTGCACAAAATAACAGGTTTTTCCGATAGATCAAAAAGATTACGATGCAGGCGAATCAACGAAGTAAGGCCGAAATCCACTGCCTCCACTGACAGGCCGGCCTGTTTCAACATGTTGAGATACTGTCCCATCTTATCTCTTTGGACGACAACAATAATGGCCTTATATTTTGTCGTTTCGCCCTTTGTTACGGCCTGGATGGATGGGTAATCTATGACGGCCTCATTTACGGTAAAAGAAAGATACCCCTTCAGTTCCTGCACAATCGCCTCTTCTATTGATCTACCGTTTTCCAATTCAAAACTTATAGGGAAAGTATACACATATTCGGAGGGAATATTGAAAAGGATGCGTTTCCCTCGAAAATGGTTTTTCTTAATAATTTCTTTTAAGATCGACCCAAGGGAATCATCTGAGTCCATCATATCCGCAGGTGGATGGCTCAATCTCTGATGAACCATTTCCCGGATCGCTGCACCCTCCCCCATTTTCTTGAGTTGAACGGCATAAAGGTCCTGGTCGTCGAAGTCTATCCCTATGGGGTATATGGATTTTAATTTTATCATGAAATCCTTTTAAAATCGTACGATCTGCAAGTCGTCAAGTAATTGACGTGAATTGACAACTACTTGCCACATTTGAGCTTTGGAATCTCAATATACCCGGGCTTCTCTGGCACTAAGAGGCTTCAAAATACCTTCAAAAAGAGAATATTCCCTCTTAAAACAAGCCAAAACTCTTTTTTTTAAAAATACCGATGTGTATTCCGCCCAGGGAACGGAAGAATACAATCCATGTATACAGCAAGACTCATGCCATAATGGGGAGAGAATACAATGTCAGATTAGATATATGGAAGTAACTGCTCAGAAGGTCATGATGGATGGGGAAACTACGAAATACGCGAAAGGCGCGAAAATGGAAACGCAAACCAAACCGTTTCGCGCTTTTCGAGTGTTTCGAAGTTGAAAGAAAGGATAGCTCAATTACCCAGGGCGTGGAGTGCGGAGATCTCGTCCTCACTCAGCACGCGGTTGTAGATGCGGACATCATCCAGCCTGCCATCCCAGTATTCGCCATACTGACTTCTTCCAATGTACAAGTCTTCAGAGTTTGTGAGCGGCTGGCGGTCCGTTGACCAGCTTTTCACCTCTGCACCGTTCAGGTAAACGCGGACGCTGTCACTGGTATTGTTAAAAGTGGCCGCGATGTGGTACCAGGTTCCGGTTAGAAGGTTCACATCTTCCTTGAATTCTCGAAATCCGCCATCATCAAAACCAAAGATAATCTTGTCATCATCCGTTCCGAAACAGTAGTTCCGGTTGGTTCCCGACGTCCCCTGGTTGAGCACGAGGTCATAGCCACTCAGTGACTCGTTATAAATCCACGCTGCAACAGTGAACTGGTTCATCAGCGAAAGGCTTGAATCATGGGGCACGACAACATGATCATCCCCGCCATCAAACTCGAGTGCGTTCTCTATGTTGCCCGGGACCCAGTCTGTTACCGGATCCATGTCGGTCAGGGTTCCGTCGTTCCCTTTGCTGGAGGAATCTGAAGCGGTCGTGCCGCTATCCTCGTCAAGCTTCCAATGTCCCACAAGGTCCAGGCCAAACGTGTCTATGCATTCCCAATATCCGAGCAGACGGTATTCATGTCCTTCGCTGATGTCCTCGTGATACCACTGGATGGTCGAATTCTCATCGGTATTTGTGTGTAGGCCTGCAATGTCCCCCCCGCCTCCCTCGGCTTCTTGAAGATCCATATCCCTCTGTAAAGAAGAACCTTTTTCCCGGAGGCCCATATGGTTTTCCTCAGCATCATACTGGTTCGCCATTGAGACCTGCACCACTGCGCCCGCCGGCACGGCAAAGCCTGACAAGTCCTTGTCTTCCCATGTATGATCGGCCGAAGGGCCCCCCAGAGTATCGTTCAATTCGGTATATGTCCCGGGCGGCGTGCTCCAGTATCCCACGAGGTAAAAGTTAATGTCGGTGTCGACCTGAGACTTGACCTCAATGGCGGCGCTATCGTCACCGCCGGCCTCGACAAACATAGAAGATGTATCCACTCCGCCAGCTTCAGCTTCGTGGTCGTCCAAAACCCTACTGAGACTCGACCCGACTTTGCGCACACCTCCTTCCCTTTCGTTTGCGTCTTCTGTATTGGCGATGACCACCTCCGCCACCTGATTGGCACCCACACCATACGTTCCGAGGGAGTGGTTCTCCCACGAATCATTCGCGCCCGCTTTGAAGCTCACGAATGTTTCCACATAATTGGCACAGGTCCAATAGCCGAGAAATATTAACTCGATATCGTCCACCTTTTCAGCAAAGTATTCGATTTGCGAGTTATCGTCTGCCTGGACATGCATCACGACAGCGTCAACACCACCATCTTCAGCCTCGTGCAGATCAAACCGCCGGTCCAGCGTGGAACTCACCGCCCGCACCCCACCCCGTCTTTCCTCCGAACCATTGGAGTTGGTTATGGCTACTTCGATCACTGCTTTGGCAGGCACATAAAACGGTCCCGCGCTGAGATCCACGGCTTCCCATGAATTCTCTACTACAGGTGTCCAAGGTTGATGCGTTTCGGTATATTCGGCAATACAGTGTGTTGGTAAGGACGGCTTGACATAAAGGACGTAACTCTGATGTACCTCATGGTCGCCCACAGCACCCACGGTAGCAATGGTGGCAAAGGTGGTGTCGGTGTGTCTTCGGACCTTGTAGCCGTAACGCCCCCCTTCCAGGGAGTGCATGTGGTAAATGTTGTCAGCGGCGATGGGAGACCCACCATACTCTAAGTGAAGCACCGGTGTGCTCGCCGGGCTCTTATCATGGGCATAAAACCGGCGTTTGCCATTGAGATCCGTTGACCTAAACAAGATGGCCATGGCGTTACCGCTGGACCACTGTGGCTTGTTGACGATCTCCTGGACGATTGAAGTGAGATCAGGCGTCTGGTAGAATTCATTTTGAGTCCAGCTCGGAATGTTGTTCCACGTAACAGAGGCGGCTGTTTTCGGTTGGGTTGATATATTGTACTGAATCCCTGTAAAACGAAGGGCATCGTGCCTGTCTTCACCTTGAATCTCCAGGTCTGTAACATCATTGTCACTGTCTGAGGCCTTAAATTCAATATAAGCATGGATGACCGTCGCGCCCTGCGGGATCTTCACGTTGAGGAAGCGCAGTCCGACATATCTCTTTTTGCCCAGTTCCGGAGTGTCTTTATCCAGTTCCATGTTGCCATCGTCTTTCTCCTCTGCATCATCATCATTGTGGCTTACTCGAGTGCTTTCGGGAGCGCCCTGATTCAGAAGTCGCCACATGGCGTGGTTGGCCGCGGCCTCGGCCAGATACTGGGCCTGCATACCTTCGCCTCGCGATTTTGTTATTGTTATTTCAGTGTGGGCCTTGTGGAGGAAGGCCAGGCCCGTTGCGCTCAGAAAAGCCATTAGAAACAGTATCGTGAGGTAGGCGATGCCGGCTTCACTTTTGAGACCCTTTTTAGAGTGATGCATTAACAAAGAATCATCCTCATCTTACTCGCTTGCCGGTTTTCTGAAATGTGTTTCTGGGATGGACATATTCAACAAACTGGACGCTTTCGCCGTTATCACCCGTAAGCGTCAGTTCAACCAGAATTCTTTCGGGGGCCTGGTATGTAACCTGGAAGAAGGTGACGTGGTCAGAGAGTTCTTTTATCTCTCCAGTCGGATGAAATCCCTGATACAATGTGTTGGTTGGGGTGTGAACCCAGTAAAGCGTTTCACTGAGTGGATCCTCGTCCTGAATCCCATCCTCATCATCGTCGTTTTCATGCCCTTCATCAACCGCACCATCCCCATCGTCGTCCATACCCGCAATCCCGGAAGCCCAATCCATGTTTAGGTCCGCCCACATATCTTCATCGATGTTGCCGTCGCCGTCATTGTCCATTCCATCTAAATCATCTTCGTTTGCAATGCCATCTTCATCGTCATCGTAATCCTGGAGACCAATACCCGTCTCATCAAAGAACCCGTCCCCATCATCATCAAACCATGCAAGACCATTTTTGTCATCATCGTTCATATCGCGCCATAGGTCTTCATCAATTCTTGGGAAAAGAGGGTCGTTAAAGTAGAAGTCATTATCATCATTCAATGTGCCTGAAAAAACCAGGTAAGTCCTTATGGGTTGATGTGCATTGGGCACGAGGAAGTATGTGCATTGTCTGACTCCGCTGGTCATGCGATCCATGGCCAGCATGCCTTCGTGATAAAGTTGGGACATGGCCATACCATGGCTGTTGGCATCAATGGAGGTGGAGAGTAAGGGGATGGCTGCGCCGGCGATG
>Ga0209345_10004085_pt1 | contig 14398 bp, 14 predicted proteins | sample Cruoilmetagenom7_FD_187294 | JGI IMG/M metagenome (GOLD analysis project Ga0209345, IMG submission 187294) | Oil polluted marine microbial communities from Coal Oil Point, Santa Barbara, California, USA - Sample 7 (SPAdes) (version 2) | ecosystem: Environmental > Aquatic > Marine > Oil seeps ... | reverse complement strand
AAAATACTAAATCTTCATCTTACGGTACCAAACTCAAATGCGAGATTTAAGGAAATATTATTTTATCTTAGAGCATCTTGAAACAGGGAAAGCATAGCAGTTTGATCGACTCCAACTTCAACAAACCGGTAGCGCCATAAATTTGATCTGTGGATTATTTCAGGAAGTTTTGCCAGGTTGCCATTGCTAGCCATTATTACTCTAGTCTGATTTGTAGTTAAATTGTAATATTTACCAAAATTATTTTTAATTAATTCGGATTCCAGACTCTGAAATTTACTATTTGCAAAAGTGTTAATGGCCACAATGCCATCTTTTGCCATAATTTTTTTTACATTTTGCATAAATTCATCAGTCAGGAATGAAGGCGGAATGTAGTCCGTTGTAAAAGCGTCCAATAGCACTATATCATAGATATTTGCAGGAGAGTTTTTTACAAATTCAAATCCATCGGCAACAAAAATATGATTTCTCTGAGTTTCCCTAAATTCAAAATAATCTGCAACGATGGGTGGTATGGCAGGATTAATTTCAACAATATCAAGCCTGGCATTGGGAACTAAAATGTTTAACGCCTTAGCTACTGTAGCTCCACCGAGTCCTATCATCAGGATTTTTTCAGGGTTTTCTTTTAAGAACAAGCTGCCAAGGAAAATTTGAGAATAATGGAACAAGGCGGCAGTTTTGGGGTTCTCCAGAGACATGCAGCTTTGGAGGATGGGAGATGGTGGTTTGATAAATGACATACATCTTTCATCCTTTTTCTCAAACACCCATATTGGTCCGAAGTCATTTTCTGTGTGATAGAGTATTCTGACTTCAGACTTATTCCAGAAAAAAGCAATCAATGCTATTGATGTTGCAAGCAAGGTTGTAAGTAATAGTTTTAGTTTCATCTTGCTTTAATCCTATCTACGATTTCATCACGAAAATGGCGTATCAGACCCTGAATTGGCCAGGCAGCGGCATCTCCAAGGGCGCAGATAGTGTGTCCTTCCACCTGCCTGGTAACATCGAGGAGTTCATCGATTTCTTCAATTTTTGCATCACCTTGCACTAAACGCATCATTACACGCCACATCCATCCTGTGCCTTCACGACAGGGAGTACATTGACCGCATGATTCATGCATATAAAATTTGCTCAGACGTGCAATAGCATAAATTATATCAGTTGACTGATCCATCACAATCAGACCGCCTGTGCCAAGCCCTGAGCCTGCGCTACGCAGCGAGTCAAAGTCCATTGTTACAGTTTCGCATACATCTTTGGGAATCATCGGCACTGATGAACCACCAGGGATGATGGCTTTTAAATTATCCCATCCCCCGCGAATGCCGCCAGCATGTTTTTCAATTAGTTCCTTAAGTGGTATGCCCATTTCTTCTTCAATATTACAGGGATTATTCACATGACCGGAAATACAGAATAATTTACTACCTGTGTTGTTTTCTTTGCCAAGGCCGCCAAACCAATCTGCACCTCGCCTTAAAATAGTTGGAACAACTGCTATGGATTCAACATTGTTAATAGTTGTCGGACAGCCGTACAGTCCGGCACCTGCCGGAAATGGCGGCTTAAGGCGTGGTTGACCTTTTTTGCCTTCCAGACTTTCAAGCAAGGCTGTTTCTTCGCCGCAAATATAGGCACCAGCACCACGATGCAGATAAATATCAATGTCGTAACCAGATCCGCAAGCATTCTTGCCGATTAATTTCGCTTTGTAGGCTTCATCAATAGCTTTTTGCAAGATAAGTGCCTCATTATAAAATTCACCACGAATATATATGTAGCAGATATGTGCTCCAATGCCGACACTGGCAAGCACGCATCCTTCTATCAGCTTGTGAGGGTCATATCTGATTATGTCCCGGTCTTTACAAGTTCCAGGCTCTGATTCATCAGCATTAACCACCAGATAGGATGGTTTTGGATGATCCTTTGGCATGAATGACCATTTCATACCGGTAGAAAAACCAGCCCCACCACGGCCTCTAAGACCTGAATTTTTTACCTGCTGGACTATCCAGTCACGTCCTTTTGTTATAAAGGATTTTGTTCTGTCCCAATCACCACGCTTTTGCGCAGCACTGAGATAAGGAGATTCTGCGCCATGCAGGTTTGTAAAAATTTTATCCTTATCCGCGATCATTATCTCCATTCCCTATCAAAAAATATTCAGGTATTTTCACATCTACTACATTATCGGTTTTAGCGTCAGCATTAAACACTATATACCATTCGCGATCTTTTATATAAAATTGTACATCTCTTTTTTCTATCTTTTCCAGAAATTCCTCCCAGTTGCATTTCTTTGGAAGATGACCTTCAGATAATTCTATCATTTTACCTATCATGTGGTTGCTTAATAAATTAAATACATCGTCTGGATGCAAAACATTACCACTTTCAAAATTGAAATTTAATGTGTCGATACGCCATAATTTTCCATCTTTTGTAGTTAGCCAACGTACGCTGAAGAAGTCTTTTGAACTGGAGTCTGGAACATCAAATGAGACTGAAAAATTATCACGCTTACCTTGATTGCAAATGGCATAAATTTCGACAAAATCATAAATTTCCTCGTTAATCTTCATAAATAACTCTTCGTCATCGTGCGACAATTTAGGGTAGGGTATGCTGCCATAGCACTTACCAGAGCGAATCGTCTTATCAAAATCCAGAGCTTTTTCGACAACAAAAAATCTGTTGCTTATATAATCAGCACCGGCAAATAGCGGCACAAAAATGCAGATTAGTAATAGGCTAAATAGTTTTTTCACGATTCCTCAAATATATGATTGATTAAGCTTTTTTCTGTTTCAGCTTTTTTATTATATCTCCAATTTTTTTCGAATCCAAATCTTCATAATAATCATCATTGATTTGGATCATAGGTGCATTCACACATGCACCCAGACATTCAACTTCCGAGATTGTAAACATATTATCTTTGGAAGTTTCGCCGCACCTGGTTTTGGCATGTTTTTCACAGGATTTCATAATCTCATTAGCCCCGCGTAGCCAGCATGGGGTGGTAGTGCAAACCTGAATATGATATTTGCCAACCGGCTTTGTATTATACATGGTATAAAAAGTTACAACTTCATAGGCACGCATGAATGGCTCAGAGATATAATCTGCAACATATTCAATGGCAGCAATTGAAAGCCAGCCTCCATTCTGCCTTTGAGCAAGATCAAGCAATGGTAGCATAGCACTTTTTTGACGTCCTTCTGGATATTTTGCCACAAGCTCTTTAGCTTTTTTAAGACTCTCTTTATTAAAAGAAAATGTTTCTTTTTCCTGTTTCATCGGTCAATCTCCCCAAATACTATATCAAGACTGGAAATAACAGATACAACATCTGCCATCAAGTGACCGCGGGTCATAAAGTCAAGCCCCTGTAAATGTGCAAAACCAGGTGCCTTAATTCTGCATCTATAGGGCTTATTGGTACCATCTGCATATAAATAAACGCCAAACTCACCTTTTGGAGCTTCCACAACACCGTAAGTTTCACCAACTGGAACATCATAGCCTTCAGTGTATAATTTGAAGTGATGAATTAATGCTTCCATAGAATCTTTCATGTCACTACGTTTTGGTGGTGAGATTTTCATGTCTAAAGACTTCACATCGCCTTTTGGCATTTTCTTTATACATTGGTCAATAATTCGGACTGACTGATACATTTCCTCAATGCGCACCAGATAGCGATCGTAGCAGTCACCTCCTTTGCCAACAGGCACATCAAATTCCATTTCATCATATACTTCATACGGATTGCTTTTTCGCAAATCCCATTCAATTCCAGAACCTCGAAGCATTGGTCCGGAGAACCCCCAATCCATTGCCTGTTTTTGACTGACAACGCCGATGCCGACTAGTCTCTGTTTCCATACACGGTTATTATTGAGCAGGGTTTCAACATCAGCTAGTTGTTTTAGGAACTGATTATTAAAGACTTCTATATCCTCAAGCAGACCTTCCGGTAAATCTGCAGCCACACCGCCCGGACGGAAATAATTAGCATGCATGCGAGAGCCTGATACACGCTCGTAAAATTCCATGATTTTTTCACGCTCTTCAAATAACCAAAGCAGCGGTGTGGTAGCACCCAGATCAACTGCCTGAGTGCCAATATTCATTGTATGATTTAAAATTCTGGTAAGTTCAGAAAACAGCACCCTGATATACTGCGCTCTTTTAGGCACTTCGCATTTCAGGAGCTGTTCAACTGCCAGGGCAAAAGAGTGTTCCTGGCACATTGGAGAGACATAGTCAAGGCGATCAAAGTAAGGAATGGCCTGCATATAAGTTTTGTGCTCAATGAGCTTTTCAGTTCCTCTATGCAGCAATCCAATATGTGGATCAGCTTTGTTAATCACCTCACCATCCATTTCAAGAATAAGGCGTAACACACCGTGCGCTGCGGGGTGTTGTGGACCAAAATTAATGGTGGTGGTCTTTTGCTCTGTGCTTGCCTTACCTGTTTCTTTCATAATTTTTTACTCATTCGGCCTTTTCATCGCCGGGTAATTTATACCCTCCCGGACCTTGCCAAGGAGATGCAAAATCAAAATTCCTAAATTCCTGCTCCAGTAATACAGGCTCATAAATAACTTTCTCAAGCTTTTCATCATATTTGACCTGCAGATGCCCGGTAACTGGGAAGTCTTTACGTAGTGGGTGTCCTATGAAGCCATAATCAGTCAGAATTCTTCGCATATCAGGGCAGCCATCAAAGCTAATGCCAAACATGTCAAAGGCCTCTCTTTCATACCAGCAAGCTGCGCTGTATAAAGAGGTTACAGAAGGGATTTGATGCTCTTCGCCTGATTCTATTTTAAACAAAAGTCTTTTATTCAGTTTTAAGCTGAGCAGACTATATACTACTTCAAATCGATGCTGCCTTGCAGGGAAATCTGCTGCAAATAAATCAGTTAGAATAGTAAAGCGCAGTTCTGTGTTTTCTTTTGCGAATTTCAATATTGAGAGCAAACTATCACTTGCGACTTTGTATGCGATAAAACCATTTATCGAAATGGGGATGATGTTAAGATCATTGTCTTTTGCAAATTCATCAATGATATGTGAAAATTCCATCTGTTACCCTTTAAATCTGGTGGTTCTACGGATTTTTCTCTGTAGCTGCATTAATCCATAGATCAAAGCTTCTGCTGTTGGTGGGCAACCTGGAACATAAACATCAACAGGGACAATCCGGTCGCAGCCTCTGACTACGGAATATGAATAATGGTAATATCCACCTCCATTGGCGCAGCTACCCATTGAGATGACATATTTTGGTTCCGCCATTTGATCATAGACCCGGCGCATAGCAGGTGCCATTTTATTTGTTAATGTTCCAGCTACGATCATTAAATCTGCTTGGCGAGGACTTGGGCGAAATAAAAAACCGAACCTGTCCATATCGTATCTACTGGCAGCAGCCTGCATCATTTCGACTGCGCAACAGGCAAGGCCAAAGCTCATTGGCCACAAGGAATTTGCTCTTGCCCAGCCAATTAAATCGTCCACTTTGGTAACAACAAAACCGCGATTAGAGATTTCTTCTTCAAAGAATGCATCCTGGTTTTGTAGTTCTTCTTGCATAATTTTTTACTCCCAATCGAGTGCGCCTTTTTTCCACTCATATACAAAGCCAACTGTCAATACCAGCAAAAATACCATCATTGACCAAAAACCAGGCTGACCAATGGATTTCAGGCTTATTGCCCACGGAATTAAGAAGGCTACTTCAAGATCAAAAATGATAAATAAAATTGCAACAAGGTAAAAGCGAATATCAAACTTTCCCCGTGCGTCACCGAATGCATCAAACCCACATTCATAGCTCGCCAGTTTATCTCTTTGCGGTTTTGCTTTTGCTAAAAGCTTTGGTAAACTCGCAACAATAATCGAAATGATTGTCGCAAGTCCAAAAAAGACAGCAATTGGCAGGTATTCGACTAAAAAATCTGTATCTGGCAGCATATTAACTTATAAATTCATCTTGCTTGTTTTTAGCACCTATTTCCTTAATTAGCTACACTAAAAACCGACTTTTATCAACGATAAATATCTTCCTAATACCAAGCATTATAAATTAAGTAACTTTTATAACAATGATTTATTGATAATAATTTGTTGGTTGATGCGATTAATTTTGATAAAAAATGCTATTGAACATTATTTTTAATATTTATAGCCACAGATTTTCGGAGCAATATGAAAGTCAGTGTTACTACCCCCAGTATGTAGCAGTAATAGACTTTGCCAATTACAGCAAGCGGAGATATGCCGGCAACTGCACAAACCAATAAAATCTGTGCTCCATAAGGGATTATTCCCTGGATAACGCAGGAGAAAATATCAAGCCAGGCAGCACTTTCATGTGGTTTAATTTTATATTTTGCTGATAGTTCCTTCGCTATTTCTCCAGAGAAAATGATAGCTACTACATTATTTGCAAGCAATATGTCAAACAGTGCAACAAGTGCAGAAATCATCAGCTCTGCAGCTTTTTTGCCGGCATTTTTGGGAAGTAATTTAGAAATTTTTTCAGCAAGTTCTTTGGAGTTCTGGTTCGACAGGCCAGATAGCGCACCAATCAAAATTGAAAGCAGCATAATCTCATGCATGTCAGCAAAGCCGTCTGAGATATTTTGTGCAAATTGTAATATGCTGTAATCGTCATATATTATTCCGATTATGCCTGAAAAACCCAGTGATACAGTAAGCACAGTAAATACGTTTATTCCAAGGGTTGCAAGTAATACCAGAAATATGTATGGTGATATCAAAGCTATGGAATAGTGACGATCCATAATATCGATCTTGGGGCTGTCGACAAAAGTCAGGATGCATATAGTAAAAAATGAGGCTATTAGAGCTACCCGGATGTTCAGCTTCAATTTCTCTTTTAAATTTGCTTTTTGCGAAGATATGGAGGCAATTGTAGTATCTGAAATAATTGACATATTATCCCCAAACATAGCCCCGCCCACTAAGGTAGCTGCGCCAAGTTCCGCAGAGAAAGCTCCTTGAGTTGCCAGTTCTGTAACTAAACTTGCAAGTGCTGCAATGGTTCCCATAGAGGTGCCGATTGCCGTGGCAATTAGGGCGCTAGTGATGAATACACCAATTAGCAAAAAGCTTTCAGGCGTTACTGTTAGTACAAAATTTACGGTAGATTCCACACTGCCAATAGATTTGGTAACGCTGCTGAGTGCGCCTGCGAGCAGGAAAATTATGCACATGGTGATGATGTCTGGATGCCTGGCACCATTAAGGAAACTGGCCATAGTGCTTTTAGTATCATCTTTGTGCATTAGCCATGCAACAACTATCGATGGCAGAATGGCCGCTGTTGGCGGTACCTGGTAGAAGGCATTTTCGATGCCTTGGAGTGAGTAGTAAACCCCAGAACCAAAAAATATGGTTACAAAGAGCAAAATCGGAATGAATTTGATAAAAATTGTCATGTTATTGATCTCAAGAATAGTCTGATATTAGTTTGTGAACTTATGCTTAAGGATAATAGCAGTACTACACGCCTTATTACATGCGGCGCATTCGTGAGTGAATCTGGAATCTGTCAATTTTATATATCATGCCGAGCATTGTACTTCCTTGGGAAGAAATGTCAAGTCGGTTGACCATGATAGGCGTTTGATATACTCAAGCTCTGGGTAGAATCGTGGCATGATTTTTCAATGCACATACCTACCTGAGCGCAATAATTCCCAGCACGATTGTTCCAGTTAATAGCTTCAGATCTGACGGTGCCAGCCCGGCAGCCAGTGCTATACCCTGTACTTGTTGATATAAGATTGAGCCGATGAAAGGGGCGATAACTAGTCTTAGGATCGTACCGGTACCAACCAGTTTTTCACCGATCATCATTGCAGCAAGGGCGTGTATTACTATCCCTACGCCAATGCCGATATCTGCATAGCCCTGAATTTGTACAAGCAACGCACCAGCAAGACCGCCTAGGGCATTGCCAATGAACAGACCGGCTACAATATTTCTGTTCAGGTTTACTCCTTGTTTCTCTGCAAAGTCGGGGTTCAGTCCAACTGCACGGAATCTAAGCCCTTTTTCGGTATTTAGGAACAAATATAACGCTCCCAGGATTATCAGGTTTATAAGAAGTAGTGTGATGATTTGCGACATAACGCCGCCGGATAAATCACTGAATAAATTCGGTAGTTCAAATAATGCAATATTAGGTTTTCCCATCGCGCGCAAATTTACGCTATAGACCATGGTGCTTAGGATTATTCCAGCAAGCAGGGTGTTGACCTTATATTTTATGTGTATAAATGCCGTGCCGGTTCCGAGGATTCCCGAACACATGCAAGCTATACCAAGTGCAAGCCCTGGATGTACTCCAGCTACTATCAGTGAAGCACACAGTGAACCGCCCAGCGGATAAGAGCCTTCTGCGGTTAAATCAGGGAAGTTAAGCAAGCGAAAAGGGATCATCACGCCGGTTACAAGTAAAGAGAGTATTAGACCTTGCAGTAGGCCACCAGGTGCAATTTCGATCAGGGTATTGATCATAGTGATCCTCCTATTTCATGTAATATATCCAGGATTTTTTTGCTTGAAAGATCAGCTTTCTCCTGGCCTTTAATATCGCAGGCAATTTCTCCATGATGCATAATGATTAGCCTTGAGCCATATTTTGCCGCATCCTCGATATTGTGAGTAATCATCAAAGTTGTGAGCCGGTGTTTTTTGATATGCTCATTCGTAAAGCGCATGATTTTTTCTTTGCTGCGTGGGTCAAGAGCGCTGGTATGTTCGTCCAGAAGTAATATGGATGGTTCCGGTGACATGGCCATTAATGTAGCAATAGATTGCCTCTGACCGCCAGAAAGCGTAGACATGTTGCTATGCAAGAATTTCTCCAGTCCAAGACCCGGTAGTTCAACATTTTCTGTAATTGCTTGAGTTTGCGTCTTGTAGAATTTATAAGTTGCCTTTTCTCCACGTATGCCGCTTAAGGACATATTCTCAAGCAGGGTCATATCCTGGATAGTGCCTTTGGTTATGTCTTGAGCGACGTTGCTGATATGTTTCGCCCTATGATGGATTGGCTGTTTCGTAATATTGAGACCATTAAGCAAAACTTGCCCCGAATCTACTTTATATTCGCCGGAGATGATTTTAAGCAGAGTCGATTTTCCCGAGCCGTTACTGCCAATGATAACGCAATACTCCCCCTTATCAATTTTAAGGTTGATGTCTTTCAAGACTGGGTCTGCCACCTGCGGAAAAGATTTTTTAATATTTTTTAGTACTAGCATGTTTTTAATAAATCCTTTTTTATTATTTGTGAAGTCCTTTGTAGGTATGGCAATTCACTATATAAAACGTTGTATGGATTGCCGCAGTCGCTATCGCTCCCTCGCAATGACGGATAGGGATATTCTGGATGCTCATCACTAGCTGCTCGTCATTGCGAGGCCATTTTTGGCCGCGGCAATCCATTTACACTATAGTTTTATACAAATCTTTCCATTCTGGGTTCATCGCTTCAATCAATCGTATTTTCTTTTTGCGTGATTCTGCTTTAATTTGTTTCTCTCTGGTTATAGCAGAGTCCATAGTTTCATGCATTTCATAAAATACAAGCAATTTACAATCATATTTCGCAGTAAATCCTTGAGTCGTGCCATTCTTGTGTTCATAAATTCGTTTTACAATATCCGACGTTACGCTGGTATACAAAGTTCCATGCTTTTTATTTGTTACAATATAAACAACAGGTTCTTTCATAAATTCACTCTATTATAGGTAATAAAGCCACTTGCAAAAAACCCGTCATTGCGAGGCCATTTTTGGCCGCGGCAATCTATTTGTCGTTGCAAGTCATATACGCTCACAACTATCACTCCACTATAGTAACATCTGTTAACCCTGCTGGAATACTCAGTCCTATACGCTTCGCTCGTTTTCGGCTGATAAAGCCTGCATGATCAGTGCTGCTCGGGTATATTACTTTGATATTGTAAGGCTTTTCCCCCTGGAATATACGGTGAATGATTTTTGCAGCATTTACTCCAACCTGTCTGTGCGACACACCATAGCTAGCGAGTGCGTTATGTGACATTACTTCTTCGCTGTTAAAGTTAAATAGCGGTAATTTCATTGATTCAGCAATACTGACAATTGCCGGAAGTGAGGCCTGGATGACGCCACTTGAGCCGGTATAAATAAAATCTACCTTACCTTTGAATAGTTTCACTCTAGTTACAACATCACGTGCGTGTTCCACCGGTACTGCTATTACTTCCATTTCGAGGCTAGCTGCAGTTTTTTCCAACATATTGACCATTGAAATGTCATTCACTTCACCGGTTGAGTACAATACACCAACAGTTTTAGCTGTTGGCAGTAGCTGTTTTGCAAATTTGAGCATAGGTAGCAGATTCTGTTTATCTGAAGCACCTGTGATATTGCTGCTTGGATCGCCTGATACCAGGCCAGCACTGTCTGGATCAGTAACATCAGTAAATATGACGGGTATATCCCTAATCATATTTTTTGCTGATTGGGCAATTGGTGTGGATAAAGTAACAAGAATATCCGGTTTACTGCTTTTGAGTTTATTAAGCATTTGAATGATTAGCGATGTTTCAAAGTTCACATCAGCTATTTCGTACCTGATGCGTTTGTTTTCAACATAGCCCAGTTTAGTTAGCTCCGTCTTCATTCCATCGATAGTTTCCTGCAGGGAGGAGTGAGGTCCATAATTTGCAATAGCTACTAAGGGCAAGGAGTCTTTTTTATGGTTTGTTTGAATATTAACCAAAAAGGTCAAGAGTAGGATAGCTGCGATAGCAGCATAAATTTTATATGATTTAAACATGATTATGATCCTTTAAAAGTATATGTTTTGAAATAAAAAATTTGTTCGCAGAAAAACTTTTAGTTTTGCCAACGCCAACATTTATTATCCGAAAAATTTACTTCAAAAGTATTCATGAAAATGATTTCATTCTTTAAGTGATTTTTGCAGAGTAACTCAGACTGTTCTCTTATGTCAAGAAAATTCATTTGAATGCTCTCTATTTATTAGCACTTATACATTCTTCCTAATAGTATTTAAAAAAAGCAAATAACCACGATTTTTTTAAAAATAGTGTTTGACAATGAGTAGGTATGTATGTATAAAAATTCTCACGCAAGCAACGATGAAGGCTTGTAGCTGTTTGAAAAGTTGATAAAGAATAAAAACTAAATACACACCGCGATTTTATTATCGCGAGTATATACTGAAAGCGTGTAAGAATTAACTCTGCATGCATCGTGTGATCTCAAGTTTTGGCAAACTAAATAATATAAGAGCATTTGGTGGATGCCTTGGCGTTAGAAGGCGATGAAGGACGTAATACACTGCGATAAGCTCCGGGGAGTTGTGAATAGACTTTGATCCGGAGATTTCCGAATGGGAAAACCCACCTGATTTATCAGGTATCATATAGTGAATACATAGCTATATGAGGCAAACTCAGTGAACTGAAATATCTCATTAGCTGAAGGAAAGGACATCAACCGAGACTCCGTTAGTAGTGACGAGCGAACGCGGACCAGGCAAGTGGCTTTAAAAAACAAACTAGAACAACATGGAAAGGTTGGCAATAATGGGTGATAGCCCCGTATAGGTAATGTTTTTTTTAGTCCTAGAGTAAGGCGGGACACGTGAAATCCTGTCTGAATATGGGGGGACCACCCTCCAAGCCTAAGTACTCTCTAACGACCGATAGTGAACAAGTACCGTGAGGGAAAGGTGAAAAGAACCCCGATTAGGGGAGTGAAATAGACACTGAAACCGAATGCTTACAAGCAGTAGGAGCAAAAGCTTGCTTTTGTGACTGCGTACCTTTTGTATAATGGGTCAGCGACTTAGTTTATCGAGCGAGCTTAAGCCGTTAGGTGTAGGCGTAGCGAAAGCGAGTCTGAATAGGGCGACCTCAAGTTCGATGAATTAGACCCGAAACCGAGTGATCTAGCCATGGCCAGGTTGAAGGTGGAGTAACATCTACTGAAGGACCGAACCCACTAATGTTGAAAAATTAGGGGATGAGCTGTGGTTAGGGGTGAAAGGCCAATCAAACTCGGATATAGCTGGTTCTCCGCGAAATCTATTTAGGTAGAGCGTTATATGATTACCACTGGAGGTAGAGCACTGGACGAGCTAGGGGGTCCAACAGACTTACCAAACTTAACCAAACTCCGAATGCCAGTGAGTATAATATAGCAGACAGACCATGGGTGCTAAGGTCCATGGTCGAGAGGGAAAGAGCCCAGACCGCCATCTAAGGTCCCAAAATCATAACTAAGTGTTAAAGGATGTGGGAAGACCAAAACAACTAGGAAGTTGGCTTAGAAGCAGCCATCTTTTAAAGAAAGCGTAATAGCTCACTAGTCTAAATAAGTTTTCCTGCGCCGACAATGTAACGGGGCTAAAGTTATGTACCGAAGATGCGGATTTATGTCTTAAAGACATAAGTGGTAGCGGAGCGTTCCGTAAGCCTGTGAAGGCAATCTGTAAGGATTGCTGGAGGTATCGGAAGTGAGAATGCTGACATGAGTAGCGATAAAGAATGTGAGAAACATTCTCGCCGAAAGTCCAAGGTTTCCTGCGTAAAGCTAATCTGCGCAGGGTTAGTCGGCTCCTAAGGCGAGGCTGAAAGGCGTAGCCGATGGGAATCAGGTTAATATTCCTGAACCTGGAGGATGTGACGAGGTCAAGCAATTGTATACCCTTATTGGATTGGGTGTGCAACCAATGACTTCCAGGAAATAACACCTCCATTATAGACCGTACCCCAAACCGACACAGGTGGACAGGTAGAGTATACCAAGGCGCTTGAGAGAACGATGCTGAAGGAACTAGGCAAATTGCATCTGTAACTTCGGGAGAAAGATGACCTATTTTTGGGCAACCGAAAATAGGTGGCACAAAACAGGGGGTATCGACTGTTTACTAAAAACACAGGGCTCTGCAAAGTCAATAGACGAAGTATAGGGTCTGACGCCTGCCCAGTGCTGGAAGATTAAAAGGAGGGGTGCAAGCTCTGAATTGAAGTCCCAGTGAACGGCGGCCGTAACTATGACGGTCCTAAGGTAGCGAAATTCCTTGTCGGGTAAGTTCCGACCCGCACGAATGGCGTAACGAATTCCCCACTGTCTCCAGTATCGACTCAGCGAAATTGAATTCTCCGTTAAGATGCGGAGTACCCGCGGTTAGACGGAAAGACCCCGTGCACCTTTACTATAGCTTTGCACTGGTATTAGGGATTAAATGTGCAGAATAGGTGGTAGACTATGAAGCAGAGGCGCCAGCTTTTGCGGAGTCAAAATGTGAGATACCACCCTTTTAATCTTTGATATCTAACCATTAATCCTTGAATCAGGACTTGGGACAATGCATGGTGGGTAGTTTGACTGGGGCGGTCGCCTCCTAAAGAGTAACGGAGGCGCGCGATGGTTAGCTCAGGTTGGTCAGAAATCAACTATTAGAGTGCAATGGCATAAGCTAGCCTGACTGCGAGACTGACAAGTCAAGCAGAGACGAAAGTCGGTCATAGTGATCCGGTGGTCCCGAGTGGAAGGGCCATCGCTCAACGGATAAAAGGTACGCCGGGGATAACAGGCTGATGATTTCCAAGAGTCCATATCGACGAAATCGTTTGGCACCTCGATGTCGGCTCATCACATCCTGGGGCTGGAGAAGGTCCCAAGGGTACGGCTGTTCGCCGTTTAAAGTGGTACGTGAGCTGGGTTTAGAACGTCGTGAGACAGTTCGGTCCCTATCTGCCGTGGGTGTAGGAAGTTTGAGAGGATCTGTCTTCAGTACGAGAGGACCGAGATGGACATACCTCTGGTGGGCCAGTTGTCGCGCCAGCGGCATAGCTGGGTAGCTAAGTATGGAAGGGATAACCGCTGAATGCATCTAAGCGGGAAACCCACCTTAAAACTAGACTTCCCTATCAGAGCCGTGGAAGACCACCACGTTGATAGGCCAGGTGTGGAAGTGCGGTAACGCATGAAGCTAACTGGTACTAATAGCTCGATTGTTTTATTTTGCTTTTGAGAACATACGATTGCATGTAGTGTTAATCTTATATTCGCAAGTTAGTATAAAACGTATTTACATTATTCTTTATCAACGAACTTGGAACGTCATAATTTGTGATAGTTCTTCAATACAGTCTTGAAAAAGCTTGTATTGCTAGCTTGGTGGTTATAGCGTGAGTGAAACACTCGATTCCATTCCGAACTCGGAAGTGAAACCTCACAGCGCCGATGGTACTTTGCCCTGAGGCACGGGAGAGTAGGTCGCTGCCAAGCTTGCAATGCAAGCTTTTTTTTG
>Ga0209345_10004084_pt1 | contig 14399 bp, 14 predicted proteins | sample Cruoilmetagenom7_FD_187294 | JGI IMG/M metagenome (GOLD analysis project Ga0209345, IMG submission 187294) | Oil polluted marine microbial communities from Coal Oil Point, Santa Barbara, California, USA - Sample 7 (SPAdes) (version 2) | ecosystem: Environmental > Aquatic > Marine > Oil seeps ... | reverse complement strand
TCAAGTTAATGAATTAGTGTAACAAGCTCAAATTGATGCTCAAAATATTGCATATATCAGTTTTTTAATGATATTAGAGAAATTACCTTGCTTCCTTGCTAAAATGGTGTACAATGTGCAAAGAGTTTTAATACTAACTAGCATATATCTGTCATGGATTTTGCTTTTAGAGCTTTGTATAAGCATGTCTCGTGGAACTAAGTGTTGATCTTGCGATCTTCTCAATGTTTTTATAGGGTCGCAAGCCAATGCAAATCTTGGGTATTCGAGCTCCCGGCCTTTCCAAGTGTTTTGGAAAGTTTATGTAACGCTTATATTTAAAGAGAATAATTTTATGACTACAGGTAACGTAAAGTGGTTTAACCCTACTAAAGGATATGGTTTCCTTACTAATGACAATGGAAATAGTGACGTGTTTATACATATCAGCGAAGTTGAAAAAGCTGGTATAGGACAACTAAACGAAGGCCAAAAAGTTAAATTCAATATCGCAGAAAATAACGGCAGAGAAGCTGCTGTTGATATTGAACTAGCAGACGAGTAAAAACACAAGAGACTCTCTCATTTTAAAATAATTATAAATGGCAGAAGCTAAGTAGCGATCCTGTCAGAAGGATAATGCTATGAAAAATTTTAATGAGGCAGGGATTCCCCTGCCCCTGATCCATCGCCTTGAACAAATAGGGTTTACTACTCCTACGCCTATCCAGGCTCAAGCCATACCCCCTGCGCTGCAAGGCAGTGATATTTTGGGGTCAGCTCAAACCGGAACCGGTAAAACAGCCGCATTTGGCATCCCGTTAGTAACACATTTGCTTAATAATATACAGGGAAGCTCCTTAGTGTTATTGCCAACACGTGAACTTGCACTGCAAGTTATGAAGGCTCTACAGCAATTTACTGGTACAAGCAAAATTTCCACCGCATTATTAATTGGCGGTGAGGACATGCGAAGACAGTTCAATCAACTCAAAGCTAATCCACGTCTAGTTGTTGGTACTCCAGGGCGTATTAACGATCATTTAACACGTAGAACGCTTAAATTAGGCAACACTGACTTTCTTGTATTAGATGAAGTAGATCGTATGTTAGATATGGGTTTTGGCGTGCAGCTTGATGCTATTGCCAAACATCTGACCGCAAAACGTCAAACATTGATGTTCTCGGCAACTATGCCCAAAAACATCCAAAAACTTTCTGCAAAATATCTACAAAATCCGGTGCGTATTTCTGTAGGCTCAACTCACATACCAACTGAGAATATAAAACAGGAGCATGTAAAACTCTCGGATTCAGAAAAATACCCTCGTCTTCTGGAAGAATTCGATTCCAGAGCAGGCTCTATCCTTGTCTTTATTAAAACAAAACATGCAGCAGACGCAATGGCAAAAAAATTACGCAAACTTGGTCACAAAGCAGATGCGCTGCATGGTGATTTACGTCAAAACAAGCGTACTCAAGTTATTGAAAATTTCCGTAAACAAAATTATCGTATTCTGATTGCAACTGATGTAGCTGCCAGAGGCTTGGACATCCCACATATTCAACATGTGATTAACTATGATCTACCGCAATGTCCAGAGGACTACATTCACCGTATCGGACGCACCGCACGTGCAGGTGCTACCGGTGAAGCGATAAGTTTTCTGAGTCCATCAGAGAACATGAAGTGGAAAGCTATTCAGCAATTGCTAAACCCGGGTGCAAAAATTGATGATATAAACAAGCGCCGTAAGGGTGAAGGTAAAGGTAAAAATAATTATAAATCAAATAAAAATAGTAAGCGTAAACCACAAAACTGGCAGAAAAAAGGACGCACAGCAGCTTAGTTGGCACCGTCTTCAACAATGTCCACACCAGCTAACTCTATATCTAATGAACCTGTTGGGGATTCAACTAAAGCTGCCATTACATCATCCTCAGCAACCTCGCTAGCATTAGTAACCTCTGTACTAGTTTGATTCATAGATTCTTTTATTGCAGATAGCGTAGTTATAGTACTTCTTACCATGTGCGCTATAGGAGTAGTTACTATCTCAGGTAAGTGCAATACAACCTCAGCTGTAGAAAATAGCATACGAGCTGTATATGCTGCGCCTTTTATAAAAGAGTTATCAGTATTTAGTTCAACTTTTCTTATCTGGCAATTCAAAGCGGCAATACCAGCTCCCAAAAAACGTGTTGGCACTAGAAAATCATGAGCTACCTTCCCCCACCTAATGTAGTCATCATGGTTTGCTTGTGGAGAAGCAGGTTCTATATTAGCATAATGTTTAATAGTTTCTACGTTATATCTTCCAAATGTTTTTGCAAAAGAAAAAGTGTTTAGTGCAGTATTAGTAATCCCACTAGCACTCTCGCCAGCATTCTTGCAAAGGCTATAGCTTTTTTGCATTTTCTCTCTCATATGTACAAACACACCTTGCTTACTATCGCTCATTATAATTACCATTTCTTTTATTAAAATATCTTTGTGATAATAAAGATATTTTATATATATCTTAGTATAAATTAAGCGTCAAGTAATATAACAATATTATTGATTAAAATTAATAAATAGCGAGCATAAAAATGGTGCACTTGATTGGATTTGAACCAACGACCTTTGCCTTCGGAGGGCAACGCTCTATCCAGCTGAGCTACAAGTGCATAGAAGAATAAGGTAAAATTAAAGAAATGGTGGGGCGAATGACCGGTTTTGAACCGGCGACCCCCAGAATCACAATCTGGTGCTCTAACCAACTGAGCTACATCCGCCATAGAAATACAAACCCCAGGCAAGCAAACTAAAATATAAACTGTTTTAAGTCAAGAATATTAGTTGTAAAAAGCCTAATGTTCTGCATTATCAGCTTGGGGCAACAGTAGTTGGTGCACTTCTAATCTGTAAAATAATGGTTTTAAATTTTTCTACCGGTATCAAACCAGGAACAAAATTACCATTTATTATGTACGACGGAGCACCCTGTATCCCCAAACCTTTTGCAAGCTCAAAATTTTTAGCAATCGATTGCTTAATTGAGTAGCTGTTTACTTCATTATCAATTAGTGCGTAGTCGATATCATATTTAGATACTAATTTTTTGATTGAATCTTCGTTAATCACCTGCATTTTCATCATATCATTATGAATCGCTGGAAACTTCTTTTTCGATATTTTCTGTATAGCCAATGCTGCTTTTGCTGCGTACATCGAAGTTCCACCCAGGATAGGAATCGGCCTGAGTATCACTTTTACCCCTGGATCAGAAGCTATAATTTCGTTGGTATATTTGTTTGCTTTTTTGCAAAATGAACAATTATAGTCATAGAAAACCACGATCGATACATCACCATCTCGGTTTCCAAGAATTGGCGGCAAGTCCGCCTGTTCAATGTTTACTCTATTTTCTTCCAAATAACCGGAAGCCTGCTTTGCTGATTCCAGTACTTTCTTTTTCTGCATACCTTCTAAAGAACTAACAATATCCTCTGGATTATTGATTATATATTCTTTAATCGCTGCATTTAAAACTTCTTTTGATAAGGAGTTACCACTGACTTCTACTATCCCTGCAGAACTATTATGCAATGATGTAGTCAAAACTTGTGGCTTCCTTGCGGTTTTATATGCAAACAATGCCACTAATGAAATAAAGGCTAAAGTGAGAACAGTACTAAAAATTTTTTGCAACATAATTATACAATTTAAAGAATTCTTGATATCTTCCTTACTTTTACAAGATAAATATAGGCTTTGCAAAACAAAAACATTGCCTAATAATAATTTTATAACAACTCTACAAAATTTAAGTACATTTTCTATTTTTAGTATTATTCAGTAGCTGCCAGAATATCACCGGCTTTATACCAATCTGGTGATTTTTCAGGCAAGATGCGCATGGCTGCTGTTGCCATTTTCCTTGCATCTGTGATGCGCCCTGATCCAAGAGAAATTAGTGCAGTATTCAAATAACTTTTGCCTATCTCACCGGTTTTTTCATAATAAATTGCCAGGTAATGTAAAGCTAAAAGATTATCCGGGTCCTGCTGAATCACAAACACCAGATCCTTATAGAACTTAGTTATAGAAGGTGAATTAGTATCACTCATAGTGATTCCGACAATGGCTTTTCCAAGACGGATCAACACATCATCAGGCTTTGCTTCTGCTGCAATAATATATTCGTGTAACGCAGTTTTTTTGCCACCTTCAAAATAAATTTGCGCTTTAAGCTCGTGATAGTAAGGATCATCCGGGTGCTGAATAATCAGCTGATTTACATGATTCAACGCATAATCAAAATTGCCAATTCTAAAGCACTTAATCGCCTTCATATAATGAGTTAATTCATCATTATTTTCTTCATAAGTACAATCTGAAATCTTGTCTATATCAAGAGTAAACGCAGCCAGCTTGGCAGAACTCCTGGAATATTTGTAAATGATGTCATCATGGTTTTGACTGATTCTAAATTTGGATTTCTTGTTAAAATCTCGCAGGATCAATAACCTGTCATTACTCATAGGATGAGTTTGTTCGTATGGATTAATCATATTACTTTTTGAAAACATCTGCATTTTCTCAAAAAAACTAATCAGCCCAACTGCACTATGAGAACTTTTTTCTAACAATTTCAATGCTGTTTGATCAGCACTTGACTCAAAAGATCGTGAATATGCATAGATTGATCTTTCGGCGAAATGCGTACCACCCATTGCTACTGCTAACCCCTCTGCAGCTCCACCACTAATTGCAGTGGCAAGCCCAAGCATGGTTGCTCCCATTGCTGCTTTTTGATAATTCTCAATAAATTCCTGACGTCGCACCACGTGATGCCCAAGCAAGTGACCTATTTCATGTGCCACCACACCACGTAATACATCAGGGTCTGGATAATCGATGATCAACCCGCTATTGACAAATATTTCATTGCCCCCTGATGTAAAAGCATTGGGAGATGAATCATCAATAATATAAATTTTTAAGTCCTGAAGCCCTGAAGCCCTTCTTAGCGGATCGATAACTAAATTGACCGCCTCTTCAATTTCAGAATCTCTAATAATATTTGCATTGGCTGTATTATTTATGCCCGACAAAATTAATATGATCAATAGTTGCAACAACTTCATACAAGTATAACTTATTGATTAATATTTTTTCCTATAGTATCATTTTTTTGTTATTTTAAGAAGACGTAATCAAAGAATAACTTGAATAATTATATTGCACAGGCCACATTACAATTTAAAGATTTATAAAAATAAATGGTGAAATAATGTCAAAACTAGCACTCGTCACTGGCGGAATAAGAGGAATTGGAGCAGCAGTATCACTGGCTTTAAAAGCAAATGGATATACAGTTATTGCAAATTATCGCACCCAGCATGATCTGGCACATAAATTTACCGGTGAAACAGGACTAAAAACCATGGCATGGGATGTTTCGCATCCAGAAGAATGCCGAAATGCTATAACCGCAATTGAAAAAGAATTTGGCCAATCTGTTTCCGTACTCATAAACAACGCGGGAATTACCAGAGATGCAATGCTTCATAAAATGAGCGAGCAAAATTGGCGTGATGTTATAGAGGTAAATTTGAGTTCATGCTTTAATATGTCAAGTGCCGTAATTGGCAAAATGCGTGAGCAAAATTTTGGCCGGATAGTTAATATTAGCTCAGTCAATGCACTAGCCGGTCAGCTCGGGCAAACCAATTATTCCGCATCCAAAGCCGGCATTATAGGATTTACCAAAGCCCTTGCCCGGGAGTCAGCTACGAAAGGAATTACTGTTAATTGCATCGCCCCAGGCTATATTGCAACTGATATGGTCAAGGAAGTTCCTGCCCAAATGCTTGAAGATATTATCAGTCATATCCCTGTAAAAAGACTTGGCAAACCCGATGAAATTGCAAGAGCAGTAATTTTCTTAATTGATGAAGAAGCCGGTTTTATTACCGGTGAAACTCTGTCTGTCAATGGCGGACAGAATATGGCCTGACGATCAGTATAAATATGAAATTTAATATCAATGAAATACCAGATCCAATCGCTAAAAACATGGTCAGCACATCCGTGTGGAAAAAAGAATGCCCAGTAGCAATTAAGCGTCTTAAACTATTGGAAGTAAGTTATTATAATTTCGCGCATATAATTTTAACCGGGCAATTAATTGTACTTGATAAGCTATTGCAAGCTGTTTTGAATATTTTTGAAGAATTATTTATGTTAAAATTCCCAATCAATAGCATCAAAACCATGGATGAATTCGGAGGTAATGACGAATTATCCATGGCAGCAAATAACAGTTCCTGCTTTAATTTTCGTCCTATTGACGGCACTGATAAACTATCCATGCATTCATACGGCCTCGCAATTGATATTAATCCAGTACAAAATCCATTCATTATGATCGATAAAATGTCAAATGACGTTGCAGTGCTTCCCAGGGAAAGCGTTGATTTTTTAAATAGACACAATAAACGGGAAGGAATGGTGGAACCAATTGTTGAAATCTTTAGAAAATATGGGTTTAGCGAATGGGGCGGAGACTGGAATGATCCTATAGATTACCATCATTTTCAGGTTCCCAGAAAAGCAGTAGCCGAACTTATCACGTAGAGTTAATCCGGCCTTGCAAAAGAACCTATAGTGGGAATTAGTGGAAAAGTCTGCAAAAAACCGTCTACTTACGAAGGAGTACCAGCAACTGCGGCAGTCCATTTATCATTGCAGAAGTTGCAGAATATCTGAAGCTTCATATATGGATTGCCACACTCCTAAAAGGGTTCGCAGGTGATGAAGAATCTTGCAACACATCCTTATCAAAATCTTCAATAATGAAGCTCCCGCTTTGATCGCATTATCTAAACGCATAGAGATGGCTATGTTACAACTGACCTGACATTTCTGAAAAGGGTTTTGTCAGTATTATTCTTTAAATCTAGTGGGTTTGGCAATAGTCTGATATCTTTGAGGCTAATATCATTCATTCAAATAGCACTAATTTTACATGATACAAAACAAACATATCATCAGATTATCCTTCATAGGTTTGTTTCTAAACATTGTAGCAAATATCGTGCTATATCGATATTTTATGATAGAAGAAGTTGTTTTAAAGCAAGTTGCAAATCAAAATACCCATATTGCAGCAACTTACAAAAATCGCGTGTGGGACAATAATTCTACTGCAATCTCAAAGATCAAAGATAAAAAATATAAAAATCTCCTACAAGATAAAGATTTTATTAATTTTGCAAAAATCTCTGCAAATTTTTTAAACAACACCAATTCTGACGTAACATTATACAATAAGTCGGGTGCCAAGTTTCTTACAAATAATGAGATAAATATAATCAGCGTTAATAAGTATAACAGCCAATCTTACTATGATAAAATTTTTCTGCGTTTAGATAAATACTTTTTACAGAATTACATTTCAGATCATGCTATTTCCGAATCTTTTCGGGGGAAAACTGTACATTCTTTAGTATCGCGAGCAATAGTGGTAGATAAAAATAATAATCAATATGAAAAATCATTTATCAGTAGCTACATTCCAATTATTGATTCCTCTATGGGTAAATTTAATATAGAAGGAGTGATGGAAATTACTACAGATATCACTGAACAATGGGATAATATCACTTATCTTGAAAAACGTATTTTTGTTGCTTTTATTATCGTATTTTTAGTGTTTTTCATTATTGTTATGTATAATACTAACTATGCACAACGCATTATTAACAAACAGTTCGAGACCAACAGGGCACTAGAAGAAGCAAAAACCAGAGCTGAAATGGAAAGTTCGGCAAAAACAGATTTTCTTGCTAATATCAGCCACGAACTGCGAACTCCACTAAATGCCATAATTGGTTTTTCGGAAATCATAATTGCAGAGACTCACGGCAAACTGGAGAATCAACAATATCAGGATTACATATTTGATATTAATAGTTCGGGTAAGCACCTGCTCAGTGTTATCAATGACATTTTAGATTTCTCCAAAGCTTCTGCCAACAAGCTAAAAGTAGATAAAATGGATCTTGATCTGAATAAGCTTGCAGCAGCAAGTATGCGTTTTGTCAAACCACGAGCCGATGAAGCATCGGTGCAGTTAATTGAAGACCTGCCAAAGGAACACGTGATAATATATGCTGATCCCAAAAGACTAAAACAAGCTCTATTAAACCTGCTATCGAACTCAGTAAAGTTTACACCGACAGAAGGCTCTGTTACTTTAGCTATCAAGCAAAATATTGCAAAAAAATTAGTATATATTTCTGTAACTGATACCGGCATTGGAATGAGTGATCAGGATATACCCAAGGCATTATCATCATTTGGCCAGGTAGATAATACGTTAAGTCGAAAATATGAAGGAACCGGCCTTGGTCTTCCATTAACCAAGAAACTCATAGAACTCATGGATGGTAAGTTTGATTTACAAAGTACGCCTGGCGTGGGAACAACGGTAACTATTACTTTTGAATATACAGAAAGCATTGAGTTATAAATCTGGACTAACGTGCATTTTTGTGTATCATGTAATATCAAATATTAGAAACAACTATTTAGTATAGTATGAATAAAAAGATACTGTTAGTTTTAGGCATAATTTTTTCTGTAAATCATGCGCTTGCTGATGGTCAAAGTTACGGCCCTATAATTCAGCGGCAATCAAAGCAAATTCAGGAACTCAAAAGCCGTATTCTGGAGCTGGAAAATGCCATTGAAGAGATCAGGATAAATACAAAAAAAAGCGCAGTGATTACCAAACAATCTACCAGGGCATCTGTCGTCGCTCCTGGAACAGTGATCGATGAGGCAGATGAAGCTATTTTGATACCGGATGAGCATAATACATTTTTTGGAAACAAAGAAGTAGCATCGACTGGCCAAAAAGATAAGTCAGATTATGATTTAGCTCTTGCTGCCCTGAAAGATGGTAATTTCGACGATGCTGAAAAACTGTTTGCCGACTTCATTAAAGAACATCCATCTAGCAGCCTGCAAAGCAATGCAACCTTCTGGTACTCTGAAACTTTTTATCGCAGAGGAATTTTTGATAAAGCGGCAATAAATTATCTTCAAAGCTATAAAAACTATCCCAAAGGTTCCAAGGCACCTGATGCGCTGCTTAAATTGGCTTATTCACTTGCTAGCTTGAATAAAAATAAAGAAGCATGTAGTATGCTTGAAAAACTGGATTTGGAGTTTCCACAACGACCAATTAGCTCAATAAAAAGAACTAAGGAAGCCAAAAATAAATTCCATTGCAATAATTTCAATTAATTACCGGGTGAGTTTCATTGTGGCAGATATTCTTGACGAAGTATTAAACGATGAGAAAGACGAAAAAAGATTGCTGCTGTTCCGCAGGGTACTGCCAATAATTATCACATTGACGGTAATTATTGCTGTTTCCATAGCGGGATATAGTTGGTATCAGCATAAGAATATGGAGCATAACCGCAAAATTGGAGATATGTTTGTAGAGCTGGTATCAGGCGAATATGGAGACGATTCCTTAACCATGGAATCACTTGAAGATTTGGTCAAAAATGGTGAAAATAGACAGGTAGAACTGGCCGAACTTGAAATTGCAAGCAAACTGATTGGTGGTAATGATTACCACGGAGCAATGACAAGGCTAGAAGCTATTATTAACAACAAAGACTATTACGACATTACAACTTCTTTTGCAAGATTGTTATGGGTGAGTCTTGTTTTAGATGAAACTGATATTTCAGATACCATGCAGATGCAAGCTCGTAATTATTTGCAATATTTTGTAAATAATGACCAACCATTTTTTGCAAGTGCCACTTTAGCAAAGGCTCTATTTTACAAAAAAAATGCTCAGAATGATTTAGCTGCCGAATATGCAAATGCTTTACTTAAACTAGATGACGCATCTTTGATTCTTAAAGAACAGGCACAGGCAATTCTAGCTAGTATATAGGACATTGCAATCACTTATATAGACAAACAAAACCAGAATAATAAATATGAAAAAAATTGTTATATCTTTCTTACTACCAATGCTGCTGGCATCATGTGATCATATTGGAAGCACTCGTGTTAAGAATCTAATCGACCTTACGCCACGCCTGGAAATAGAGACAACTAGCCCTTTAAAACTCACAGACGGGCAAAAAGACCCTTTTACAACCAGTAAAACAAAATCCTACAAATTGTCAAAACGTACAATTATTGCAAAGCCTGCCATTGCCCAAAAGACTATTTATAGCGTCGATAAAGAAGGCTTTGTTACCGCTTTTTCTTTAAAAGAAAAGAAAATACTATGGACAACCGACATTGCAAAAGGTGTTTTGGATCGTAATTTTAATACCGGCGGAATACTGTTTAGCGATAATAAACTCTACGTTACCAATAGCTCCAGATACCTGATTATTCTTGATGTAAAAAGCGGACATGAGATAATGCGCAAAGAGCTTCCTGACATAGGACGCATCGAGCCTGTTATGGCTAATGACAGGTTATTGCTCATACAAACAATCAGCAACCAGCTAATTGCTTATGACATTAAATCCTCAAAATTAATATGGATGAATGAGGGCGGCATAGAAACTATATCCACCAGAAATCACGTACACCCAGTGGTTTATAACGACCATGCGCTGGTAAGCTTTAGCTCAGGCGAAGTCTTATATATCGACGTCAATACCGGCAAAGAAAAATGGAGCTATAATTTAACCACAACAAGCGATGTTGGATTGCCAAGCTTTGATCCATCTGTAATTGTCACAACTCCAATCATCAGCGGCAACTATGCTTATTTCGCAACGAGCAATGGTAAAGTAATAAAAATCGATCTGGATAATGGTGCCCCAGCGTGGATAAGACAGGCCGATGATGTGCAATCCATGAGTTTGATTGGACCGAACCTGTTCATAACAAATAACGCAAGACAAATCGCTGCATTATCTGCCCATAATGGCAGGGTTAGCTGGATAGGCAATTTAATTTCAGAAAAAGACCGAAGTGCAAAAAAGCCTAAAACAACTTTATTGCAAGAGGCATTTGTAAGCAAAACAACACAAGGTTTTGCAGTTAACGTGATTGCATCAAACGGTGAGCTATATCAATTCAATACAAATACATCAGGTAATTTACCTGAGCAACCCAGCATTAGGAAAATAGGAAAAAATGTTAGGTATCACTGGATTTCTTGTTGTACAGAAGGACTACATCTTATAAGTGACAATCAGGTTACGTTTTAATATTCAAGCCTGAAAAAATTACTCGAAAATCGTTTGCTAAAGTCAGAAAGAAAAGTGTGACCCGAAATTTATCAGACTCCACGAACCGTACCGGAATTTGCTATCTCACCAGCAGTAGGTAGTTTTAGTGCTGGAACCTCTTTCCCAAGTGACATTTCTTGCCTGACTCTCTCAGCTATGCTTCCTTTCTTTGGAATAGCCTTAAGGCTACTCATGGCAACTTTAACCTCTTGGTGACTAAAGACCAGGCGATCCAGCTTACCGGTTTCCAGATTTAATTTATTCATGGAAAATTCCTGCTTGCCAATATTACCATTCTCAATCTTCATAGAAGAGATTTTATCTGCAACTCTACTATCATATTCAACAGGTTTGACACCACTATATGCTTCTTCAAGAGAAACCATTTGCCCCTCTGAATTTTTAATACTCCCTTCCTGTTCTACAAAAACTTCATCAAAATTAGATAGGCTATGGTCGCCAGCAAGACTAGTATCTACCCCGCCAGGAGCTAATAAACTAAGCACTTTTCCGAGCATTGGACTCAGCTCGGCAACATATTTTGCCACCACTTCGAATACCATTTGTGCCATTGAAGGATTTCTTGCCTCCTGGGAATGTGGAACGATGGTGTATGTATGCCCTGCCTGCTCATTTAAACTATTAATAATATTATTGCGATTATTAAACTCACACAGATTTAACTTTTTTACATTTTCTTTTGGTAGACCAGCATCCTCGTACATTTTTTCCAATATCACTTTAGTACCGGGATTTTCAAAAGTCACGGCAGTGATTTGCTCACGATTCCCCTCTTGTTTAAAACCTTTCTGCGTTAATTTGATATCCATGTCTGCTGCCTGCATTTCTGCCATTGCAGCTCCCAAAGAATGGCCGGTATAATGAAACTTATAATCTTTTGCTGCATCACCTAAACTATCCAGAATCATATCATTCAGGATTTGTGCCGGATTCATTTTACGGGGTTTCTCCTGAGCAACTAATAATACATCATCATATAAATCATCTACTCCTTTCTGATCAAGTCCGGGTCTGGTTCCGGCAGTAGCAAAAACAATTTCTCTGGTTTCCTGGTTTACAAATGCAGCACAGCGAAAAGAAGCCTCCCTGTTATCCTCAACATGATCAGTCATAAGGAATAATTCATAACCTTCAGGCATTGACTCTGCCATGGCCTGCATTTCTTCATCTGTTTGCTTATATGCAAAATTTGTAAACACCACTCCTTGAGCCGCCTTACCTTTAAAAGATTTCCAATCTGGATGGGATTTTTTGACTACTTCGTCTGTATGTGAACCTGGCATTTTAACAATTCCTAAATTTTTAATACATAATATTTATTGTATACAATTTAGTTACTGATGCAAGCGACTATAATAACTCATATAGCAATTAATAGGGCATTGATCAGCCCAAATGTCACATTAATCCAGAAATATCTTTTTAGTAGTCGGCGTCTTATTCGAAGCTTTTCTGGCACTTACTTTTTTAGGCTTAATTTCCTGATGTGAGAATGCACTTTTCAGATAGTCATCTATTTCACTGTTTAACAAATCAATTTTATCACGAAAGAAATGATCAGCGCCACTTATCATACGATAATCCACATTGATATTTTTCTGTTTTACAAGCCTCTGCGCTAAATCATGTACTGACTCTTCAGACACCACACTATCTTTATCACCCTGTACTATCAGTCCAGGAATGGGGCATGGGGATAAAAATGAAAAATCATATTTGTTTACCGGTGGTGACACTGCCAGGAAATTAGTGATTTCCGGCCTGCGCATAATAAGTTGCATTGCTATCCATGCACCGAAAGAAAAACCTGCAATCAAGTTTACTTTGCTCAAAGGATGGTTTATCTGCAACCAATCCAAGGCTGTTGCAGCATCAGTCATTTCGCCCACGCCATTGTCAAATTCACCCATTGACCTACCAACTCCTCTGAAATTGATGCGCAATACCGTAAAGTCATTCTCAAACAAAGTTTTATAAACGTTATACACAACTTTGTTATTCATCGTGCCGCCATAAAGCGGGTTTGGATGTAAAACTAATGCAATTGGTGCTTTAGGGTTGGTAGATTGGGAGTACTTTCCCTCTATACGACCGGCTGGGCCGTTAAAAAAGACTTCAGGCATTGTTAGAACTACCTTAAATTAATACTGGGAATACATATCAAATATATATAGGATAGTATTCTATTCCTATCCGATTAAAAACTCAATAAAAATGTTATTTCCATCTATTATGAAACCAGAACCATTGCGCTGGTTTTTGCCTGATCCATTCTTCAAGCTTTTTATTTATTGCTAACATTATGTCATAACAATCTTTTTTTACGTCTCCTGTATTATCATATTTAAGCGGAGCATGAATTCTCAATTCAAAATAGCTTCCCTCCAACCTGATAAGCTGACACGGTACAATTGGATAGTCATATTGCAGACTAAGTCTTGCTATTGCCGGGGCTGTCATGGCCGGCCTACCAAAGAAAGGGACTTCAATACCATCATTCATCTTCTGATCAACCAGCATGGCAATTGACATACCAGATTTAATTGAACGAACAAGATCTTTAACCCCTGCAGAACCTTTAGCAATCATAATAATATCTTGATTGTTGCCACGTTCCTTGAGTATGTTATTATCGACATAAGGGTTATTTGCCCTTCTGTAGACAATGCCAAATTTTGGATATATGTCATTGATTCTTCTAATCATAAAATCCCAATTTGCCTGATGTCCTAAAAAAAGCATGAAAGGCTGCTTTGTTTTTCGAAAATTTTCAGTATGCTCTAAGCCAGTTAGTTTTACCCTTGTTTCCAGCTCTTGAGTAGTCATCTTGTTAATAAAGGGGAATTCTCCTATATATCGTCCGTAATTATCCCATAACTCACCTATGGTTTTTTCTATATCAATATCATTGCCATAAACTTTTCCAAGGTTGCTTCTGGCAATATTACTCACCTCTAAATACGGACCAATTTTCCTGGCAACAAAACTGCACAAACTGGCAGATTTATCAATAGACAGCATTTTCAAAAAGCTGGTCAGCATAATGAAAATCGTATACTCAACAAAATGTTTAGCTTTTTTTACGTAACTCTTCATATATCAGGCTGGATAAAATTTTCTCATTT
>Ga0209345_10004083_pt1 | contig 14399 bp, 9 predicted proteins | sample Cruoilmetagenom7_FD_187294 | JGI IMG/M metagenome (GOLD analysis project Ga0209345, IMG submission 187294) | Oil polluted marine microbial communities from Coal Oil Point, Santa Barbara, California, USA - Sample 7 (SPAdes) (version 2) | ecosystem: Environmental > Aquatic > Marine > Oil seeps ... | reverse complement strand
AATAATATCATCAATCGTCACGAAGTTTTCCGAACGACCTTCCATGAAGATAATGGGCAAATATATGCCAAAATATCTGAACCATCTGACATTGACCTTAAAGCTAATACATTTGATTTAGGCACTAAACAAGATACAAGCACCGACATCGAAAGCTCCTTACACAGCAAGATACAACACGTATTTAATTTATCGAAAGGACCACTGTATGCCTTACAGCTTTTTAAAACTGCAGACTCAGATTACATTCTTTCAATAACGATACACCATATAATTTATGACGGTTGGTCTAAAGAACTCCTCACCAAAGAACTCTCCTCATACTATAACCAAGCAGAAAGTATTGTTTCGACATCTCCTCTAGAAGTTCAATACGTTGACTACGCCGCTTGGCATAATACTGTTTTCACAAAAGAGAAAATACCTCAACAACGTCAATTTTGGGAGAAACAACTCGATAAAAAAACGACAGAGCTCATTATCCCTGCCGATAATCTAGTTAGCCCCCAAAATAAAGGCATCAACAAAAGTCAGCAATTTTCTATTTCGAACGAAACGTCTCAACAATTAAACCAATTGTCTCGAACAGAAAATGCCACCCTATTTATAACCTTGATGGCTGCATACAATGTATTGCTATTTCGTTACTCTGAACAAGAAGACTTATCCATTTGCTTACCTGCCGCATGCAGAAGTCGCAGCGATATTGAAAGCACTATAGGTTACTTTAACAATATTCTCGTTATTAGAAATAACTTATCAAACAACCCTAGTTTAAAGGATGTTATTTCTCAAGTTAAAAAAACTTTTTTAACTTCTCTTGAAAACCAAGACTTCCCTTTCCATGAATTAACAACATTCAAGCACTTAACAAGAACAACGTTAACGAATGGTATGTTTTCTTTCCGAAACACCAGTGAACATCAACTTAAACTAGATGGCTTGGACGTAGATGAAATTAACATTAGAAAGGGAACGGCTGACTTTAACTTAGCAATGTATATGGAGCTTAAAAACGATACATTAACTGGAATCATCGAATATAACTCGGCTTGCTTTAATGATGAAACCATAACTAAATTTATTACCGATTTTCAAGAAACTCTAGAGACTTTCTACACCAATCCAAACATACATTTGTCTGAGCTTAGAATGTTCAGTATGTCGACATCAGAGATTGAGTCCTCCTTAAAAAATCACCCAAAAATTGAGGACGCTGTTGTAGTGCCTACTCAGGAGAGCTTTAATAACCAAAACCTTGCTGCCTATATAGTGCCTAATCAATATGATATTCCCAAGGCAGATGAAATCCACCAATATCTAAAGCAACAACTGCCTTATTTCAGGGTTCCCCATGCTATAACACCAATAGCGTACATCCCCTTATTGACCAATGGATCAATTGACAAAAACACTTTACCCCCTGCAGTATCTATCCGTAAAAAATCTACCCATGAGTTCGTTGCCCCTAAAACATCATTGGAAAAAGAGTTAGCGCGCATCTGGAAGGAAGTTCTCTGGATAGATGAAGAAGTCGGCATTAATGATGATTTCTTCGAGTTAGGCGGCCATTCTCTTCTAGCCGCTCAATTAGTTGCAAAAATAGAAGACTATATCGAAAAGAAAATACCGGCAAATGCACTTTTAAAAATTAGTAATATCAACAGCTTTATTTCAGCATTAAAAGACAAAACACCTTCAGATAAAACCATAGATAAATCTCACGATTTACCCGAACTTTGTGGCTTGCCTACCGACACTTACTTAAAACTTCTTGCGCATACCTCCAGTTGGAAAGGCTCACGCATTTCAAAAAACAGTATTATTACTGGTTTAAACACTGCTGGAAAAGAACAACCGCTGTTTTGGTGCTTTCAAGGAAACCACGAGTTCACTCAACTTAGTAAATACCTTGGTTTAGATCAACCCGTATATGCAATGAGGTCTGGCCATTTAGTTATGGAAAAGTCTCAAGAAAACATTAATACTCTAGCAGGGTACTACGTACATGAAATCCTTCAAATACAAGAAACCGGACCCTTTTTAATTGGTGGTAACTGCCAGTCCGCTCAAATTTCTTTTCAAGTTGCTAAACAATTAACTGACTTAGGCCACCGTATAACATTACTGTGTCTACAAGAACAATTCGTACCTTTTCCATATCAAGGCCGTGTTGCCTTTTTTTATGGCGATGATAGCAGTCGCAACCCATTACATTATTTCAATCAACCTGAAGCTGGCTGGAAAAAGTTTTACACTGGAGAGTTTAATGTCCATACAATTCCTGGCGGCCATGGAAATTTCTTTAGGGAACCAAACATACAAGTTCTTAGTAAAAAATTATCACAAGAAATTACACTTGCAAAGGCACTCCCTTACACTACCGCAAACGTAAAGCCAACTAAAGCCAAAACAAGCTGTTTGCCAAGCAAAGCGTATCATGTCGTTTTCTCAACCACTAATAAAATTTATGCCTCACCAGGCGAAACTATAACGCTCAATGTGCTAATAAAGAACACCAGTAAAATATCTTGGGCTGCAAAAGAAAATCATCACATTGGACTTGGGTTTAAGTGGCTTAATAAACGAGGCCGAAATATTTTGATTATGGATCCTGGCAATCCTATAAAAGAAGGTTTAGAGGCAGGGCAGCAACAAAGTGAAAAACTTACCGCGGCTATTCCAAATAAATCGGGAAAGTATATTTTTGAAATTGATCTTACAGATAATGATACTATTTGGTTTAAAGACAAAGGTTCTACATCTAAAATAATAAACGTCACAGTATCCAAGTTATTTTTACCCTTAAAGTATTTTCGTAAATTATTTAGTAAATAAATTTAATCTCTATAAAATACATTCGCATAAACACAATTCCTAGGAAAGGAAAAAAATGGTCAACCCCTTTTATATTCAACTTGAAAAACGCATCCAAGAACTTGGTGGAATTTTTAATGCCCATATGCACCTTGATCGGGCAGGAACCCTAGAAGACAAATATTGGCAGTGTGCAAATATTCATGTGCTTGAAACATCATATATTTCTTTACATAAAAAACACGCCCTTCTAGCTGCCTTGCATACTGGCCCTGCATTTGAGAAGGAAGACATGCAAAGACGGGTAAACGCCTATCTAGATGTTATGGTCGCATGTAATACCTTTAGAGCTGATACTGTAGTCGATGTCACTAATGATAACGTTGGTATGTCTGCTTTTAATACCATGCTCGAAATCAAAAAGGCTAGAAGCCACGAAATTGACCTTAGACTTGGTACATATTCTCCATTAGGTTATGCAAAAACGGATCATGAAAGCTGGGAATTACTAGAAGAAAGTGCCAAAGTAGCCGATTTTATTGGTGCATTACCTGAAGCTGATGATATTGATGAATACCCCAACAATATAGGCTTTATGGAAAATTGCTACAGAATGCTACAGCTGAGCAAACAACATAATAAAGTGATACACGTACACGTTGACCAAAGAAACGAACCAAATGAAAGCGGCACAGAACGTTTAATTCAAGCAGTAAGAGAGTTTGGAGCCACATCTTCTGAAAATGGTGAGCCTATGATTTGGGCTATTCATTTAATTTCACCATCCACATATAATGAAGAAAGATTTCAAAAGCTTTTAGAGGGACTCGTTGAATGCAACATAGGCGTCGTCTGTTGCCCTTCCGCAGCTATTGGAATGCGACAATTAAGAGGCATCCAAACCCCTACATATAATAGCTTTCCCAGAGCGCTAGAAATGTTAGCAGCAGGTGTACATCTTCGACTTGGCTCAGATAATGTTGCTGATATATGTTCTCCAAGTACAACGGCCAACCTAATTGATGAAGTCTTTATGTTTTCAGCCGCAACCCGTTTTTACAACGTAGACATACTTGCAAAAATTACAGCTGGTTTAAAGCTAGATCAAAACGATAGAAACATTTTGATTGAGCATCTTCGACAAAATGATATTGAAATAGCCAAAGTGATAAAAAAATATAACAACTGATTTCTCTAATGTTAGACAAAGGCTTCTTCTTCAATCCCAACGACATCTCTTTTATAGAAGACCCCTATCCAACCTATAAACTTTTAAGAGAATGTGAACCTATCCATAAAAGCCCAATGGGCTATTGGGTATTAACACAATACTCCACAATTCTAGGCACTCTGCATGACAAGCGTTTCAGCAATGAGCCTTCAATATATGCCGTATTAAACAAAAAGAACTCAACACGATACATTTCTGCAAAAATCGCCAACAATACAATACCTTTCCAAGATCCTCCGCTACAAAAAATAAACCGTAGACTTATTAGCCGCGCTTATTTTTCATATCTTAAACAGTACCCTCTTGACATACAGGCCACGGCTAAAGAATTACTTTTCTCAGTACTTCAGAAAGGAGAAATTGATCTCATTCAAGATTATGCCAAGCCGCTATCTGTAAAAACAACCTCATTACTGCTGGGTGTCCCTGAACAAGATGAAAAAAAACTTGAAGCTTGGAGTGAATACTTCTTCTATTTGTTCGTACCGATTCCATCACAAGAAATACTTTCTAAAATGGAAGTTGCTTTAACTGAATTCAAACAGTATTTTGAAGAGCTAGTTATAAATAGAAGTAAAGACCCCAAAAATGACTTAATAAGCCATTTATTATCTGTAATAGATGGCGATGAAAGACTATCCATTGATCAAATAGTTGATACCTGTATGCTACTTTTTGCAGACGGAGTAGAAAACATTGATAGCTCCATTGCAAATACCTTGTTGCTGTTAATCAATCACCCTAAACAATTCCAAATTCTATTAAATAACCCAGAATTACTTTCATCTGCTATTGAAGAAGCCTTGAGAATTGACCCACCTGCTCAACTGATTGCTCGTATAGCGAAAGAAGATATTTTAATTGAAGATAAACTGATTAAAAAAAACGAAGCAGTCCTACTAGTTTTAGCTGCAGCGAACCGAGATCCCGTGCAATTTACTGACCCCGATGTGTTTAATATTCAACGAGAAACAAATGAGCACATAACTTTTGGTAGCGGCAAACATGCCTGCATAGGTGGAGGCCTTGCAACGGAGCAAATCACCGTTGGAATAAAGATATTAATTCAACATCTAAATAATATAAAGCTAAAAAACGGAATGCCAAAACGAGTTCATCGTTTTGGTCATCGTTGGTTTGATGAATTCATCATTAAATTCAATTAATGCACTCAAGTACTACTATTTTAAATATAATAGCCCGCCTCATCCCTTACAGTATTGAGATTTATTAGCTAAGGCAAGCTCCAAAACTAGGTATATTCCAATATCAAAATTTAACCATCACTTAAGTAATCACATAGTGAGACTGCAAATCAAAATAAAATAACCGTAACTTGTTATTTTATTGAAATTAATATGCCTGTTTCTGACTTCCACTAAACCTATAATTTCAATATTGGCCCTTTTAAAACTTTATTTTTTTTCAAAATGCGTCTACATACAAAAGATTTTCTCAACATCAAACTTTCATTGCTTAAAGAAATCATGGGGCTCAACAACAAAGTAGACTTTGTTGTTGCTGGGGCTCAGAAATCAGGTACAAATGCATTGAATGATTTATTGAAATTGCATCCTCAGCTTTGCTTTACAAAAAAGAAAAAAAGGAACGAACTCCATTTTTTTGATGATGATAGACTTTTCACGGGCTGGATAAACTCTAACCACAAATATCATATGCATTTCTCACCTCGTCAATCACATCAACTTATTGGCGATGTAACACCTGCATACATGTATCACCCTAATGCAGCGGAGCGAATGTCAAAATACAACCCAAAGCTTAAAATCATCGTTATCCTACGCAACCCAATTGAACGTGCTTTTTCACATTGGAATATGCAAACGAAAAGAAAAAGGGAATCTAGGCCTTTTTTAGAGGCCATTAAATGTGAGCTAGTAACTCCACATAAAACATTCCCTCACCGATCTAAAAGGTTTTCCTTTGAAAACAGGTACTTAGCAAGGGGGCTATATACTGAACAGATTATGCGATTACACTTTTTCTTCCCAAAGAAACAGGTGTATATTCTTAAAAATGAGGACTTAAGATTAAACCCAGATAAAACTCTTGAAGATATTTTTGATTTTTTATCAATTGATCCTTCCACCTACAATCAAATACAGCAAAAAAAGGACACTTTCTCTAGATATATAACCACTATGTCAAAAGAAGAGTGGGGCTTCTTACGCAACTACTACGAAAATGAAATCCCTAAACTAAGTAAGTACACAGGCTTAAGCTTCAATTCTTGGCTTGACACCCCTTCTTTCAAGTAATTAGCTCCCATAAAGGAAACCACCATTTAGGGCGTCGCAAGTTTGTAAGCTGTATTATAAGTTTCAAGCTAAAATCATCGTCTAATTTTAGGTTATTGAAAAATATCAATGTCGTCGTAAAACTTCTTCAAGCAGTATCTTTTCATGAAATGCCCCCTTGTTTTTGCAATAATGAACAAGTTGTAGAATAAAATCTTTAACTTAAAAAACGCACTATAATCAGTTAGTAAATCAATTTTTTGAATATTATTCTCCATCTGATCAACTGCTTTATGAAGACTGAAATGTTCTTTATAGTATTTCTCGGGCTCCATAATTTGATATTTGGATAACAGCTCCTCTACTTTCTCTTTTAAATTACTTTCACCAAAAAAACACCCTGTGTTTTCATTCAAATAAGATTTCCCAATTACTAATTTTTCATTGAGCAATTGTGGTAACCCAGCTGACATCGACTCAATAATCACCCTAGGCGCACCATCCTTTTCTGATAGTACCACTCCAATTTTAGACTGATTTAAGAGCTTGTTCGCTTCTGAATGTGGAATAAATCCAGCAAATGTAATGTTGCAAAAATCTTTAAGATCTTCAATCTCATTTAGATTATCACGTCCGATAATTACATATTGAAGACTTGGAAATAATGCATAGAGTTTCCTGAACGTTTGAGGGCTTTTATGAAGTGTTGAAAAAACACAAATATCATATTTTTTAGGAATATCTCCCAATTTCCTAAAAACCTCTTCATTAGCTGGCTTTATAAACTTTAAAGGCAGTGGTCTGGTATAGCTTTCCTTAATTTTTTTGTAGTGAGTGTTCTCATCTACGAGAATTCCATCATAACCATATGTCCTATATGGAAAGTAGTATGAGCTAGCGCCATAAAAAATACGCCTCTTCCACACCCCTGCTCGAATCCAAGGTGAATATTCTTTTTTGTCTCCTCGAACCCATAAGAACCGTGTACTAAGAGCCTCCTTTGGAAGGGAGCTGTACTTTTTAACAAAAAGTATTTTTATTCCATTGATTATCGTTTCTGAATATCCATCAGAAATATAAACAATAATGGCTTTCTTAATTACCTGTTTTCGAATCAACTCTCTAATAATCAAGTAATACAAATCATTATCAATATTTAACAGAATATCGTTGACGTCAACTACTCGGTTATAACTCAGAAAAGTCAATGCCCTTAAATGTTCATCCAAAATGTTGTACCCTCACTCTAGCTTTTCGTTGTTTAATCTATAGCGTTAAGACCAAGCTGCTTCGACTAATTATTTTAATTCACTACAACCCATTTGCATCCAGCCAGGCGAGTAAAACCGCAAACGAATATGAAAGCCGCTTAGCCCCTTTATTTCGTTTAGCATCTACCCACAAACCTTTAACGGACTTTGCATTTAAAAAAGGGGCTATTTCATGGCAGCGATTAACTAAATCATCAATTGGTTCACCCCATGAACTATTAAATAAATCTTGGAGTGGCACTGAAAGCCCATGTTTTTTTCTATTCCATGTTGATTCTGGTAAATAGCGTTTTGATAATTCTCTTAAAATTCGCTTGCCTCCCAACTTATCAAAGTGATGCTCAATAGGTATTGAGGTAGCCAAATCCAGAACATCATTACCTAACATCGGAACCCTTACTTCCAAACTATTAGCCATTGAGGCTCTGTCCGTCTTTGTCAGGCAATTTTCTGATAGATACGTCCATAAGTCAGCACGCATCAAATCTTTTGTCTTCATATCGCCCGCAAGATTTCTCCATAAATTCAAGGTCTTCTCAATTTGTGCATATTCATAAATATCGCTGTTTAAATATTTATATAAGCTTTTTCTACCTACCGCCCAAGGACCTAATTCAACGTGCTGATAAAGCATCATTTCTTTCTCACTTAATGATTGCTTAACTAGCATACTAGGCAAAAGCCCAACATCGAGAATTGGGCGCAATAACTTTTGCCTAAGCTGATTTGGGAAGTCACTCGCTTGTCTTTGAAAACGTTTGTAGCCAGCAAATAATTCATCCCCGCCATCACCACTAATGCTTACCGTAACATGCTTACGTGTTAGCTTTGATAACGAATTAGTAACCACATATGCAGGGTCGCCTAAAGGCTGATCCAATGATTTAATCGACTCTAACCAAGAGTAACCGTCAATTTCAGGGGAGTCTAAAATATGATGGTTACACCCAAAATGCTGAGCCACCTCTTTGGCAAAAGGCGTTTCATTATATTTATCCTGGCTAAACTGTAAAGTAAATACATCTATAGGGGAAACACCTGCCTTGTTCATATAATGAACCATTAAGCTTGAATCAACCCCCCCAGATAAAAATGCACCTAGTGGCACATCAGACATTAATTGACTCTTAACACTTTCTTCTAATACCCTATCAACAGCATCAATAACACTATGCCTATCTATAGAATTATCAATTTCGCTCGGTGACCAATATTGATTTATTTCTATAATATTAGTGTCATAGCTCCAAGTTAACTTTGAAGCAGGTGGTAGTTGGTTAACATTTTTTAAAAATGAATGGGGTGCCATGCATGTTTGAAACGCTAAAAAATCTCTTAATGCTTGGTAGTCTAATTCTTTGGGGAAACCAATAATATCAATAAAACTTTTCAATGAAGATGAAAATGAAAAACCTTTGGTTGTTGAGTAAAAGAATGGCTTAATACCTACCCGATCTCGCGCGCAAAAAGCCTTTTTCTCTTTGTTATCCCATATTGAAAAAGCAAACATTCCATCTAGGTATACTGGTAACGCGTTGCCCCATTCCATAAAACCAACAAGAACAACTTCCGTATCCGACTCTGTATTGAAAACATGACCCAACTTTTGGAGAGATGAACGAAGATGCTTGAAATTATAAATTTCGCCGTTAAAAACAAGAACATACCTTCCATCATTTGACACCATGGGCTGATGACCCGACTCCACATCAATAATAGAAAGACGAGTATGCCCTACTAGAACATCATCCTTTTCCCAACTGTCTTGCTCATCCGGCCCTCTAGAGAGGATTGCATCAAAAACATATGCTTTAACCTCTTGATTCCATGGCGTATCAATAAAACCAAAAATACCACACATAATCAGACCTTTTTATAATTCATAAATAAAACATATCTCTATAGTTTTTTAATTGAACAACTAAAGTTATCAACTATTTTTTACAAAATAATATTCCACTTCCATCTCAGAAATACTTTTATTAAATCGTTCAATGTCCCTTTTAATTTTCTCTTCTGTTGCATTACACATACTATCCAAATCAATAAAAAATGGTTCATCACTCACAATCATTATGTTGGGTAACTTCAAATCTCCATGCGTAATATTTGATTCATGCATCTGCTTTACTTTCTCTTTTACTTTACACGCAACTGTTTTTTTAAGTTTTTCGCTAACCTCTGCATTCAACAAATACTTTTGAAGCTGGGTTCCATGAAGGAACTCAGTAACTAAAAATGAGTAACCGCCCATAGTCCATAGTTTTTTATCCATACATAAAACTGGCTCAGGCGTTGAAATACCTATAAATTTCAATAAATGACCATAACGCCAAGAACTTGTCGATCTACTATGTTTCTTCAACTTAGAAAACAAGCTATGAGTGAAACCTTTATTTTTATAACATTTCAGAATAAAAAATGAATCACCTATCTTTATTTTAATCACCTGAGTCGAAGTGCCATTTTTCATCACCTCCCCCTTATCAATATAAGGGCCAAGGTTATCTATAAACCTCCTAACTTCTTCAGTATCAATATTCCTTTTAATAAATACCGACTTCGTTTTATCTACTAACACTTCAAACTCTGTACAGTTACGGAACACTTTACTATCTATATATTTTCTTATTCGCCATTTTCGATCGCGCTGAAGTTGGCGCATTGTTCCGTCATATGTTGGAAGCCAACTTTTCTCATTTCTACTTTCAAGGTATCTTGTAAATAACTTTCTTATATAAGGCAATTCGTACTGAAACATCTGAGTAAAAAACATCGATAAGTTTTGTTCGGCTGCTTTAACTAACTGGTTTTTTCTGGTTTTTTTATAAACCTGTTCTCCATCTATTAAATAGATACTATTCCCCTTACTAATAAAGTTACTCAAATGAATATCGCGTTGAAAAACGCCTGCATCGTGCATAATTGCTAATAAATCAGTAGACTGACTAAATACTTTCTGTTTAACTTTCTCATCTTTGCTTTTTTTCCATTTCTCATCCAATGTCTCAGCTTCTGAAATATATTGAAAAATAATAACTGCATGATTTTCATCTAAGAACTGCTCTAAAATATTTGGGGTCTTTATACCAGTCTCAGAAATTAAATTTACCCCCGCTAATTCTCGTTCCCATCGCTTTTTATACCCTTTACCAAAAAAAATTTTAATAATCACATTCTCGCCTTTATACATCCCTAAGCAAACTATTCGGCGCTTAGGCAAATAGCGAATAATCTTACTGCTCTGTATATCTAATTGACCATTCCCTCTTATTTTTATTGTTAACGGGAGAGGAATATCATTCATAGATTTGTACGAGTACATCATCAAAAGTATTTTCTTTTTTTAATTATTGATTGTTGCTCTAAAAACCTCTTAATTGACAAATGAAAAAAAAATTCGTTACACCGAATAGATTTCCTAAAATACTCATCTTCTCCATAAGGTGATAATGATCTACTAGCAAACCATTCTTGCAATTTAAAGCGCAGTTTCTTTTTCCATCTTAATGGCGTTTGCAAATCATGCATCATAGCTAATGAAGCAGCTTTATTTCTTTGCTGCTCTAACGACATGGGAATTGAAACAACCGAACCTATTTCCAAGCTCTCACCCATATTAGGTGGCATAGAAGCCAATGTACTCACTGGGCCAAACGGAAACATATCGCTAAATACAAGGTGGTTTGCATAAAAATATAAAGCCGACGGCTTATTCTTTGCTTTTTCTAATGCCTGCTGCAATGCTAACGTGCTGTATTGATGATCTTGGTGAGGGTCCAATTGCATGTGCGGCGTAACAATGACATCAGGCTGAGCCTGCTCAATACATTCTACTAAGTCTGCAATTAATGTATCCCAACTGGGTTTACCATGCATGTCACTGGCTAATGCTTGGGTATTAAATTCTCTAAAAACTCGCGTATCGTAAACATCTGCTGTTTTGGATGAAATGGCTTCATCTGGCGCATCATGCATTTCTTTTAAGCACATACAAAAATACCCTAGTTGGATAGCGTTTTGCTGCTTCAACCCTGCCCATTGAGGCACTGCTATACTATCCCATGACCTTAGTCGCCCTTTGTGTAATGATGCCTGCTTACTATCTCGGCCATCTAACTCATATTCTTTCGCATCTATCTCACCCGCTGTAATGGTAATAATTGAGCTATCTTTCGTACTATATAGTCCGAATGCAGCTATTTCAGCATCATCCGCATGAGGTGCAATAATAAGTACTTTTTTATTATCCAAGCTGGGATTCGAGAAGAGTAAAATGTCAGCCGATTCAGTCATTAACTCGCAATTATTTGCTTCAAAAATAACGGCTTCACCGGAATTTATAAAGTCACTAATATTAATGTAACGCAAACCATCAACTGATCGTTCAAAATACTGCTGGCGAGTGATATCACCTGATTTAATTACAACAAAAGGATCTAGGAACTTGCCTGAAAGACTGTGATGGACATGAATAGCTAAAAGACCTGTGTCATACGCTTCTTTTTTCCATGAGCGCTTAAAGCCAACAGTACTACTTATCCAGTCGGGGGGTATTTTAGTAGCATCATCAAAAGTATATTGATAATCATTATTTGGGTCGTAAAAGATATGATCGGCCAAAAATAATTCATTAACTACGAACAGCAATATTAGGAAACCCAGCAACAATATAAATTGTCCGCTTAAAACTAAGTAAGCAGAGACTACAAAAGAAATACCAAGTCGAATAACCGCTTGACGCTTCTTCTTCAGATAACCTGCGTATGTTTTTTTATTCATACTGAATAAACCGCTCTACGTGAACACCACCGGTCTTTGTATTCATTGTCTGCTTGACCAAATGAATAACGTAAAGGTTTTCCCAAGTCATCACTTAATGCCCATGCTTGCTGAGTATTCACAAAGGTTAATACACTACCGGGGCTTAACGTTTTAAAGTCCAAATCTACACCACCATTAATATACTCCATAGAAATATGTGATGGCCCTTCTACCTTATAAACTAATTGAAATGCGATGGGCGTACCATCTACTTCAATAACAGAGCCAAATAACAACGGCCTTAAATACTCTAACAAATTTGGCAGGTATTCATAAGCAGTTGGCTTAAAGCCCCAACGTAACTCAAACAACTTAATGTACATCTGTGCAATATTTTCATTTGACAGATGATCGATTGCATTAATCGTTGCACCGCGTTTCTCCAATAACCGACATTCTCTTTTCCTGTTATAACGAAATTTTTTAGAAAAAGAATTGTGCGACTTGGCAAGGCAAATCTCTGTATTCACTTCTTTTAAATTGTTAATGTTTTCGTAATGTAGCGATGAAAGGTTGCCCGCTGAAACGGGTAGGTCTAACGTTACGTCTCGTGACATTGGTAAAATCAGCTCAGCGTTACCAAAATCTACCATGCCTTTACGTGACATTTTTTTTAACCCTTCTTTGCTACCCGCAACCCATTTTTTCCAAACAGGAATAACTGCTTGTATCTTTTCATTTTTTTCAATAGCAAAATATTGGATCGGCAACTCAACAATCTTTTCAATCGCATTCAACACCATCGGGTGTGACAATACGCTACCACCAAATTCATCATAAGCAGATGCATATACTATTTGATCTACTTCCACCCAAGCTTTCATTCGCCTATTCTGAAAAAATGACTGCATTACCCTGCCATTAAAGTTGTTAATTTTTGCCATACATTATCAGCATTTAAAGTCCGATAACAAGCAGGTTTAACATCGCTAACACCCGTATATCCACATTGCTTTTTCAAACACGGCGAACAATCAAACTCTGTTTGTAAGCAGAGGTTTTTCTGCCCCATTGTGCCCGTTAATTTAGCACTCGTTGAACCATAAATAGTCACCGCTGGTGTGCCGCATGCCGCAGTTAAGTGCGCCAAACCACTGTCTACGCCGACCACACCATTAGCATACATTAAAATTTCGGCCAGCTCTTTTACTGATGACTTTTCTAATACGTGCGCTTTGTCTGACATATTTGACAGTTCATTAGCACGTTCTTTTTCGCTATCACTCCCCCAAGGCAAATAAACATTAAGCCCATTGCTTGTTGCGAGTAAAACCAATTCTTTCCAGTATTCATCTGGCCAATGCTTGCTCACCCATGTGGTACCGTGAAGAAAAACCAAATAAGGCGCGTCCAAAAGCCGTGGCTCACTCATACCTGCTTTATTTAAACCATAAGACAAGTTTTCACTTGAAAAACCATAACCCAAACTTTTTGCAAATAACTGCCTAACACGAAAAATAGCATGCTGACCTTTTGCTACATCAATTTTATGTTGATACGCCATCGCCGCTAACGGTTCTCGGCAACTTGTTCTTGAAAGGCCATATTTCTCACCCCTTGCATAACGTGTGAAAAAAGCACTTTTTATCAAGCCCTGCGCATCAATTACAACATCATATTCACGTTCTTGAATATTGCGAATACTCATCTTAATTTCACCACGGTATTTCCACAATTTTTTCCGCCAACGGCGCACAGATACGGGAATCACTTTGCTAACATTCGAGTGTAATTTGGGAATATCTTGAAATGAATCTTCTACAACCCAATCAAATGAAATACTAGGGATGGCGTTTGCCGCATCAGTCAACGCTGGCAAAGTATGAATAACATCACCCAAAGAAGATGTTTTAACGATAAGAACTTTCATTAAACGAAACTACGCCACGTCCAATAATGTCAATACCCGCTCTGGCAAAATCTTAGTTAAGCAGTCTAAATGCCCTAGAGGACATTCCCGCTTAAAACAAGGTGAACAGGGTAAGCCTAAGCTAACCA
>Ga0209345_10004081_pt1 | contig 14401 bp, 16 predicted proteins | sample Cruoilmetagenom7_FD_187294 | JGI IMG/M metagenome (GOLD analysis project Ga0209345, IMG submission 187294) | Oil polluted marine microbial communities from Coal Oil Point, Santa Barbara, California, USA - Sample 7 (SPAdes) (version 2) | ecosystem: Environmental > Aquatic > Marine > Oil seeps ... | reverse complement strand
TTGCCGGTGAGGTCTTTGCCTTCACGCAACTGCTTTAAAGCGGCATCCATGTCGAAATTGGTTTTGGTCATATGTCATCTCTTTTTTGCTTAGTTTAACGAAATGACACAGAATTCTGAACACTACCTCATAAGAAACTGGCCCTGAGATGCTTTTTTGTATTTCCTCTAAGGTGCTCGATATCCCGACTGACTTACCTCGAAATACCTCAACTTTGGTTTTGCTTTCGTTTAACTCAAGATTAAGCTTTTTGAGTTTCGGAGACACCTGAGAGAGAATAGCTTCTTTAATAAAATCGAGATAGGGCTTCTCTTTAGTTTCCTTTTGAAAGGTTTCAAGTAACTTTTTACGACTAGGTCCAACTATAACAATACGCATGTCATCTACGTAACGAGAGTAATCTACAACTTTGATGTCGCCACCTGAGTTTACGGATTGTCCGATGAGTTTGCTCATGTGTGTATCAAACTCAGCCATATATATATTAGATAGAAAGCCCGACGCGACTAGACCCTGAGGTAAGCCTTTGGGGGCTTGGCTATTTTTACTATCCTTTGAACCGAAGAGTTCTTCGAATATCTCTTTTGCGCTGTCGGACCACTCCCAATTCTTAAAGGCTGTTAAGATGTTCTCCACTATATCGTATGTACTACCTTCAGAATGGCTTTGATTAATGACAATATTCTCAATTTTATCAATGAGCAGATTTCGATCGATACAGTCAAAAAACTTGGAAAGGTCGAGCTCTATTAAGTAAATTTCTTCGTCTTCAGCTTTTTCATGGAGCTCTTTCTTTGCAAAATAGTAAGGGCGCTCGAGGAACTTTCTATAATCAGTGAAGTATTTGCTGTAGGTGGTTGTAGAGCCATAGCTATGCTCCACTTTATCTAATTCGTACCTACAGAATAGACGATTTCCATAGCTTACAACTCCTTTATCATGAACCTCATCATAGCTAGTTGCCGGGTCACCTTGAGTTGCTTCCACTTCATTTGCTAGGCACATCATGACTAAAGTCATAATTGTTTGGTCTCGCACACCGGTGTGCGCTAGAGGTCTTAACTTCAGATCAAGCTCTTCACTTTGCTTCGGAATATTTTCGTCATTTTTTGAGAGATCAAAAGAGTTTGGTGCTGGTTGCCATAGGAGTTTGAATTCGGAAATAGCTAAAGGATCGTCGGGTTTGATAAATTCCCATGGCTGAGTTTTCGGAGCAGGCACCAATTCGAGTGGCGAGAAAACTAAATTGTTCTTGCTCTCTTCTATCCAATCAATGCAACGATTTGGTAAATCTATAGATGAAATATCGAGTTCGAAGTTATCAGCATACCAATTGGTGGTTCGAATATAGTCGTGAGCTTTCTTCCAAGCGAGAGCCATTAAAAGAGGGTCACTCAAATAGTCATCATTTAATGCTAATTTGTCATACTTTCTATCCAATACTGGCATTTAGTCATCCTTAAGTAACTCTCGTTCCATGATATTGAGCTCACTACGTGATAGCGGACTCTATCTGCTTGGCTCGTTAATTCAGTTACTATTTGTTACTGAATTAAACTGGGTTTACTACGAGGAAATGCAAAGGCTTGTCAGCTCTCAGCATTCCTGTCGCTATCTATCTTTCTGAGTACGACATGCAAAGTAGCCAGATAAAAATAGAACATCCAACTTAACCATATAGCAGTGTCATACGCTGTTTTTTGTTTATCATTGTGATGCCGAATACCGAAATTATTCGCTATGTTAAACAGATCTTTTTCATCGGACTTAGTTAAAAGCTTTTTCATTTTAGGGCGAAGATATTCAAGCACATCAGCTAAATCCCGTACAGCTTGTCTTCTGTCATCAATGGTTGAGCCATGTCTGCGATATCTCAAAACGGCTGACTCGATTCTTTTCCGAACATTCTGATCTTTTGTTGGAACGTCCGCTTCAAAGATTGTTTCGAACCCGGCATCAGGTTTACTGAGGACTTCACCCTCTAAGGAGAGCTCAAATGGATTGCAGTAATGTGATAGAACACTATTTATTTTATCTACAAATATGAGCTGACCTTCCTTTTTATTAAAGGTCTCCCAATGCATTCCGCATTCATTGTAACTATGCATCGTTCCATCAATCGGTTTGGAAACGTTCTGATATAAGAACTCAATTAGATCAAACAAATCTTCTTCGGTATAGCCCATACAGTATTCAGAGATTGGCCATATATGTTTTTTTCTTATTTTGAGAAGTATCTCAAGTTCGACGTCGCGAACTTTGCCAGAGACATGACCGGAGTCAACACACCAAAACCCGAATGCCTCGCTGAAATACCCATCATCCTCAAGCTGCTGATAAACCCGTAGAAATAATTCGATTACATCCTCAAGAGGCAGTCCAGTGAGATTTGGGTTATTTCCGGTACGTTGAGAGTAGTATTTATGAGGCATTACGTTTCCCCAAAGTCTAACGTTTAAGTATCGTGGTAGCGCGATTGCCTAATCAACGCTCGCTACCCTATTAATTTTCTGTAACTTCCAAAAGCTCACCAACTTCACAATCGAAATACCGACACAGCGCTTCCAAAGCCGCGAAATCAATTCGCTGCGCTGTCTCTTTGTACAACAATGTCACGGTATTGCGATTCAATCCAGTATCGCGTGCAACGTCCATTATCTTGAGCTTTCGCTCGCCCATCATTCGCGCTAAATGACACTTAATCATCACTGCCTCTCAATAAATGTCATCTTAAATGACAAAAAAACATTGCAAATGATATTTTGCGTGTTAATATGTCATTCAGGATGGCAATTTGAAGTTTAGAAATACGTTATGCCATTCAGTGTATCAATCAACTGGAGAATTTGCCATGTTAAATGACATGACGCTTTTAACGACTGCCGAATTGGCAGAGAGGATTAAATATGATCCTCGCACTATTCGAGAGCAACTGAAAGATTCGGTGCTGCATGAGGGCATTCACTACATCCGTCCTTTTGGAGGCAGAAAGATCTTGTTTCTGTGGGAAGCCATTCAGCGTGACATAGGTCAGGAATCGTCGAGTTCGCTTGCTATTCCAATGGCAAAAGGAGCTGTCGCTCATGGGTAGTATTAACGCACGTCCCGAGACCGGGAAATTGTTCATCGATTTCCGATACAAGGGCAAAAGGTGTCGCGAACAAACTTCTCTTGAAGACACGCGAGAAAATCGTAAGCGGGTACAGAAGCTCCTTGATCGGATTGAAGCGGAAATTACGTTAGGCACGTTTGATTATGCCAGACACTTTCCGGGTAGCCCTAAGGCGCAGCAGTTCAAGGAAATGCAGGTGCGCAGTCAGCATTTAGACACGCCGCTTTTCAGTGACTTCGCAGAGACCTGGTTTGCTGAAATGCGTATTCAGTGGCGGACATCTCACGCAGATACGGTCAGAAGGACGCTGAATGGTTATTTGCTTCCAGCGTTTGGAGATAAAGAGGTTGGCCGCATCACCAAAGCGGAAGTTCTTGAGTTTCGGGCCTCACTCGCCAAAGTTACGTCCCGAAGCAACAAGTCGCTATCTCCGTCGCGGATTAATCACATCATGACGCCATTGCGCATGATTTTGAATGAAGCAGCCAACAGGTACAATTTTAGCTCACCTTACCAAGGAATTAAATCGCTTAAAGTTGCGCGTACGGATGTTGAACCATTCTCCCTCGATGAGGTTCGCCTCATCATCGAAAAGGTACGTCCCGATTTTCGGGACTACTACACGGTGCGATTTTTCACTGGCATGCGAACAGCCGAAATCGATGGCTTGCATTGGGATGCGGTTGATTTTGAGCGTCGGCAAATCATGGTTCGAAGCACAATCGTTAACGGTGAAATACAGAGCACCAAAACTGATGGCTCGTTCCGCGCGATTGAAATGAGCCAGTTGGTGTTCGATGCGCTTAAGCGACAGCAGCAGGCAACAGGAGACATGAAGTTTGTCTTTTGTACCCGCAATGGCTCGCCACTGTCTCATAACAACGTCACAAAACGCGTTTGGTACCCACTGCTACGGCATTTGGAGTTACGTAAACGCCGACCTTATCAAACGCGCCACACGGCGGCCACGCTTTGGTTGGCAGCAGGGGAGAGCCCTGAATGGATTGCCCGCCAAATGGGCCACTCGACGACCGAAATGCTGTTTCGAGTGTACTCGCGCTATGTCCCGAACCTGACCCGCCAGGACGGGTCGGCTTTCGAGCGGCTGCTCAAATCTAATTTCAACGACTTTAAGCCAGATGGTGCGTAAGAGCTTCGCTCTAGTCACGTTAACGATTTAATATTTCTTGGAGAATGACTATGAATACAACAACTCGTGAAACTGTACAGCCGCTTTTGATTGAAGCTGCCACGTATCGACGCTTTATCGGACGTTATTACCTTTCGACGATAACGCCGGTGTCTTCCGAACGAGATAACGAGGTGTTTGAACTGACGTTATCTGATAGCTCGGGAGACCTTACTGTTATAGCCCGACATGACCAACTATTAGACCAGGTGATTCTGGAGCACACCATGGTTCATGTTGAAGTTGCAGCGCTGCCTACGTCTGTCGGAACGGTGCGGGTGTGTAAAAACCTTACTTGCGCTGCAGCCAGCAAGCGTCTGGGTAATAGCTTGTCGGCTCTCCCAATCTCTCAATGCCCTCGGCCCGCGGTGTTTCAAGCCTTTCTGGTGCTATATGCTCGCATCCAATCACCGTTAATGCGGCGCTTTATCGATGATGTGTTGCTCCAGCCAAAAGTTGGAATCTCATTCCTGCAATGCCCAGCAACCCTTAGGTCGCATCACGCCTATGTCGGAGGCCTGATTGAGCATGCTGTTGAGGTTGCGTGGAATGTGTCAGGTGTTCATGCGCTGACTGATATTGAGCGTGATGTCGCGGTTGTCGCTGCGCTATTGCATGGTATCGGTAAAACGCGAACGCTAAGTACTGGTGCTACAAAAACCGCTCTGGGTACTCTGGTCGAGCCTGAGTTGCTGACTCTCGAGGTATGTGCGGATGCCCTAGATAACCTTGAATATCAGTCACCATCATTGGCTAACCAATTGCGTCATATCTGGACATCTGGCATTTTTCGCGAGCACACATGCGGTCAAAACCATGCCTTGCTCTATGACGTCCTAGCTCGCTCAGTCAAGAGCAGTATGGTCAGTCAACAATCGATGGCATTTCTTGCTGAGGCCGAGATTGATAAACCGGCTTTCGTCTAAGTGCTCACGAAACTTTAATTTCATTAATTAAATTAATTTCGAAAAAGGAGACTGCGATGGCTCGTCACCCAGAAGTCACGGAGCAGGAAATTATCGACGCCGGCTTAGAGCTGGAAAAACGAGGAAGGCGCCCGAATCCGGGCGCTCTTCGCAAAGAGCTGGGCGACCGTGGCGGGCTCGCTCGTATTAAGAGTATCTGGGAGACGTACAGCGACAACCGAGATGACCCGTTTTATGAATCCAGCAAAGAGAGTCTAACGTTCGATTCACTCCCTACTCATTACGCTGATAACGCTCAAACCTTGATTGATAAAGTCGTCCATGCAATGAAGCAGATGGCGATTGCCGGCTACATTGATGCTCAGAAGCTCTTTGAGCGACGCCTAAAAAGTCTTGAAGCGGCTCATGAACAGGCATTAGAGCATTATAAGGAAAGTGAACGCTCTGCAGATGAGTGCTTACAAAAGCTCGAGGGTGAGCTTGATGAACTGCAAACGGAGCTAGATAGCCTTGCACAGCAAAACGCAAAACTGTTAATCGAAAACGCGGAAATGCGAGGCAAGCTGGAAGCAGTTAAAAATTGAACCAATTAGAACCTTGCGCCGCCTACTTTTCTTGTCACTCCACTATTCACCTATTAGTAGGAAGTTCTTATGACTCTAACGCCCATTAGCTTCATTAAGCTCGCCCCAATGAGCCTGTTAAAAGCAGCTGAAGATGAAATACAAGCTCAGCTCGAGCAAACCGATGGCGAACTTTTCCATTACCGTCAGCAAACGTTTCGCGGATACAACCTTGCTTGGCCGCGTTCGGATGTCCAGGCTCTATTGCAGTATTTTTCGGACTCGGGGTGCGTTTACTCTCAATACCGCCTTGCGTATTCACTACTCCCCGAAAACCTCGAGGATTGGCCACTGAAGTCTGAAGAGCTGTCTTATCAGTACGCACTCAACGCGGCAGAAATGAGGCTAAACCTAGATTATGACGGTCGTGTACGCACCGCCTTTCGGGAGTTTGAATACAGCAATGAATTCATGCGATATAGGTTTATGATGAACGGCTTCATCGACCGATATGCTCTATCGCGCTCAATTTCGACAGATATCATTTCTCATTTCAAAGCGCTGCCAACCCAGGGCGGGACGGGTCGGTCGTTATTCGGAGGGAAGTTTCTACACAGCTGAAATTCAGTGATTCGGCATTAATTCAGTTAAACGGGGCTGGTACTGCTATTAGCCCCTTCTTAGTTAATTCTTACATCCATTGCGTTTGCAAGTAACCGGTGCAGTAGTGTTGCTCCAGTGTGAAGGATGGTCGTTCGTATTTTCACCGCACCCTGTTGTACCGCCTTTTTGACCTTTATGAACAACGCTTTCTCCAGAGTCTGGTGGTGTGTGTCGCACAGCCATATTATTTTCCTTAATTAGACTTGCCAGTAGTGGCATATTCAGCCTAGGACAATTTGCGCTTATGTAAAGTAATTGTCATAGTCACTGCTTTGTGAAAAAAGGTCGAGGCTAGTTTTTGAGCTAACATTGGCAGGGATAGAATAAAATTCTCGGATACTATAAACGTTAATTCGAGCAATTTCTCTGAAGAAAGATGGCCTACAACGCTATATGAAGTCATTGTGTTTTAAAAAAGTATCTACAGGAGGCTCGATGAGCAAAAGTAAAAGTATAAAGCGGGCCAATGATACCACGACGTCTTTGGCTGATATCCTGATAAGCGAGGGAGCTAAATCGCTCGTGCCTGGTGCCTCCCTTGCCTATGAACTTTCAAAACTCATGTTTAAACACGCTTACCAATTTCACCAAGACACAGTTGAGTCTCGGCTCGAGATGTTTCACAAAGCGTTGCTCAACGATCAAATCGAAGAAAACACTTCACTAAATGAAGATGAGTTCTTGAATAAGCAGTTCGATATCGAAGACTATTATTTGCTGCTCGATAGTTGCGTGAGAGATATGGAAGATGAGAAAGCGAAGATATACGCAAATCTGATGCGTTCGCTAGTTGATCGAAAAATTAATCCGAGCAAGAGAAGAGATCTCATCCAAACTTTGCGTGAAATTACTTTCAGTGACGTAAATATCATACGGAAAGTCTATATCCACAAGCGGTTCCGAATAATGTCACCTCAGTTAGGACCAGACTTACGCAGTCGAGAAGCAGGAGGCCGAGCTTCTGATGAACGTCTGATTAATAGACTGAAATATAACGGGTTAATAACTGAAAGCGATGGAAAGTTAACGGACTTTGCTAATGAACTTATTCAACTCGTTTTCCCTGAATCTGACTTAGCTCCGGAAGCAATTGGAGCGACTGAGGCCTCTGGATTAAAACTCTTGATTCTCTGTTATCGTTTAGATGATCAGCATTCCCTTGAAGTTATCAATGCGTTACAGCAGATTTTGGATGGTATGCGAATTGAGTCTAGCCCCATTGCGATTGTCAAGGCGAATGCAAACGTTGCTGCAATGATGAATGCGGCAGGTATTCTGCTCGTAGACGACTCAGATATTTTTCAAAAGCATGTTGACTGGAAAGCAGTGAAAATTTTTTCTCAAAAGCGTCCCTTGTACAGGTTGAATATAACCCGGAATGATGTACCGATGGACAACGTCCCGATTGCAGAGGAGTACAGTCTGAATGGGAAGGACAAAATGCAAATTCGTACTGAGCTTAGTCGTTATGTTGAGTTGGTACTAAGCAGCACTTTTATAAACGAATAGTCTCTATATTGGAGCAGTCCAAGCTGTAAGTACGAGCTATCTGGCAAATCAGTGGCGATTAATAGAGGACGTCGTTAACGCTCGTCATCACGCGTTTGTCACGTGCATTGCTAAATTTCGTTGATTTCTTGCCGCATTTGACTCAATAGCTTCCGAGACTGAGTTTGCAGTTCTTCACCTAGTCTCGTTGCCTCTCTCTGGAAAGTCTCAGTTTCCTCTGTCTTTTGATGCATTACTATTTCGGTAAACTGAGTCATATAGGTATTTGTTATATCGAATAGTTCTTGGTTGAGGTTCTCGATATTTTCGAATGTGGTCAGCATTTGATCAGTCGCAATCAATTTCAGCCTGTTCGACTCATATTTCAGCTTCATCACATCCTGTAGGCTCTCGTGCATAATTTCAGATACCTGAGATTGAAGCCACCCTATCGCTTTTCTTTGTTGCTCTTGGTCAGCAGCCTCCGATGCAGCTAAATAATCCTGAAAATACTTATCGAAAATAGGTTGCATTCGACTAGGAATCTCGACCTGGTTCTTCTTTCCTAATGAATCAAGGTCCGTAACGTACTGGCTGTATTGAGTCGCTTTTAAATCAAATAGCTTTAGTCTCCGGTCAGCATTAAACCGAAGATCCTGTTCAAGATGCCTTAGTTTTCGGTCATGGCGCTGCTTATTAAAATAGATAAAGAGACCCCACGCCACATTGACCAAACCAAACACCCAAGCATAAAACGCAGGGCTTTCTTGTATCATGTCGTAAATAGTCTGCATAAACCCTCTCTAGGTATAGCGCCTAAATAACCGGTGCGTCCGGCGTCGAAAGAGCGAAGTTGATTGATTTGTTATGTGCAAGCTCATAACTTTGTTTCCGAAGTGAATGCTAATGAGCCCAAATATAAACCCGAAATAAGGGTTCATTGATGTGGTTTCTTCAAGTGTTCTGGTGCCGAAAAGTGTGCCCCAGCAATCATATAGCGCGCGAGGTAAGAACATCGCCTTTCACGCGATTGTTATATGAGCTACCCACGGTCCGCAGGGTGGTTAACACCATCATAAGTTAGAATCTCCTCTATCTTTAACGGATTGATACCATCTAAACAGCCCACGTTAAATCCATATTGAGTCGGATTGGACCGCCGCTGATGATGAGTGTAAATACCACAGTTGGAGCAGAAGTAGTGCTTCGCTGTCTTTGTATTGAATTGGTACACCTTCAGGGATTCCGACCCTTTGACGATGCTGATTCCTGATAAGGGTACGGACGCAGCAACGGCTCCTCTTCTGCGGCACATTGAGCAATCGCAGCGACGAACATCTACTAGACCATCAGGCAGACTAAGCTCTAGTTCTATGGTGCCACAGTGACACGAAGCTTTGTGCTTAGCTTGAACGGGTACACCGTCTACTTCCTTCAAATTTATCGCCATACTTAAAAACCATCCGTTTGATTGCTTTGTTAGGCAGGTTTGATAACTATTTTTACTGAATCAAAAAACCAAAGCTCCCAACTACCTTGAAAATATGAAAATGAAAAGTCGGGTGCCCACACTTCATACTCTCCTCTGCCTTCTGATTCTTCAAGTGTTAAGCTGCTATTGCTTTGAGGTGGTTCAACTGAAATTTTATGAGCAAGCCCAGCAGCAATTTTCAAGGCAACCCTGTGCAATGTCTCCAGCGACCATTTAATGTATGGCTTTCCTGCAGTTTGCCCAAGGGAATTAAAGAGCCAACCTTCCTTCGTTGGTCTTTTCTCCATAGAGCGAGTAAGTTGGACCATCAAATAATTCATCCGCTTCTTCTGTATGGCACAAAGCCCCCACAATCATCAGCCTAAAGTATTCTTCGTCATGCGAAGCACCATTATTGCAATTTTTGCAAGAAAGAACTTTCCATAAGTTGTCTCGATTTATTTGGCGAATTAGGCCTTTAGGGGGAACGTGGTCTTTAGTATTCGCGATCTCTCCGCAATAAATGCACTTATTCATTTTTTTACCGAACACTCCGCTAAACGGCGAGTAGGCGGTCCTTTTGGTTGGTTTTGCTAGGTTGTATTTATTTCACGCGATGAGTATCGGGAAACTTCTTCATGGAAGTCTGGACCATGCTCACGACTGACTAAAAAAGCAAATATTTCCCTTAAGGCTCTCCTAAGATGGCAGAAATCATCATGCATTATCGGAGCATAAGGATATTCACCAAAACGACTGGATGGATGCATGGTGCGAATTCTATCTTCATAGAATTCTTCGAAATATTTCTCAGTTAATGGCTCGGAGTGGCCAAACGGTTTATCAAAATTTTCGTGTAACCATTTAGAGGCGTCTTTGGAAGAAGGGTTTGATACACCTGAAGCTCGCAACTCTTTAGAGATAAGCTGAAAGCTGGCTTCAAGTGAAATATAGGAAACAATGATTGCCTCTTCCCAAAATTCTCTTCTGCAAGCGAGCATTTCGGCCTTTATTAGCGCGCAGATACCTCTCATCAATAAGTAGTTATTTACATCAATATAATTCCAAAACGTTCTTATTCGTTGAAAGTTGTATCTGTCCGCGGGCACAAGGTCGTAGTCCCCCTGAAGACACTCTGCCAGAAACTCATCTGAATGGTGATTGCGAGGTGCCTTGGCCGTATCAACAAGTAGCTTTTTTAAATCACTGACAGTTTCAAGTGCTGTTAAGTCTAGGTTTTCTGAGTTTATTACTGGTGAGTATCGAATAGCTGGGTAGAAACGTATAAGTGCACTGCTTCTCCTTTCACACAGTAGCAGCGAACTGAGAAGTCGTAACTCTTGTGGAGATGCCCAATCAAACTCAGAGTATGGTGCATCCGAATCTATAGCAGTCCATGACTTCCCATGAGTAACAGAGAACACTATCTCTTCATCGGCGTGAAACACAGCATTTGGTGTTGTCAGCGTCCCCCGGGGATACTGGCCTAGAGGCAAAAACACCATTACACGATATAGTGCAGCATCCCGCTGAGCATTCACCTCACTGTGACTTAAGAAGCCTAATTTTTGTTTTCTGGTAGTCATAATGGGACCCAGTAACTTTGAAATCTAACGCTCAAATCAAGTGCGCCGTAGGCGTCACTTGGATTTATTTGTTACATTCTCATCTGTTGAATCCTCAATCTTAGTCGTGATTGATGGAGCTATTCGCTCGCTCATCCCACTTACAAAAGCAACGAAGTACAAAACCGTGTTTTGATCTCTGTCACCATTCAAAAACGGAAGGATAAATTCTGATTTAACAGCCAATACGACCAAGAGGCCCGACAACATGCCAGCTACAACTCTGTAGCTACTTTCTAGCTGATGCAGCACCTTTCCGGCATGACAATCAAATTGCTCTCCTCCTGTTCGCAAAATTATCGATAGTAACGCGCCTAAAGAACCGAAGACCATTACCGTTGAATACGTGAAGAATAACTCACCCCATATGTGAATAAACCAGTCACGAAAAGGCCAAACAATGAATGCTATCAATACTAAAATTAAGCACAGCATTCCCGCCGCCGATAAATACCATCTTCGAGATAACTCAATTCCGCGCTGATCTACATATAATTCCGACTCACTTATAATTTTATTCGCTGAGTCGTACTCACCCGAAAGCGACCTTGCTAAAGCTTCACCCAGTAACCGCTTATAATCAACTTTTACTTTTTCATCAAAATGTCCATTTGGGCGACATTCAAGCAAGGCAATACGGTTAAGTATATCAGAGTGCAAACCAGGTGCCTTATGACCTCGACTGTCATAGTCAGCCGTTGTTATCCAGTCCAAATCAAAATCGTTATCAATAAAAACAATGTAATCCTTGGTATCAATAATGAGGTGCTTAATATCCAAGGCACCCCATTTTTCTTTGTCGTAATCGGTACTCATTTTGATTCAACGATAGCAAATGGAAAAAATTCGCGCCGTCTACCTGCATTGAAAACAGGCTTTTGTGGTGCATTCCTTCGGTAGGTATCTTCACTTGCCGTATCAAACGCAGCTTTAATATCTAAAACACCATAAGCTTCGCTGCCAAATGGTTTGTGTTTCAGAGTTGCTCCTAATAGTGCCTGTGTAAATACTCCCCCGTTACCATCGTCACCTGCAGATTGATTAAGATCGCATGAATACGCAACTATTCTCCCTTCTGAAGTAGCCATAATGGCGTCATCAAATACTTTTCTATAATTAATATGACTTTCAGACATGCTTTCCATGGTTGCCTTGGCAACTGCAAACGCATGTTCTCTCTTTATTTCAACTATGTTGCGACAAACATCAACTATGACCAAGTGCCTTTTATTTTTTGGGTTTACTTCATTGATAGAGATGACATCGCTTTCATTTAAATGCATGACTGTTTCGTCAATACCTTTCCCCACACGATGCTCGCCATGCCCTGAACAAGTGACAAACACATAGTCACTATCTTCTGCAAGCTTTAAGTGCGTTTTAACAACAGATGGAGATGGGTCAATTAGAGTCGTAATTTCACTCTCTTTCCAAGCACCGCCTTTATTCGAGGTTAGAAAGCTCTTGATGTGATCTACATCAACTTTAACCCCTGGAAGCTCTGGCTTTACGCTAGGAGCGCCTATTAAAATTGCTTTTCTTGTAATTCCCATTATTACCTCGATTTATGCTATATGACTATTGAATGTAACATTTGTATCTTGTGCGTACGCACTTCGAAACTCGTTAAATTGATAGTTTTGGTTCTTAAACTACAGATCAAACAAGCACTCTTGTCTTGAAAGGTTCCGAGTTAGCAAAGGCAATTTGAGCATGCTCAATTACGCTCTAACGGGCGCACAATAGCCAACTTTGACTCTTCGTTATGTCACATTGACAGTAAACGACTTAAATCCACAACACAATAACAACACGCGCAATACTGCATAGATAAGTGTGCCGTGCGTCGTTAGCGTCACCCACGCTTACTAATAAATCACGGGACGGCTAGTTACTAGTTCAAGTAGGCTGAAAGTCAGTAGGTTTGCTGCTCGCTTGAAGCGGCTAGTAACTTTTAATGTAGCATTTGCACTTTTGTTTTCAGAGCTCTCGTTACCTATCTTGGCTTGTATATTGGTATGAATAAGGCGAGATAGGAAACTCTTTGATTTTTATTAGGAACAATCGAAGTATCAACATCACATAAAGAGTCATGTTATAAATTGCATGAGTTATCTACGAGACAATAACTTCTGGGGAGCCGTAATTTGAGTAGCCTTACTAGTAGAGAAAAAGCAAAACTTGAAAAGCTGTTTGATATGAGTAGTGGCTATGTTTTGGACTATTCGGACTCCACCATTGCAACCTTTTTTTACGCAGTGGCCGATATCGATATTCATGCGGATAAATACTGTTCAAATGGCTCGTCTAAGGCAAAGAAGCTACGAGAGTTTTGGCGCTTAGAAGATGATTATGTTGTCGGAAAAACAATTAAGGAAATGGTCGATGAGTTGGAAGAGAAAGATCTCCTTAGTACCACACCATATCCCAGTATTGTGGCTGAGGAGGAGCAGAAAACCCAAGCACTAATAATCGAATGTAAGGGAATATCAGAAAGGTTAATGTCGGGGAAAATAAATTTTGATAACCTTAAAAGCTCTGCCTCTATTTTCGATGCGTCCTATCTTTTGGATCAAGTGAAGAGAATCGAGAAGGCCGTAGACACAGATCCTGCGTTAGCCATAGGAACAGCTAAAGAGCTTGTTGAGACATGCTGTAAAACGATTCTGTCTGAGAGAGGATTGAAGTTTTCACCCTCAGCAGATATTCCAACCCTAACAAAAGCGACCTTTAAGGAACTTAAGTTAGTTCCCGAAGGAATACCTGAACAGGCACGTGGAAGTGATGTAATCAAGCGAATACTTAGTAATTTAGGAACAATTGGGAATGGCCTTGCTGAATTACGCGGACTTTACGGGACCGGCCATGGTAAAGACGGGAAAACATCGGGATTGACTCCAAGACACGCAAAGTTAGCCGTAGGAGCGGCCACAACTCTTGCTGTGTTTCTTTTCGATACTCACACTGAAACTAAGTAGACTTTTAGAAGACTGAGAACAACAAGTTATCGCTCATAACAGACTGACAATTATGTCCAAAAGTGGATCTGATGGTTCTCAGTAGAGACCGCATGAGTTCAGTTCCTGCGCACTAAGCTACTAGGATGGTTGGCCTTCTAGTATTACCCTGGCAAGCAAGTTGAGCTTAATATGTTAACTACCCAATCTCCCCAGAGCTGTGAGCGGAAAACTATGTAAATTGAGATTGCCAATAGGATAAACAGTGCAAGAGAAATGAGGGTACTCCAGTGAAAGCGGCGGTCCGTTCTCCAGTCATACACCATAATCGATAAGTAAACCAAAAACATAATGATCAGCATCCCGTAACCCGGCAGCCCCAGCACATGAGTAATACGAGACAGGCT
>Ga0209345_10004080_pt1 | contig 14403 bp, 8 predicted proteins | sample Cruoilmetagenom7_FD_187294 | JGI IMG/M metagenome (GOLD analysis project Ga0209345, IMG submission 187294) | Oil polluted marine microbial communities from Coal Oil Point, Santa Barbara, California, USA - Sample 7 (SPAdes) (version 2) | ecosystem: Environmental > Aquatic > Marine > Oil seeps ... | reverse complement strand
CCGTTGCGGGCACTTCCTGTCCGGTGAACCGCTTGACCAGATCGTCATAACGCCCCCCGCCCGCGACCGAGCCGAAGTTGCGCGCACGCCCCTTCTCGTCCTTGATTTCAAATGTAAGCTCAGCCTCGAATACGGGGCCAGTGTAATAGCCAAGGCCGCGCACGACGCTTGGGTCAATCTCGATCCGGTCAGGGCCATAACCGCCCGCAGCCAACAATTCTGAGATCGTCTCAAGCTCGGCGACGCCCTCAAGGCCGATGACACTGCTGCCGACCAGTTCGCGTAGGCGCGCACATGTCGCGGCACCATCGTCGCGCTTGGCCTGCATAAAGCCCATCACCACATCGGCAGAGGTATCATCCAACCCTGCCCCATCGGTAAAATCGCCGCTGTCATCCTTGCGGCCTTCGCCCAGAAGCGCACGCACGCCATCCGCCCCCAGACGGTCCAGCTTATCAATGGCGCGCAGCACGATACCGCGCGCGTCCTCTTTATCGTCACCGGACAGGCCCGCGACCTCAAGCACACCGTTGAGTACTTTGCGGTTGTTCACCCGCACGATGTAATCGCCGCGCTCAATTCCGACTTCTTCAAGGCAATCAGCCAGCATCGCGCAAATCTCGGCATCTGCCGCGACCGATCCCGTGCCGACAGTATCCGCATCGCACTGGTAGAACTGGCGGAACCGGCCTGGCCCGGGCTTTTCATTCCGCCAAACAGGCCCCATGGCGTAGCGGCGATATGGCGTCGGCAGATCATTGCGGTGCTGGGCATAGACCCGCGCCAAAGGCGCTGTCAGATCATAGCGCAGGGCAAGCCAGTCACCGGGTGTTTCGGCCTCTGCATCTTCCTGCCATGCAAACACGCCCTCGTTCGGGCGGTCCACATCGGGCAGAAACTTGCCCAGCGCCTCAACCTTTTCGACGGCGGCGCTTTCGAGCGCGTCAAATCCGTAGCGATGATATACCCCTGCAATCTTTGCCAGCATCTCGGCGCGCTGTGTTACCTCTGCACCGAAATAATCGCGAAATCCCCGTGGCGTTTCTGCCTTGGGGCGCGGGGTCTTTTTGGGCTTGGCCATGATATACCTCTGCAAGGATAGGATCTTGGCCAGCCTCTACCGGATGCTGGCACGCTGAGCAAGCAACAGCACAGCCTTGCGCTGTTGCGCGCAGACCCATTGCGCAACCGGACAAAGCGCCCTAGGTGGGAGGCATGGAAGAGATTGAAGAAAAAATGGCCCATTTGCTGCGCTCTGTTGACGATCTGTCAGATATCGTCGCGCGCCAGCAAACCGAAATTGACCGCCTTACCCGCCGCGTCGAGATGCTGATGCATCGCGAAGGCGAGCGTGAAGCGGCTGGCAGCGGCGGCATTGTTGTCGAAGACGAGCGTCCGCCCCACTACTAAGTCTAGTTTGTGGATTTGACCGCTGCTGCGACCACAGCGCCGTCATGCACCAGAAACTCTTTCCATTTGCCATTATGCTCGTTGAACTCATAGGCGCTGATAAAGGCAGTGTTGCTGTCCAGCTTGCTGATCTTGCCTCCGCATGGCTTGTTCTTGGATGTGCGGCAAATAGAGGACTTTACCTTGTCATAGGCTTTGTCAGTTGCCCCGAAGGGCAGGTTTTTGCCTGCGGGACTGAACCGGATTTGTTCATAAAACGAGGGAGCGCCAAAAAGCGCGTTGGCTGCTGTGAACTGCCGTGGGCAATTGTCGTCAAAGCCGGTGATGTAATAGGTGCGCTTGTCACGGATGCCTGGCTGGCTATCAAAAAGAACAAAGCCGCGGCGGCCATTGCTCTCTACTTTTCGACCAAGTGACTTTCCCCGTGCGTCGCAGACACGGGCAATCTCACCAAATGCCAGCACGGTTCCGAACGGTACGTCACGGGCATCGGGCCCGCGACGCGGCACGTTTGCCGATGACTTCTTCTGACCGCCCCCGAACAAGCCTATTCCACGGCCTGTCGGCAAAGCACTTTTGGATTTCTCTGGCAGCGCGGCCAATTCGACACTTTCCGCCGGGGCGTCCTGTTCTGCTGTTTGTGCCTGCGCTACGTCGGCCGCAACTGCGGCGGCCGGATCAGCGTCGGCTGCACGACGGACAAGCTTACGAAAGAAACCACCACTTTCTGGTTGGGCAGATGTTTCTGAGGTGCTGGCCGACATGCCGTCTGGCAAGGTGCCCTCAGCAGCAGAAGTACCCAAAAATCCTTCGCGCGCGACCTCGTCAGCATTCGGCAAAGCAGCAGCAGGATCGGCTTGCGCCACGTCCACGTCCGACAAACGATCAACGCCCGCCAGCGGATCGCTGCAGGCAGCAAGACCAAGAACAACACAGAAGACTGGTAAAAAGCGCACTACGCTACCCCCCGAAAGCTTATCCCCTTCCATAACGAAGGCAGAGTTGCCCGTCCAGCCGGACAAGCGGCACCGTGCCGCTGGAAATAGCGTCTATATTTCTTCGACTTCCAGCACGCCCCCAAGGGAACGAATTGCGCCTTTGATCTGCGGCGTAACCGGGAATTCCATACCCAGATCGACTTCGACCTCACCGGGCAAAGCCGGGTCCATCAGGCACAATTGGATCGGTCCTTTGCCCGCTGATTTTGCGGCCTGCCGCGCGCCCTCCAACACCTCGGATACAGCGGCTACGGCGCTTGGCGTTTCTATGAAAATGCGTAGGCCCATGCTGCCCGCATCGGCAACGGCGGCCTCAATCGGGGTGACACCACGCCCCAAGAGCTTGAGCTGGTCGCTTTCCATCGTCGCCTCGACAGTGACCACCACTTTGGAGCCTGTCTCCAGATGGTCACGACAGGCCTCCAAAGTGTCCGAGAACAGCGTGACCTCATAGGCGCCCGTCGGATCAGAAAGCTGGGCAAAGGCAAAACGGTTGCCGCGCGCGCTCTTGCGTTCCTGCCGTCCTGCAACGACGCCAGCCAGACGCGCGTTCATGGCTCCACGGTCCGCAACCTTATCTGTCAGTTCATCCAGCGTCAGGAACGGCACACCACGGTCACTGCCCCACTTGCGTTTCAGAGGACCCATATAGTCGTCCAACGGGTGCCCCGACAGGTAGAAACCCACGGCCTTGAATTCTTCGGTCAGCCGTTCAGGGGCTTCCCAGTCATCGCTGGGCATCATCCGCGGCTCTGGCAGATCATCCCCCGCCTCACCAAACAGGGACACCTGATTGGAGGCTTTCTGTTCATGGATCGCGGCGGAATACGCGACCAACGCATCAAGCGCGCCAAAAACCCGGCGGCGGTTGGAATCGAGAACGTCAAATGCGCCAGACCGCGCTAGCATCTCAAGCGGACGTTTGCCCACCCGTTTCAGATCAACGCGGCGCGCCAGATCGAAAAGCGTAGCAAAAGGTTTGCCGTCGCGACCTTCGGTGATCAACTTCATCGCCTCGACACCAACGTTCTTGAGTGCGCCCAGCGCGTAAACCAGCGCCCCGTCAACCACCTTGAACGTCGCATCAGAGCGGTTCACACAGGGCGGCACCCATGGCAGTTCAAGCCGTTTGCGCACTTCCTCGAAGTAGACCGCCAGCTTGTCCGTCAGGTGGATATCGCAGTTCATCACACCGGCCATGAATTCAACCGGGTGGTTCGCTTTCAGCCATGCAGTTTGGTAGCTGACAACCGCATAGGCGGCGGCGTGGGATTTGTTAAAACCGTAGTTGGCGAATTTTTCCAGAAGGTCGAAAACCTCACTGGCCTTTTTCTTATCGACACCATTCTCCATGGCGCCTTTTTCGAATTTGGGCCGTTCCTTGGCCATCTCTTCGGCGATCTTCTTACCCATTGCGCGGCGCAGCAGGTCAGCGCCACCAAGGCTATAACCAGCCATGACCTGCGCGATCTGCATCACCTGTTCCTGATAAACGATGATGCCTTGGGTTTCTTCAAGGATGTGGTCGATGGATACATGGACGCTCTCGCGTTCCTTGATCCCGTTCTTCACCTCACAATAGGTCGGGATGTTCTCCATCGGGCCAGGGCGGTAAAGCGCCACCAAGGCAACGATATCTTCGATACAGGTCGGCTTCATGCGCTTGAGCGCGTCCATCATCCCCGAACTTTCAACCTGAAATACCGCCACGGTCTTGGCCGCTGCATAAAGCTTGTAAGAGGCCTCGTCATCCAGCGGGATGGTCGAGATATCGTCCAACAAGCCTTCGGGCGGGGCAAAGAGTTCGGTTCCGTCCGCCGCGACGTGCAGATGGCGGCCAGATGACTTGATTTGGTCCACCGCATTCTGGATCACGGTCAGCGTCTTCAGACCCAAAAAGTCGAACTTGACCAATCCCGCCTGTTCAACCCATTTCATGTTGAACTGGGTGGCCGGCATGTCAGAGCGCGGATCCTGATACAGCGGAACCAACTCGTCCAACGGGCGGTCACCGATCACGACGCCGGCCGCGTGTGTGGATGCGTTGCGCAGCAGGCCTTCGACCTGCTGACCGTATTCAAGCAGACGCGCCACGACTTCTTCATTGCGTGCCTCATCCCGAAGCCTCGGCTCATCGGCGAGCGCCTTCTCGATCGAAACAGGCTTAACGCCCTCAACGGGGATCATCTTGGACAGGCGGTCTACCTGTCCGTATGGCATCTGTAGCACGCGCCCGATATCGCGCACCGCAGCTTTGGACAGCAACGCACCAAAAGTGATGATCTGTCCCACGCGGTCACGACCGTATTTATCCTGCACATAGCGGATGACCTCTTCGCGACGGTCCATGCAAAAGTCGATGTCAAAATCGGGCATGCTGACACGTTCCGGGTTCAGGAACCGCTCAAACAGCAAAGAGTAACGCAGCGGATCAAGGTCCGTGATCAACAAGGCATACGCAACAAGGCTACCCGCACCGGAACCCCGGCCCGGTCCAACCGGAATTCCCTGATCTTTGGCCCACTTGATGAAGTCGGCAACGATCAAAAAGTAGCCGGGAAATCCCATGCCCTCAATGATGCCCAACTCGAACTCCAGCCGTTCTTCATAGACCGACACCTCGGCCGCATGAGGGATGATGGCCAGCCGTGCCTTTAGCCCTTCCTGAGCTTGCCGACGCAATTCAGCAACTTCGTCATCGGCAAATTTAGGCAGGATCGGGTCACGGCGATAGGTCTGGAATGCGCAACGCTTGGCAATCTCGACAGTATTGTCGATCGCTTCCGGCAGATCTGCAAAGAGCGTGACCATTTCTGCCTGCGATTTAAAATAGTGTTGCGGCGTCAGACGGCGACGTCCTTCCTGCTGGTCCACATAGGCACCCTCGGAAATACAGATCAGCGCATCATGTGCCTCATACATTTTTGAGGCTGGAAAATAGACATCATTGGTCGCCACCAGCGGGATATCCATGGCATAGGCCATTTCCACAAATCCGCGTTCTGTTTGCCGTTCGACCTCTGGCGCGCCGCTTTCACCCGGATGCCGCTGCAGTTCGATATACAGCCTGTCGCCAAAGGCCGCGTGCAACTGCTTCATGAAAGCTTCAGCTGCCGGGCGCTGGTTGTTTTGCAACAGCATACCAACCGGCCCTTCCGGACCGCCCGTCAGACAGATCACATCCTCCGCATGCTGCGTCAGTTCCTGCAACGTAACCTGAGGCAAAGCGCCCCCTTTATCGAGGTACAGGCAGGAATTGAGTTTCATCAGATGCTCATATCCACGTTCGCTCTGCGCAAGCAAAACCACCGGTGCTGGTGCGCGGGGCTTCTCACCAGGCTGAGGCTGGACGTATTCAAGATCAACCTGACACCCGATGATAGGCTGAATGCCGGCACTCGACATCGCGACCGAAAACTCCAACGCAGCAAACATGTTGTTTGTGTCCGTCAACGCAAGGGCAGGCATTTCCGCCTTTGCGCACATATCAGGTAGCTTTTTAAGGCGTAGCGCCCCCTCCAGAAGAGAGTATTCGGAATGGGTGCGCAGGTGAATGAATCGGGGGGAATTGCTCATCAGCAAAGCTTAGTCGTTATCCGAAAAAGCCTCTACAGTGAAAACAACATATTGCGCGGCGTCAGTCAGATACTGTCATTCACGTATAAAAAATACCGACACGCGGCCCAACCCATATGCAGCCCACGCAGCAAACTATTTCACGTCTCTTCCCCGTTAAAACGCTTACTCAGCCGCTGCTATATTCCGCACCACTGCACCAAACGCGGAACATCTGGCTCCGGACAGCACCAAACCCCTTGCCAAATCCGCGCCTCCCGCCGTAGCCTGAGGCCCGCGCCTGTTTTCTACGCCGCATCGAACACAGGTCGCGCCAAACCATTGGTACCGCGGCGGGGTCTTCCCCATGTACGTCTCATTTTTGCTCAACGGCAAACCCGTCACTTTGACGGACCCATCAGCCACGACAACGCTCCTTGATTGGCTGCGCGAAGAACGCCACCTCACCGGTACGAAAGAAGGTTGCAACGAAGGCGATTGCGGCGCTTGTACTGTGATGGTCAGCGATGCCTCGGGTCACCGGCCTCTCAACGCGTGCATCCTGTTCTTGCCACAGCTTGAAGGCAAACACGTCACAACCGTTGAAGGTCTTGCTGCGCAGGATGGCACCTTGCATCCTGTACAACAGGCGATGATAGACCAACACGGCAGCCAATGCGGTTTCTGCACCCCGGGTTTTGTCATGAGCATGGCCACTGCACACCTCAACAATGATACGGACCATGACACTGCCCTCGCCGGAAACCTGTGCCGCTGCACCGGCTACGCGCCAATCATCCGCGCCGCGAAAGATGCCAGCTCGCTTCCGGTCCCGGCGCATCTATTTTCTTTGGCAGAAAATATCCCGGGGGAGCAGCCAGAGGCTGCGGGGGCAGCGCCCCCCTCCCGGCCGCAAACCAGCGATGCACTGGCTGCGCTTTACGCAGCGCACCCAGATGCAACATTGATCGCCGGTGCAACCGACGTTGGTCTTTGGGTGACAAAACAAATGCGCGATCTGGGAGAAGTGATTTTCCTTGGCCAATGTGCGGATTTGCGCGGCATAAAAGAAACAGCCGACGGTTGGCGCATCGGCGCCATGACCACAATTGCCGAACTTGAGCGTGACCTCGGCCCCCGTTTTCCTAGCCTTGGTGCGATGCTGCGGCGCTACGGCTCTGCGCAGGTTAGGGCAGCAGCAACGCTGGGCGGCAACATTGCAAACGGCTCCCCCATCGGGGATGGGAGCCCTGCGATGATCGCATTGGGCGCGACTTTGCATCTTCGGCAAGGCGATACGCGTCGCGAGATTATGCTAGAGGATTTCTTTATTTCTTACGGTAAACAGGACCGGCGCGCGGGCGAATTTATTGAAGCTATCAGCGTCCCTGCGCAGCAAGACACGCTTTACTGCTACAAGCTTTCAAAACGGTTTGATCAGGACATCTCGGCTGTTTGCGGCTGTTTTAACCTGCCAGTCTCTGACAACGGCTTCGGTGAGGTCCGGCTTGCCTTTGGCGGTATGGCCGCGACACCGGCAAGAGCAGCCAACGCGGAAGCTGCCCTGCGCGGCAAGCCCGCAACCCTTGCAACAATAGAGCTGGCAATGGAGGCGTTGAAAAGCGATTTCAAACCTTTATCCGATATGCGTGCTTCCGCCGATTACCGTATGGCAAGTGCGCAAAACATGTTGCTACGAGCGTACCATGAAATCGCCAGCGGTGACGCCGACAGCGTGACGAATTTGCAGGAGGTCCGCGCATGAGCCTTGCCAAACCTCTACCTCATGACGCCGCCCGCCTTCATGTGACCGGTGCTGCGCGCTATGTTGATGACATTCCGGCACCTTCCGGAACGCTGCACCTTGCTTTCGGGCTCAGCAATGCCGCTCGCGGGCGCATAGGATCAATGGACCTTGAAGCCGTGCGTGCGGCCCACGGGGTTATTTCTGTGTTCACCTCGGATGCTCTTCCTTTTGCCAATGATGTCTCTCCCTCCAACCATGATGAACCTTTGCTGGCAGACGGCACAGTGCACTACGTTGGCCAGCCTCTTTTCATGGTGGTCGCGGTAAGCCACCTGGCCGCACGTGCCGCCGCACAACTGGGCGTCGTTGATATAATTGGGGAACAGCCAATCCTGACCATTGATCAGGCATTGGCAGCCAACAGCCGCTTCGAAGAAGGGCCGCGCGTTTACGCCAAAGGCGAAGTCGAAACCGCCCTTGAGACCGCGGCAAAACGCCTGACAGGCCGGATCGAAATCGGCGGGCAGGAGCATTTCTATCTCGAAGGGCAGGCAGCACTCGCTCTGCCCGGAGAGAACGGCGATATGCTGATCCACAGCTCAACCCAGCACCCCACCGAGATCCAGCACAAGGTCGCCGAAGCAATCGGATTGCCTATGCACGCGGTGCGCGTTGAGACGCGGCGCATGGGCGGTGGATTTGGTGGCAAGGAAAGTCAGGGCAATGCGCTGGCCGTGGCCTGCGCCATTGCAGCACGCGCAACAGGCCATCCCTGCAAGATGCGCTATGACCGCGATGACGACATGATCATAACCGGCAAACGCCATGATTTTCGTGTCGAGTATACAGTAGGTTTCGAACCGGACGGCAAGCTGACGGCGGTAGACTTTATCCACTATGCCCGCTGCGGATGGGCGATGGACCTCAGCCTGCCTGTGGCCGACCGCGCCATGCTTCACGCTGACAACGCCTACCATCTGGAGCACGTCAGGATCACCTCCCACCGCCTCAAAACCAACACACAAAGTGCCACAGCTTTCCGGGGTTTTGGCGGGCCACAAGGCATCGTCGGGATCGAGCGCGTCATGGACCATGTCGCGCATCATCTGGGGTTGGACCCGCTTGATGTGCGTCGGGTGAACTTTTACCGCGACAGCCGGACTGAACTGCCATCACCGCCAGAGCAGCCCGTAGCATCAACCGCAAGCAATACCGACCTTGCCAGCAGAGGGTCACAAAGCGAAATCACACCGCCGGACACTCTGCCGTCCGTTACAGACGACCTGCAAACAACGCCCTATCACCAGCCAGTTGCCGACTGCATTATCAATGCGCTAGTCGAGCGTTTAAGCAAAAGCGCTGATTATCCAAAACGACGCGCAGCGATCGCAAAATGGAACAGCAAACAACCTGTTCTGAAGCGCGGCATTGCCCTGACGCCGGTCAAGTTCGGTATTTCCTTCACTCTGACCCATCTCAATCAGGCAGGCGCTTTGGTGCATGTTTATCAGGATGGCTCGATCCACCTGAACCATGGTGGCACCGAGATGGGACAGGGATTGTTCCAGAAGGTAGCACAAGTGGCCGCCGCAGAGTTTGGCATACCGCTTGATCAGATCAAGATCACCGCGACTGATACGGCGAAGGTTCCAAACACGTCAGCAACCGCTGCCAGCTCCGGCACAGACCTCAACGGGATGGCGGTCCAGAATGCCTGCCAGACCATACGCAACCGTATGTCAGAACATCTGGCGACCCTCTATGATTGCACCGCTTCAGATGTCCGGTTCGCCGATGGAACGGTCTATGCCGGTTCTGAAACGGTCAGCTTTGCGCAAGCCGCACAACTGACCTACGAAGCGCGCATCAGCCTTTCCGCGACCGGATTCTACAAAACACCAGACATACAATGGGACCGGATAACCGGACGCGGCAGGCCGTTTTTCTACTTTGCTTATGGCGCGGCGATCACCGAAGTTGTGATTGATACGCTGACCGGCGAAAACCGGATATTGCGCACCGACATCCTGCACGATGCTGGTCAGTCTCTAAACCCTGCACTCGACATCGGGCAGATTGAGGGCGGTTATGTTCAGGGGGCAGGCTGGCTCACGACAGAGGAGCTGGTGTGGGATGACGCCGGAGCACTGAAAACCCACGCCCCATCGACCTACAAAATCCCCGCATGTTCGGATCGGCCGGATATCTTCAACGTGACCCTGTGGGACGAGCCAAATCCGGCGCAGACAATCTATCGCTCCAAAGCCGTGGGAGAGCCGCCCTTTATGTTGGGCATCTCTGCGTGGTCAGCCCTTGCCGATGCAGTAGCCGCTTGCGGCGATGAGTATGCCGACCTGCAAACACCTGCGACAGCCGAAGCAGTGATGGCGGCCATCGGCAGAGCGCGCGCAGGGCAGAAGCGATGAGCGAAACGAACAAAGCGATCTATGTCGATATTACCGGCACGCGCGGGTCTGCGCCGCGCGATGCAGGGACAGCGATGTGTGTCACCCCTTCGACAACGCTTGGCACGATCGGCGGCGGCGCGCTTGAGCTTCGCGCCATAGCGACAGCGCGCGCTATGATGCAGGACGGGCGCGACGGGCACACTGAAACCATCCCGCTCGGCCCCGACTTGGGTCAGTGCTGTGGCGGTTCTGTTTCCCTGCGTTATGGTCGCGTCCCGCAGCAGGTGGACAGCTGGCAATCGCTTGCGCAGTTGCCGTCGTTTATCCACCCGATCGGTCCACTATGGATTTGGGGAGCAGGACACGTCGGGCGTGCGCTGGTTCGCCGCCTCTCTCCGCTGGGAGCCTTTGATATTACGTGGATTGATACCAGTGTAGAGCGCTTTCCGGATACTGCACCAGAAGGCATCACGGTTCTGCCAGCGTTGGATATGCCGCGACTGGCCCGCCACGCGCCACGATCTGCCCAACATATCATCGTAACCTATTCCCACGAGATTGATTTGGCCCTGTGCGCTACGCTTTTGGCACGGGGCTTTACGTGGTGTGGCCTGATAGGATCAGACACGAAGAAATCTAGGTTTTTCAAAAGATTAAATGCGATGAACCTTCCTGCCGATCGCATCACCTGCCCCATTGGCGACAAGGCCTTGGGTAAACATCCAGACCAGATTGCCCATTCTACCGCGCTACAGCTCTTGCAACAGGCGCAAGCCATGGATGATAGTGCGGCCGACCAAAGGACCTACGCCCAATGACCGCACCTCTGCTTTCGCTGACCTCTTTGACCAAAGCCTATCCAGGTGTTGTCGCAAATGACGACGTATCGCTCCGGATTGCACCGGGGGAAGTCCACGCCCTGCTCGGAGAGAACGGTGCCGGCAAATCGACACTGGTGAAAATGATTTACGGGCTCGTGAAGCCCGACAGTGGCACGATGCAGATGCACGGCCAGCCCTTTTCACCAAGCGAGCCCCGCGCTGCCCGTGCCGCAGGGGTTGGCATGGTGTTCCAGCATTTCTCGCTGTTTGATGCGATGACCGTCGCCGAAAATATCGCGCTCGGCATGGAGAATGCGCCACGTCTAAGCGATCTGTCTGCCCAGATCACGACCGTATCGGAAACCTACGGCCTGCCGCTGTCACCTGACCGTATCGTGGGCGATCTATCCGCAGGTGAGCGTCAGCGGGTCGAGATTATCCGTTGTCTGCTGCAAGAACCCAAGCTTCTTATCATGGACGAGCCGACCTCCGTTCTTACCCCGCAAGAGGTGGAAATCCTGTTCAAAACCCTGCGCAAGCTTAGTGCCGAGGGGACCGCAATTCTGTATATTTCACACAAGCTCGAAGAAATTCGAAGCCTGTGCGACAACGCCACGATCCTGCGCTTGGGTAAAGTTGTAGGCGATTGCGTACCGCGCGACACAACAGCGCGCGAGATGGCAGAGCTGATGGTTGGTAAGCTTCTACAAACGCCCACGCGTGCAGGAAAAGCCGTGGGAGATGTTGTGCTGGACCTGACCGGCTTAAGCGCCCCTGCCCCCAACGCTTTTGGCATAGCGCTCAAGGACATCTCGTTGGAGCTGCGCGCTGGCGAAGTTCTTGGGATTGGCGGGGTTGCAGGGAATGGCCAAGACGAACTGCTGGCGGCGCTGTCCGGTGAGCGCCCTGTTGCGCGCGGCATGGTTGCGTTTAAGGAAGAAGATATTGGCCCTCTGGGACCAACCGCGCGGCGTCAGCGCGGATTGCTGGCGGCCCCAGAAGAACGGATGGGACACGCCGCCGCACCAGACATGTCGCTTACCGAAAATGCCATGCTGACCGGATCTGTCCGTGAGGGGTTGGATCACAGGGGTTTTCTGGACTGGCCGGCAGCGACACGCTTTGCTGAAAGTGTGATTGAACGGTTTGACGTGCGCACTCCCGGCCCGGGCGCTGCGGCACGGTCATTATCGGGTGGTAACCTGCAAAAGTTCGTCATTGGCCGCGAAGTGATGCAGCGGCCCGATGTTTTGGTCGTCAATCAACCAACTTGGGGCGTTGATGCCTCTGCAGCGGCGGCGATCCGGCAAGCACTGCTGGATCTGGCGGAGAACGGCGCGGCTGTCATCGTGATCAGTCAGGATCTGGACGAACTGATGGAAATATCCGACCGCTTTGCCGCATTGAACGAAGGCCGCCTATCAGATCCGCGTCCGGCGCAGGGGATCACTGTCGAAGAGATTGGCCTGATGATGGGCGGCGCCCACGGAATGGAGGTGGCGCATGTTTAACGCTACGACCAACACCTTCTCAGAGGACCGCACATGATTGCTTTGACAAAGCGCCCCGAGCCGAGCCGCGCGTTTTCACTTGCAGCACCGCTGCTGGCCGTGGTTGCCACGATGATCTTTGGTGGGTTGCTGTTCGCCGTTTTGGGCAAAGACCCCTTCGAAGCAATCAGGACCATTTTTTGGGAACCGGTGTTTGGGGAATTTGCATTTTTCTATCGCCCCCAACTGCTTATCAAAGGCGCGCCTCTTGTCTTGATCGCCATTGGTTTGAGCCTTGGGTTCAAGGCGGGCATCTGGAATATCGGCGCCGAGGGACAGTACATTATGGGTGCGCTTTTTGGCGCAGGTGTAGGCCTCGCCTTCTATCCCATGGAAAGTGCGTTGGTCTTTCCCTTGATGGTTCTGGCCGGAGCCTTCGGCGGCTGGATCTGGGCAATGATACCAGCAGTGTTGAAGGTGAAATTCGGCACAAACGAGATTTTGGTCTCGCTCATGCTGGTCTACGTCGCAGAACAATTTCTGGCCTCGATGTCCTTGGGCCTGCTAAAGAACCCCGAAGGGTTCGGGTTCCCCGGATCGCGGAATCTACAGCAATACGCCAGTGCGCATAACGCTGACTTGATTGCAGGTACCGGTATGCACTGGGGTGTCGTTGCGGCCTTTATCGCGGTGATCTTTGCCTATGTCTTGTTGGCGCGGCACAGGCTGGGCTTTGCCATTCGGGTCACAGGCGACGCGCCGCGCGCCGCAGCATTTTCTGGCGTGAACCCCACACGGCTGGTGGTCTTCTGTTTGGGAATGTCGGGCCTTTTGGCAGGACTGGCAGGCGTGTTCGAAGTGTCTGGTCCAGCCGGACAGGTCACAATTGATTTTAACGTAGGTTACGGTTTTACAGCGATCATCGTGGCATTTTTAGGCAGATTGCATCCGGTGGGCATTCTATTGGCAGGTGGGCTTATGGCCCTTACCTACATCGGCGGGGACATTGCCCAATCTAAGATGGGATTACCTGCGGCAGCGATTCAGGTGTTTCAGGGAATGCTTTTGTTCTTCCTGCTCGCGTTTGATCTTTTCACAAATTACACACTGCGCTTCGGCAGCAGGGAGACTGCTTGATGGACCTGTCTGCAATCAATCCGATCCTATTTATTGCCGGCTTCTTTGTCGCTGCAACGCCGTTGATCTTTGCTGCCATAGGCGAATTAGTCGTTGAGAAAACCGGCGTCCTCAACCTTGGTGTTGAGGGGATGATGATCATGGGCGCAATCAGTGGCTTTGCCACCGCCGTTGAAACAGGTTCGCCGTTATTGGGTTTTGTCGCTGCCGCTGCGGGTGGCGCGATACTTAGCCTTCTTTTTGCGTTTTTGACACAGGTGATGCTGGCAAATCAGGTCGCCTCCGGTCTTGCGCTGACGCTGTTCGGGTTGGGTTTCTCGGCGCTGTTAGGCCAAAGCTATGTCGGGGTAAAACCGCCGCGCCTTGCGGATGTGAATTTTGGTATACTGGGTGACATTCCCGTTATCGGACCGATCTTCTTGAGCCATGATATCATCGTATACCTTGGCATCGCTCTGGTAATTGCGGTCTGGGCTGCATTGAAATTTACACGCGCGGGGCTTGTTCTACGTGCTGTTGGCGAAAACCACGATGCGGCCCATGCGCTTGGTTTTAAAGTAAAACGTATCCGCACGCTGGCCATTATGTTCGGTGGGGCCTGCGCGGGCGTTGGGGGCGCCTACATCAGCCTCATTCGTGTGCCGCAATGGACCGAAGGCATGACGGCTGGTATCGGCTGGATTGCTCTCGCGCTGGTTGTGTTCGCCTCATGGAAGCCGTTTCGCGTGCTGCTGGGTGCCTATCTTTTTGGCGGTCTTGTTCAATTACAGCTCAATCTGCAGGGCGCGGGCGTTGCCATTCCTGTCGAATATCTGGCAATGTCGCCTTACGTTATAA
>Ga0209345_10004079_pt1 | contig 14413 bp, 16 predicted proteins | sample Cruoilmetagenom7_FD_187294 | JGI IMG/M metagenome (GOLD analysis project Ga0209345, IMG submission 187294) | Oil polluted marine microbial communities from Coal Oil Point, Santa Barbara, California, USA - Sample 7 (SPAdes) (version 2) | ecosystem: Environmental > Aquatic > Marine > Oil seeps ... | reverse complement strand
AAAACGCCCATCGGTGATAAGGGCTACCTTCCCCTCTAAACCCATACCGCTGACAAGCGAGGTGGGGGTTAACATCTCTCTCATTCCCGGCCCTCCCCGCGGCCCCTCATAGCGGATGACGATGACATCTCCTGGCTGGATAGTCTGCTCGATAATCGCCTGAGTAGCCTCCTCCTCAGAGTTGAACACCCGTGCCCTCCCCTGATAAGAGAGCATCTCGGGGGCTACCGCAGCACTTTTTACCACTGCCCCTAAAGGTGCCAAATTGCCAAAGAGAATAGCAATTCCCCCGCTAGCTGAGTAGGGCTCCGATAGGGGGCGGATAACCTGCCTGTTTTTAACCCCCGCCTCGGCAATATCCTCTCCCAAGGATTTGCCGGAGACTGTTCTCGCCTCCAGATGTAACAACTCAGCCAACTCCTTCATTAACGCCCCAATTCCCCCGGCAAGGTCAACATCCTCAACATGCCAGTCCCCTACCGGGCTGATTTTAACCAGATGGGGTGACCTCTTACTTATCTCATTGACTTGGGAGAGGGGGAAGTCGATTCCTGCCTCGTGAGCTAAAGCGAGAAGATGCAAAACCGAATTGGTGCTTCCCCCCAGTGCCATGTCCACCACAAAAGCATTGGAGATAGACTGCTTGGTGATAATATCAGCGGGGCAGATATCTCTCCTAAGTAGCTCCATAACTTTTCTACCTGCCTCCTTAGCAAGGCGAATACGCCGTGCATCTACTGCGGGGATGGTACCATTGCCCCCCAGGGCCATCCCCAATGCCTCGGTGAGGCAGTTCATAGTGTTGGCAGTAAACATCCCGGCGCAGCTACCGCAGCCAGGGCAGGCGATCTGCTCCAGTTCCTCTAGCTCCGCCTGGCTCATCTCGCCTTTTACCACCTTGCCGACTGCCATAAACACACTACTAAGGTCCACGGGAGATCTATCAGCCCTCAAGTGGCCTGCTAGCATAGGGCCACCGCTGACAAAAATGGCGGGGAGATTCAGCCTCGCTGCTGCCATAAGCATTCCGGGCACAATCTTGTCACAGTTGGGGATAAACACTAAGGCGTCAAAGGCATGAGCCAAGGCCACCGACTCCACTGAATCGGCAATAAGCTCCCGACTGGGCAAGCTATACTTCATACCGGCGTGGTTCATAGCAATGCCGTCACAGATGCCAATAGTGTTGACCTCAAGAGGAGTGCCGCCGGCCTGATGTACTCCGGCTTTCACCGCTTCAGCAATAGTGCCAAGGTGCAGGTGCCCGGGGATAATCTCGTTAAAGCTATTTATAATGCCGATAAAAGGCTGGTCTAATTCCTGCTGAGTCAAACCCAATGCCCGTAGTAGTGCGCGGTGAGGGGCACGCTCAATACCACGCTTTGTGCTATCGCTCTTCATAATTCTCCTTGACGCAGATTACCAAAAGATTTAGAGATGACGGATAACCTCTTGGCTGTGGCGCAACTTGTTGATACAACATAACATAAGCCTTGGTAGCTGTCAAGGGGGAAAGTGGCAGGATTTTGTTGCTTTGCTTTAGGTGTTGCATTAAGCTAAGTTTACATTATAAGATTACCCTAAGGAGGAGGGCAATGATGTCAGCATTAGAAGGAAGACGGGTTTTAGATTTATCCCGTGGCTATCCGGGATCCTATTGCACCATGTTTTTGGGTGATTTTGGGGCTGAGGTCCTCAAAATTGATCCCCCGGGGGCGACACTCCGCCTCCCCTTTTTGGGGATTGACGATGAGAAGTGGGCTGCCTACTACGCTCAGGAGCGCAATAAGAGGAGCATCATCCTCAACATGAAGGCAGAAGAAGGTCGCCAGGTGTTCTACAAGTTAGTGGAGAGTGCGGATGTGCTTGTTGAAGGCTTCAGGCCAGGGGTGGTGAAACAGCTAGGTATTGACTACGAAGCTCTAAAGGGGATAAACCCAAGGATTATCTACTGTTCCCTTACTGGATACGGGCAAAGTGGACCTTATCGTGACCTGCCGGGACACGATATGAACTATAGTGCAATGGCTGGGGCGTTGAGCCTTATTGGAGAACGTGGCGGTCGTCCCTTCCTAGTAAGCAATCTGTTAGCCGATCAAGCTGGGGCAGGATTACATGCTACTATCGGCATCCTGCTTGCTCTTTTAGCTAGGGAGAGGACTGGCAGAGGGCAGTTTGTGGATATAGCCTTTACTGACGGTGTGATTTCATTACTTACTTTTGAAGCATCGACCTACTTTCCCACTGGCATAGTGCCTAAGCGAGGGGAAACTTTTACCACTGGTGCAGCACCTTCGGCCAATCTCTATGAGACAAAGGATGGGGAATACATTTCAATTGGCTGTATAGAGCCTCATTTTTGGCAGAACCTGTGCCGAGCACTGGGACGGGAGGATTTTATCCCCTACCAATTTTCTGCCGGCGAGAAGAGGGAGGAGATACTCTCCTTCTTCAGAGAGATTTTTCTCACCAAGACTAGAGATGAATGGTTTGAGCTGCTAAAGGAGAAGGAGACGTGTGTTGCTCCAGTCTACAATCTTGAGGAGACATTCTCCAACCCCCAGGTGCTCCATCGCCAAATGGTGGCAGAAGTAGATCACCCCAAGTTTGGAAAGGTTAAGCAAGTTGGGATTGCGATAAAGCTCTCAGAGACTCCAGGGCAAATTAAAAGTACCGGGCCCCTCCCTGGCGAACATACTGAAGAGGTCCTGCTCAGTCTGGGGTATACCAGGGGTGCCATCGAGAGGCTGCGAAAGGCAGAGGCAATAGGGTGAGGTGGGCAACAGCGCAAGTCCCATGATGAAACAGCTTTGCCTACAAGTGAACCTGCTCGGATCCCTCAGACCTTGGGGCTGCTCTTCGCTGCTAGCTTAACCCCTTCCCTAAATGCTCCGCTGTTGAGCGACAGTAATTCCTGGTCTCTGCCAAACCGTTTATTTATCTCGGCCTCTACAGGTTCCACAGGTACTGGTTTCACTGCCTCTACATAGGCACCGAGCAAGACCATATTGCGGGCCAGAGCGCTACCCACCCTTGCCGCCGTCTCCACACCCGGGACCTCCATTACTCTGACGTCATTCCTCTCCACCTTATCCTTGAGCCCGCTTGTCTCCAGGACGATCAGCCCTCCAGGTAGCACCCTATTTTCAAAGGCTTTCAAGCGAGAAGACTCTGTCATTAGCACTGTCTGGACACGGAGCAGCAATGGGGAGGCAATCTCCTCGTCGGAGAGGATGATTGTGCAGTCGGCTGGAGCTCCTCGTCTGGCAGTGGTCATGCTGGGGTTCCACAGGACATACCGGTATTTGGATACGCCAGCTGCAGCTAATATTTGTCCAATTATCATCGAGCCCGTGCCACCGATTCCCGCTATTATCACGTCGTGTCTTGCAGGTGATTTAGCTTGCATGATACTCTCCCCCTATGCAATGCTATCTACATTTTTAAGCTCGCCCAGAGGAAACTCCGGGATGATCTTCTCCTCTATGAACTTGATACTATCGCGAGCTGACAGATGCCAGTTAGAGGGGCAGGCGCTAAGGATCTCTACAAAACTGTAGCCCACATTATCCATCTGCTTCTGAATGGCAGCTTTAAGATACCTCTTGGTACGCTGATAGTTGACTGGGCTGGTGAAGGCACCGCGGGCGGAGTAGGCAACGCCTTTCAGGCTTCCGATGAGTTCACCGGCTGGAATGGGATATCCGTGGCTCTCATTGCGACCCTGGGGGCTGGTGGTAGTCACTTGCCCCATTATAGTGGTGGGGCCTAGCTGTCCCCCTGTAGTTCCATAATTGCCGTTGTTCAGCATAATGGTGGTAATCTTTTCACCGCGGGCTGCGGCGTGAACGGTAGCCTCTGTGCCAATAGCCAAAGCATCGCCATCGCCCTGTAGGGTGATAATAACCGCTTCCTCTCCAAGGATCCGCTTCATACCTGAAGCAGCGTCACAAGGGCGACCATGGGCGACCATGACCGAATCGATATTGACTAACATGGAGATCACCGTATAGCAACCGACCCCAACAACCAATATCGCCTTCCCCTCAATGCCCATCTCATCTATAACTTCGCATATCAACTTGCCAGCAGTACCGTGATTACAGCCTGTGCAAAAGGGTATCGGCACCGGAACACGAACCCAGAGCTTTGGTGTACCTGCAAACCACTTCCTTTCCATGGCAAACAACCCTCCTCTAAAACAGCTCCTCTATCTTCTCGACAACCTTCTCAGGATAGATTGCCCCCTCCTCTACAGGCAGATGCCGGTCCAAGGAGCTTACCAGATGAACCTCGGCACGCCCTTCCACAGCTAGCCTGACATCAGCAATCATCTGACCGAGGCTGTCTTCCACCACCAGAAACTTGGCTCCTTGAGCTGCCTTGCCTCTGATAACCTGGGAAGGAAAGGGCCACAGGGTTACGGGGCGAATCAGACCCACCCTCAAGCCCTTGGCCCGAGTTCTGCGAAGTGCCTCCTGAGAAACTCGCGCTACATAGCCAAAGGCAACCAGGACCAGTTGAGCATCATCCAAGTGGTGTACCTCATACCTTACTTCATTCTCCTCCATCTGCCGTACCTTGTCATTGTATGCCCTCCAAAAAGAGAGAAGATTGGGATACTGAGCTGTAGGCAGCATACCTTTTGCTATGCTGGACGCACGCCTGTTCCCATCCGGGTGGGATGCCTTACCCCTTATTGCCCAATCCTTCTCCGGCGCCGGGCCAAAATCCAGCCTCTTCAATTCAACGGCTTCCATCATCTGACCAAGAATAGCATCGCTCACCACCAGCACTGGAGTTAGATACTTATCGGCAAGGTAAAAGGCTAGCTGAACCAGCTCATAGATCTCCTGAACGGAAGCGGGGGCAAGGACTATGGTTTTATATCCGCCAAATCCCCCTCCCTGAGTAACCGAGGTATAGTCCGTCTGAGCGTGTCGGGTGGTGTTCCACCCCCTCTGCACATCAACTATTACACAAGGAAGCTCGGCGTTACAAAGGTTGGCCATCCCTTCCTGCATCAAAGACCAGCCTGGACCCGAGGTAGAGGTCATCACCCTTACTCCGGTGGCAGCAGCACCATGAAGCATGTTTATTGCTCCCGTCTCCGAAGCCGACTGCAGGAACGCCTTCCCCCTCTTGGGGAACTCCCGGGCGAACCATTCAATGATCTCATTCTGGGGGGTGATGGGGTAACCAAAGAAACCTTCACAATCCGCATCTAGAGCACCCCATCCCACTGCTTGGTTACCCTGAACGAGGAACCTTTCTCCCATGATCATCTCCTCCTCTAGTCAGCAGAGGCTGTCGCCCCAACATACTTGTAGACTTCGATAGCAAGATGGGGACACATCCAGGCACAGATACCACAGCCAGTACATTTCTCAGGATGGACAACAGCGGGTATGGGCAAACCCAGCGGTGACAGTTTGTGGGTCATCTCGATGCACCCCTGACTACAGAATATCTCACAGTAACCGCAACCTCGGCAAAAATCATCATTGATTTCTACCTCACCTTTAGCCATTTCTCTCCCCTCTCGTTATAGATTCGAGCATTGTAAGGCCTCTCCAAGACCTGACTATTCCCTATGTCCTGGCGCATAAACTGCATGCCGTTGAGTTTCTTTGGCCCAGGGCAATGAATCTGGCTGAACAAGAATACAGGAGGCTCAAGATGGTAAGCATGGTAGAAGCTACCAATGGTATCTGATAGCGCAAGCTGCGGGGAAAAGTGCAACACGCACTCGCCATCTACGGGGCCCAGGCCAGGCGCTCCGTCGACTGGTGTGCTGAGCAACTGAAGGTGGAGCTGAGGAGATTCGAACTCCTGACCTCCTCCGTGCAAGGGAGGCGCTCTCCCAACTAAGCTACAGCCCCCTGGTGGAGCTAGGTGGACAAAAGACAGAACCTTTGCCCTTACTTTCAAACTACTCACGCAGCAACCTAAGGAATTCCTCCCTGGTTAACCCCGCATCACGAACCAGAGACCTCAATAAGCCTCCTCCCAGCTCCTTGTGTCTGGGCACCGATAGCCTGTGCCCAAAAAAGAGTGCAGCAAAATCATGTGGCTGCCCTCGGTGTGGTCCCAAACATACCCTATCTTCCGCATTACCTTAACAAAATCGTCTCCTGATATCACAGGGAGACGAGCCACTAAACTGCAACTTCCACCTCTTCAACATCAGTTACGGGTATCGGCTCTCCATGTTTACGCATGCTGGCTATGTAGCCCTGAATTGCCTCTGTGATATTGGCAATGGCCTCCTGCCTGGTTCCACCCTGGGAGTGGCATCCCGGAAGAGCGGAGCAACTCGCTGCAATATATCCATCCTCATCTTGCTCAAGGGTTATGGCAAATTTCATTTAAAGCCTTTCCTCAATTATAGCAATTTGTAAGGGTTTAGCTAAATTATAGCAGAAACTAGGTGGTGGGCCTTTGTGGACTCGAACCACAGACCTCAGTCTTATCAGGACTGCGCTCTAACCTGCTGAGCTAAAGGCCCCCTATGTTGAATCTAAAAAAGCGCTCAAGCACATAACGACTTCAACAGCTTGAACGCCTAACAATATAACACCTTAACCCCTGGATAGTGGAAGGAAAGAGTAGATGTACCCCCCACCGAGTGGGGAGACCGACCTAGGAGATACTCTCTCCCTAGAAAGGAGGTGATCCAGCCGCACCTTCCGGTACAGCTACCTTGTTACGACTTCGTCCCAATCACCAACCCCACCCTCGGCAACTGCCTCCATATACTGGTTAGCCCATCGACTTCAGGTGTTGCCGGCTCTCATGACGTGACGGGCGGTGTGTACAAGGCCCGAGAACGCATTCACCGCAGTATGCTGACCTGCGGTTACTAGCAACTCCGACTTCATGCAGGCGAATTTCAGCCTGCAATCCGAACTGGGGGTGGTTTTTAGGGATTAGCTCGGGATCGCTCCTTGGCCACCCGTTGTACCACCCATTGTAGCGTGTGTGTCGCCCAAGGCATAAGGGCCATGCTGACTTGACGTCATCCCCTCCTTCCTCCCAGGATTTCTGGGCAGTCTCGCCAGAAAAATTTAACTGGCAATAGGGGTTGCGCTCGTTGTGGGACTTAACCCAACACCTCACGGCACGAGCTGACGACAGCCATGTAGCACCTGTGCTGGTTCCTGACTTTACAGGCCGTCCCCCTTTCGGGTTCCTACTCCCAGTATGTCAAGCCTTGGTAAGGTTCTTCGTGTTGCATCGAATTAAACCACACGCTCCGCTGCTTGTGCGGGCCCCCGTCAATTCCTTTGAGTTTTAGCCTTGCGGCCGTAGTCCCCAGGCGGGACACTTAAAGCGTTAGCTTCGGCACGGAGAGGGTCGATACCCCCCATACCTAGTGTCCACCGTTTACGGCGTGGACTACGCGGGTATCTGATCCGCTTCGCTCCCCACGCTTTCGCGCCTCAGCGTCAGAAACAGCCCAGAAGGCCGCCTTCGCCACTGGTATTCCTCCCGATATCTACGCATTTCACCGCTCCACCGGGAATTCTACCTTCCTCTGCTGTCCTCAAGCTTCCCAGTATTGGCTGACCCCTCTCTATTAAGTAGAGAGATTTCACAGCCAACTTAGCAAGCCGCCTACACGCCCTTTACGCCCAATAAATCCGGATAATGCTCGCCTCCTACGTATTACCGCGGCTGCTGGCACGTAGTTAGCCGAGACTTATTCCTTGGTTACCGTCCGTTCTCTTCACCAAGAAAAGGAGTTTACAACCCGAGAGCCTTCTTCCTCCACGCGATGTCGCTGCGTCAGGCTTTCGCCCATTGCGCAATATCCCTTGCTGCTGCCTCCCGTAGGAGTTGGGGCCGTGTCTCAGTCCCCATCTGGCTGACCATCCTCTCAGACCAGCTACCTGTCATCGGCTTGGTGAGCCATTACCTCACCAACTACCTGATAGGACGCAAGCCCATCCCCAAGCGCCAACGACTTTGATGACAGACATTACTCTGACATCCTATGCAGTATTAGCCCCAATTTCTCAGGGTTATCCTCCTCTTGGGGGTAGGTCACTTACGCGTTACTCAGTCGTTCGCCACTAGAAAGAAACCTTTCAGCTTCTTCCCCGTTCGACTTGCATGCATTAAGCACATCGCTAGCATTCATCCTGAGCCAGGATCAAACCCTCCAAAATTCCTTCCACTATCCAATTGTTAAGGTGCTTTTTATCAACCTGAACCTTAAGTAAATTCTACCACGCTCTCTATTTTTTGTCAAGGGGGTGTCTCATTGGAATCAGAGAGTAATGTTATGATACATGGTATACAGTTTATAGGGAGATAGAGGGGGTGGGGGAGGTAGTAATATAACTTGCTCAATAGAAGTGGGTAACACTCCTGGTGGAATAGAGAAGGTAAATAATGCCCTATCTAGGAAGCTACCCACATTGACAAGTATATCATAGAGAGAAGGAGAGAAGAGCGGGATGAGATTATAGTCCTTTGCAAAATAGCTTGTATAGTGTGCTGTTAATGCATTACAAAATCCCCCTAAATCCCCCTTTAGAAAAGGGGGACTAAGGGGGATTTGACTCTCCCCAACGGCAAGGAGGATTATAAAGAATTTTGCGGATGACTATAGCCTGGTTTAAGAGGTATGAGGAGATAGGGAATATCAGTTGGGTCTCGAGAGAGTTTGGTATATCCCGTAAGACCTTCTACAAGTGGTGGCCTTATTACGCTAAAGAAGGCCTTCCTGGTCTTAAGGATCGCTCTAAACACCCTAAGAGCTATCCCAAGGCCGTGCCTAAGGAAATTGCCCAGCTCATCGTGAAATTGCGTCAAAAAAGCCACTATGGGCCTCGTAGGCTAGCTTTTTACCTTTTAAGCGAGAGAATGGGACTAACTTGAGCGTCTACGGCGTCTATAGGGTGCTGGTGAGGGCGGGATTGGTAAAGCCGAGGAAGGTGGAGAGGAGCCACCGCACCAATGATGAGGAGTTCTACCACCAGAGGGGATTTAGAAAACCTGCCAAGAGGAGGAAGGAATTATCCCGGTTCCTGGATTTCTTTTAGTAACGACGACTTCACTCAGCCCTGGGCTGGATGACACCGCTGAAGAAATTATGGTCTTTCCCAGAGTACCAGGGTGTTACCCATGTTTGAAAACGTCACACCTGGGGCATTTTTGCAGTAACGCTATGACACATGATCAAAGGGTTGTGATGGCTCTCAAGCAGACCATCCGCCTGATGCAAGAGATAAATGGCCTCATTGCTGCGAGTGTTGATCAGGCTGAAAGCTTCGGGAAATCTCTGATCAAAAATTCCTTAAAATCCTTGATAATATTTGCCAATTAGGCGCGCTCCTGCCACAATTTGGTATAATCATCCTTATTAAGTGAACAATTTACGAATTGAGAAAATTCCCCCTTGCTGAGTTTCATCCGGTGGGCTGTGTCTAAGATTATATATTCTTCTACTTTGTCCGAGCCACGGCTAGAATGTGACACTTTGCTGACCCGATGATCTTTGTCACCAATGCTGAGATAGTAATAAACATGGTCTTTTTCTCTGTCTTCACTTGCACCAAGTTTGCCATGCAAAGTATGACGCAATTGTCTAAAATTCACCTGCTATCTTTCCAACAACAACCTTAGTTGAGCAAGATCGCTTTGCTCTTTGGCACCCAACTTTCCCTCTCTCTTTTCCAAAGATGCGCGATAATCTACAAAAGAGGTCAGCAAGTCTATAAGAGCTTCCTCTAGGGTCTTACCAATACCATACTCACCCACATCATGACACATCATAATAACATTTGAACCTTCTTGACTGATTTCAACAACTGAATCTAACCCTATTTTCCAGAGCCCCCCAGGGATAACAGTACCCTTACAAATATGGAGAATACCTGTTTCAGAAACAAAGGTTTCCGCTGTCCCGCAAACCCGCACCTCATGTTCAATGTTTCGTGTCATGACTGGTGGCATCGTACTTATATACGTAGACATAATAACCCTTCCTTTTTCATTATAACATAATCCCTACTTTGACCAAAAATTATCCCAATCTTCCTGCACTATTCCAAGCTGATTAAGAATTTTGGTTGGCACCTCATAAGTAACATCAAGCTCCTTCTCTACCTTCTTTACATGTCTGCCAATGATTAGACCCATGATTTTGAGATGCTCTACGCTCATGCGTATTGTTGCGACTCGCTCTGGTAGTTTGGGTGAAGACGGATCTGGGTGGGCTGGACTTATCCCAAATGATAAGCTTGCACCATATGGTCCAATCGATAGGGTAAACTGATCACTATAGACATCAATGGGCTCTGTCACCACACCCACCTCCTAAAAAACCGTTTGCTTTTGAGAGCAGTATATCGGTATTCCTAGCATTTCGCAATATCCTTATGGCTTTGAGGGACGTGCGAAATTCCAATCAAAGCTGATTCTACATGGTAATTCCTTAATTTCCCAAAATCGTTAGATAGTTCAAGGTTATCTTATGCAAATCTCTCATTCGATGATTTGGAAGCTTTTCATCTCCATCTATCTTCAGCCTTGAGTTTACTTGCTCTATTGCAGTTTTCTTATTTCCTGCCTTTTAGGATGATGCAATATTCGTCAGCCTAAAAGACTTCTTGGGGGATCTTTGAGCAAAGTTTTTCAAAATCTCTGATTGAATTCCTCATAATAATTGTTACCGAAAGTGGTATCGTTGCCTCAAAAGTAGTGTTACCCCAAGCAGGGCAGCATGACAAGAGGCAGTACGAGGGCGATGTCTCCGAGCATTTACATCCATTTCTACTGGAACTAGTCGAGACTCTAAGGAGACACGGCGAGAGGACTATTGAGGTTGAAGCCAGTTGTGCCCGATGGCCCGTCCACCATCGACAGACTGTTGGGCTCCTGGCGCCGCAAAGTGAACCTTGAGGCAGAAAATACCATGTGGCAACAACACAGTTGACAACAACAAGAAGTCTCACTAAACTTGTAAGTGAAAATAACTTTCATATAGATAATTCAATGACACCTCTAGAGAAAAAGATGGGAGGTACACTAAGGCGAAGGGGCTATAAGCTCACCCCGCAGAGGCGGGCAGTGCTACGGACAGTTGCCCTAAGTCAGGATCATCTTACCCCTGCCGCGATATATGACAGGGTACGTCAACAGCATCCCGGCATTGGGCTGCTCACTGTCTATCGTACCCTCCAGATACTCACCGAACTTGGGTTTATATGTGAGGTGCATGCCGGAGGTAGCTGCGGCAGCTACATAGTTGGATCTCCAGAGCACCACCATCATCTGATCTGTTCTAATTGTGGCAAAGTTATCAACTTTACCGGCTGTAACCTCAGCGAACTGGAGCAAAGGTTATCCCAGCAAACCGGATTCGAGATCGAAAGCCACCTCCTTGAGTTCCTTGGCTGCTGCCGGAGTTGCCAGAAGATAGCTTAGTACCTCATGAAAATCGGTTTCGATTAGCCAAGCGAAAATGTTACCAAATGAAAAAAGGTTTGGCCAGGCAATTCTAATTCTGTTGCTGCTTGTAGTGGCAGGTCTAGGAGGCTATCAGCCACCATCCAGGGCAAGCGAAAAAATAGCCGTGGCCGTCAGTATACCTCCGCTGGCTGAATTTATTGACAGTTTAGCTAAGGAGAAGGTAAGTGTGAGCGTTATGTTGCCACCAGGGGCAAGCCCGCATAGTTATATGCTAACCCCAAGTCAGCTTGTCCAGGTGAGCCAGGCGAGGATGTTTGTCAAGGTTGGCTCGGGGTTGGGGTTTGAGTCGGTGTGGATGGACAAGATAATAGCCGCCAATAGGGACATGCTGGTTGTTGATAGCTCTAAGGGCATCGAGCTGATCGACATGGACCCTCATATATGGCTTTCTCCACTAAATGCTAAGATAATGGTGCAAAATATCTATGATGGCCTGGTTTCCCTCGCCCCAAACAATGAGACCTATTATAAGCAGAACAGGGATAGCTATTTTCACAACTTAGATACACTGGATCAGGACATCAGGGGAAATTTCTCAGGGATTGAAAACAGGGCTTTTATAGTCTTTCATCCCGCTTGGGGCTATTTTGCCCGAGACTATAACCTAGAGCAGATCCCGATAGAGATCGGTAGCAAGGAGCCCAGTGCCCAGGATATTGTCCGCCTGATACACCAGGCGAAGGAGCGCAATATCAAGGTCATCTTTGCCTCTCCCGAATTCAACCCCAAGAGCGCCCAGATCATCGCCAAGGAAATCGGTGGCTGGGTGGTATTTATAGACCCGCTAGCCAGGGACTACATGACAAACCTGCGGCAAGTTTCAGCTGAGCTTGTCCAAGCAATGAGGTAAACATGCCCCATGAAGAGGTGGTGAAGCTGGAGGATGTATGGGTGCATTGTGATGGTGTGCCGGTACTGGAGGGAATAAACCTATCCATAGAGCAGCATGATTTCCTGGGGATAATCGGGCCAAATGGAGGTGGCAAGACCACCCTGCTTAGAGCTATCCTGGGGCTGGTTAAGCCAAGCCGGGGGAGGATTACGGTTCTCGGAGAAACTCCCCCAGGGGGCAGAAGACTTATTGGCTATGTTGCTCAACATAATCTGTTCGATGGTGACTTCCCCATAAGTGTCTGGGATGTGGTATTGATGGGGCGCTATGGAAGGGCGGGACTCTTCAGGAGATATAGTGAATCAGATAAGAGAGTAGCCCGCAATGTCCTGGAAACGGTGGGGATGCTCGACTTCAAAAATCGACAAATAGGCAAGCTATCGGGTGGGGAACAGCAGAGGGTGTTCATTGCCCGAGCGTTGGCAGCTGAACCGAAGCTGCTGCTTCTCGATGAGCCAACAGCGAGCGTTGATACGGCGATGCAGACCGAATTTTACCAGCTTTTGGAAAGGCTGAAACAGTGGATGGCTATAGTCCTGGTATCCCACGATATCAGCGCCGTTTCCATTTATGTGGATAAAATCGCCTGCCTTAATCGCCGCCTATTTTATCACGGGTCGAAAGAAATATCCCCTGAAGAGCTTTTGGCCACCTACCAATGTCCAGTACAGATGATAGCCCATGGTGTTCCCCATAGGGTGTTGATGAAGCATTAGAAGGTGATAGAGGCACTCCAGTGCAGCTTTATGAGAAATGCCCTGATTGCCGGGCTGCTGGCTGCGGTAGCCTGTGGGATTATCGGCGTCTATGTAGTAGTAAAGAGGATCGTGTTCATCAGCGGTGGGATTTCCCATGCTTCTTTTGGGGGCATTGGATTGGGATACTTCCTGGGCATAAGTCCCATCCTGGGGGCGGTGTTCTTCACCCTGGCCTCTGCTCTAGGCATGGGGCTGGTGACCAAAAGAACCAGGTTGCCCGAGGACACCGCCATCGGAATCTTATGGGCCATGGGGATGGCACTGGGGATAATCCTCATTGGCCTGGCCCCGGGTTGGCCCCCAGACCTGTTCAGTTACCTCTTCGGCGATATACTGCTAGTACCTGATTTCGAACTAACCCTGATGCTAATCCTGGATGTGACAATAATCGGAGTAGTGTTTTCGCTGTATAAGGAGTTCCTGGCTCTCTCCTTTGATGAGGAATTTAGCAGCGTGGTTGGAGTCCCCACCGAGCGGTTATACCTGCTCATGCTCTGCCTGATTGCGCTGACGGTGGTGGTATTAATAAGAGTGGTCGGCATTATCCTGGTTATAGCCCTGCTCACCATTCCGGCAACTGTGGCAAGGCAGTTTACCCACCGCCTTGACAGAATGATGCTTCTTTCCATTCTCCTCGGTGTGGCTTTTACTTTTGGTGGTATATGGCTCTCCTTGGAGCTTGACTGGGCGTCTGGGGCCACCATCATCCTCTTCAGTGGAGTCGTGTTACTTGCCTGCTTCGGGTTTTCCAAATTACGCCGCAGAAAGTTGCCACCACCACAGGCAAATCAGGGGTAACTATGATCTGCCACTGCTGTCCACCAGCTTTACACCCAGAACTTCAGCCGGTTGCTTTATGTTAACCTTGTGGGTGATGGCCTAATCTATCTCCCTGTGTTAAATATCTGTTAATTTGGCGCCAATATTCCTTCACTAGATATGGAGGAAGATTTACTAGTTATAGTCATCCGCAAAATTCTTTATAATCCTCCTTGCCGTTGGGGAGAGTCAAATCCCCCTTAGTCCCCCTTTTCTAAAGGGGGATTTAGGGGGATTCTATAACATACTATACAAGCCATTTTGCAAAGAACTATAGTGTTAGGAATTATTGAAAAGTGAACTCTAGGGAATTCCTTTAATGGATAGGCAACAGAATGCACCATTCGGTTATTCCACCATATTCGAACCTCCAAAATCTCTCTTCTTGCATCAGGAACCAGATGAACCTCAACCTCTTCTCTTAAGGGTATATTTGGCACTACTATTTCATGGTTAAACAAAG
>Ga0209345_10004078_pt1 | contig 14414 bp, 11 predicted proteins | sample Cruoilmetagenom7_FD_187294 | JGI IMG/M metagenome (GOLD analysis project Ga0209345, IMG submission 187294) | Oil polluted marine microbial communities from Coal Oil Point, Santa Barbara, California, USA - Sample 7 (SPAdes) (version 2) | ecosystem: Environmental > Aquatic > Marine > Oil seeps ... | reverse complement strand
TAGTTAATCTCATTGATAATGCTGTCAAGTACAGTAACATCGATAGCACGATTCACGTTAAAGCTTTTTCGACAGATACTGAAACTATTATCTGCGTAAAAGACCATGGCATTGGAATATCAAAGAAGCATTTTGACCGTCTTTTTGAAAGGTTTTATCGCGTTGACAAATCAAGAAGCCGGAAACTCGGAGGAACAGGGCTTGGCCTTGCCATTGTAAAGCATATTGTTAAGGTTCACAAAGGTCATGTTATAATTAAGAGTATGCCCGGAAAAGGGAGTACTTTTATGATTCATTTACCTTTCAGGCCGTAAGAAGACAGGCCACCTCTATAAATTGCCTTTTGGCCCGATGTCGGCGTTATGCTCAAGTTTTAATCCTCGAAATACTTCTATGTATTCCTGCGGTTAAAATTTTCGCATGCCTTGACCTTGAACCAAAATTCTAATTTTTAGAAGTACCCGACAGGGTTAAAGGGATAATTTTAAATTTATTAACATCCACCAGCCCTCTATCAGTCAATCTTAATTCAGGGATCACAGGCAAGGACAGAAAAGACAGGGCCATAAAGGGTTCTTTTAGTTTACATTCCAATTGTAATAAGGCCGTTTTCAGGGTTTTAAGTTGCTTGATAAGCGCCGAATGAGACTGCGAAGTCATAAGCCCGGCAATATCAAGGGATACCTGGGCCAGTACCTGATTATTGCAGACAACGCATAGCCCTCCTCCCATGTCTCTTACGGCCTCAATGGCTCTGAAAAGATCCTCGTCATTTATCCCTGTTGCAATAATATTGTGAGAATCATGGGCTACAGATGAGGCCAGGGCTCCTCTTCGGAGGCCAAAACCTTTTACCAAACCAAGACCTATTTGTCCACTGGATCTATGTCTTTCCACTACGGCCAGCTTTAGGATATCCTTCTTCACGTCAGACAGGATAAAGCCTTTCTCCGATTTTGGCTCAGTCTCCAGCATACGGGTAATTATCTGCCCTGGAACAAGCTCTATGATTTTGCTTTTGCCACCATGATAAGGAATTTTAAAGCTGTCAGGAACAATAGATCCGGTCTTGAGTTGTTGTCCGATTGGGATGTCAAAGGTATCCTTATTAACCGGAAAATATAACACTTTCCCTCTATCCACAATTAAATTGCCGTTCTTATATACAGCTGAAACATTAAACTGCTCTAAATCATCCAGGACAACCAAATCGGCCTTCCAGCCGGGAGCAATCGCTCCCCTGTCACTTAAACCAAAATATTGTGCAGGGTTAATGCTTATCAATTGAATGGCCGTGACAGGATCAAGCCCTAGTTTAACAGCTTTTCTAAGCGCAAAGTCAAGATGCCCCTGATTATAAATATCCTCAGCATGTAGATCATCCGAGACAATGCAGAATCTCTGTGAATTTTTGGGGTTAACCAAGGGGATCAATTCCTCCAGATTTTTTGCAGATGACCCTTCTCTAATCATAATGAACATCCCAAGGGCCAGCTTTTCAAGTGCCTCTGCCCGGCAGATTGTCTCATGATCGGAACGAATACCTGCCGTAAGATAGGCATTAAGGTCATGGCCTTTGAGGGAGGGGCAATGACCATCCAGGATTTTATCCTTGAATAAAGCTATTTTTTCAAGCACCTTTTGATTCCCAAGGAGAACACCAGGGACATTCATTATCTCTGCCAGGCCGAGAATGCGGGGCTCATCGGCTAGCTCAGCAAGATCATCTGCATCCAAAATACTCCCCGATGTTTCAAGATGAGTCGCTGGAACGCAGGAGGGTGCCATAAAGAAAACATCAAAGCGTATATCACGACTTTCTGAGAGCATAAAACGTATGCCTGAAAGACCCATAACATTGGCGATCTCATGGGGGTCTGAGATAATTGTTGTAGTACCGTGAGGTAAAAGGGCCTCGGTCAAAGCAGTTGGCCCCAGCATTGTGCTTTCAATGTGGATATGTCCGTCTATAAAGCCGGGAGACAGGTATTTGCCTCTTAAATCCATTTCCACTCTACCTCTGTAATGAGGCCCCATTCCTATAATAATTCCATCATAAATTGCGACATCGCTTTCCTGTATTTCACTATTAAAGACATTTACAACTCTTGCATGTTTCAGTACAAGATCGGCTGAAATCTTTTGCCTGGCAGCCTGTATTCTGTTTTTAAGTTTTTCAATCATAGTGTAAAACGCCAGCTCCTAACATTCAATTTTATTGATCACAAACCACTCTCCTTCGAGATTAGAGGATGTGTCCACCAAAAGATGCATGATCTTAAGCCCGGGATAAAGATTTTTCAGATCGTGCAGATCCACAGTCTCAAATTTTTTCTGGTTATTAGTATATGCCTGTTCCGTAAGGGCGTTGGATTCATAATTTTCCCTGGAACGTTTTGAGATTCGTAACAGGGAAACTTCCTTGGGGCATTGGGTTTGCTGGATTACCAGTGTCATGTTATTCTTTGCCGCTACTTCAGCAGCCCTGCGCCTGAGGGCCTGGGTAACAAAAGTGGCATCAAGGATAATTCCCTGTTGCATTGCAGCCGTTTTGTGAGCCAATCTGAACATTTCATCATAAACCATGTTTCTCTTATTCATATCAGATGCCACTTTTTCATCAAAGATATCTTCATTTTTTAATACTTCAAGACGTATCAAGTCAGATCTAAAAATTTTGTACCCCTTATTTTCAGCAACCACTTCTGTTGTCTCAGTTTTATAAGATGCAGGTAAACCACAGGCAATCAAGACCACCTTGGATCCTAATTCTCTGTTTATAAATTCCACAAAAGGTACTTTCATATCAATTCCTCCTTGGCCTTAAAATTTCAGAATCAAACGATTGAAGTGCCCCTTAAAAAATTGCCTTTTCGCCAGATTACGGTGTTGCTGTGAAAATAAAAAATGCTCACATACCCTATGTATGCTGCGCTTTTCGATTTTCGCGCTCATTGTCCTCAGACGAAAATTCTATTTTTTCAAGGCACCCTGAAGCTATTCTTTTATATTTTTGTAGCTTGCAAATATCATTCAATGAACATATATCTTTAAAGGGATCTAATTAATACCCGAATGAAAACTGACTTTTTCGCCAATCTCTGCGTTAGATAAAATTTTTAATCCCCAAAATCTCCAATATATTCCTGCGGTTAAAGCTTAGATATTCCTTGGCCTTGACAGGTAAGCGAGCCTGCGAGACTCCGAAAATCCCGGTTTTCATTCAAACAGTAATTAAGGTCTGGTATTCTTTTTGCTGGTTAATTATCTATAATTAATTTCTTTCTGGAAAGGATTAAATGTTTATTTTTAATATAATTATTTTTACTTCTTTATTTAGTACCTTACAATTGTTCTGGCCTGAAAATGGATTTGCCTGGGGACCGGGAATTCATGCTGCTGTTGCCCTGCACTCCCTCGATAATGTCAGATTGATGTTGCCTCCTATAGGGAAATTGATTCTTGCTTTTCCCCGTGAATATTTTTATGGTTGTCTCGCGGCAGATTTTTTTATTGGAAAGAGCTGGAAAAAGGAGGCTAATCATCCCCATAATTGGGAGGGAGGTTTTGCATTCCTTAAGGAATCTTCAAATGATCAGGAAAAGGCTTTTTCCTATGGCTTCATGGCCCATCTCGCGGCAGATGTTATTGCCCATAATTTTTTTATTCCAAGTCTCTTAAGCGTAAATCCGATACGACGAGGACATCTCTATTGGGAAATCAGGGCTGATCATTGGATTGGTTTGAGCTATTTAAAAATGGCACGAGAGATCCTTAAGATGGATCATCAAGAATGTGATGACTTGTTAAAGGTTATTTCCGGCAACAAAAAGATTAACATAAAAGCTAAAAAACAGATATTCACACAATCAGTTAAATTTTCCAATTATTTTTCACTTACACATGATTTTGTTTTTCTTGGCAATTCAGCTGGTTGGAAGGTCATTAATAAGTATATGAAGTATATGATTGATATATCATGTTTGACCGTAAATAATTTTTTGATGGATCCAACATCCTCACCATGCCTCTCATATGATCCTATGGGACTTAAAAAAATACGTTTGGCCAAACACAAGAGGCTACTTAACAGACCTCTCTTAAAAAGCCATCTTATAGGAGGGTTTGCAATTGACAAGGAGTTCCTTGACCTATGAACAGGATAAGAATCCTGTCAGAAGAGGTGGCCTGCCAAATCGCTGCGGGGGAGGTCGTGGAAAGGCCTGCCTCTGTTGTGCGGGAATTATTGGATAATAGCATTGATGCCGATGCGAATCGGATTCTGGTCAGGATTGAAAAAGGTGGCAAAAAGCTGATCAAAATCAGCGATAATGGCATTGGAATGAGCAGGGATGATCTCCTGTTATGTGTTGAAAGGCATGCCACCAGCAAGATCCGGATAGCAGGAGATCTTGATCAGGTAAAAACTCTGGGTTTCAGGGGAGAAGCACTGTCAAGTATTGCTGCTGTTTCACGAATGCAGATTATTTCAAGAACAAAGGATCAATTGGGCGGTTATCGATTCAAACTCAATGGGAGCAAGCTGATTTCCATTGAAGAAACAGGGGCTCCCATAGGAACTACGGTTGAGATAAAAGATCTTTTTTTCAATATCCCTGCCAGGCGAAAATTTCTTCGTGCCATAAAGACAGAGGCAGATCATATAATTGACGTCGTTTCCCGACTGGCCATTCCTTTCTCGGGGATTAATTTCAAGCTTTATGACCAAAAAAAGATGCTTCTCAATTTCCCTGCCTCGGATAACCCAACGCTTCGTCTGAGTACTATTATGGGATCTACTGTGGCAGGCGTTTTAATCCATTGTCAAAATAAACTGGATGGCCTTTCAATTACTGCCTATCTTGCACCATGGGAATTTGACAGGGGAAGAGGTGATCGTATCTTTGTTTATGTCAATGGACGAAACATCAGGGACCGTATTATCACACGAGCTGTTATTGATGGTTACGGACAGAGGTTAATGAAGGGCCGCTATCCCCAGGTGGCAATTTTTCTGGAGATTGATCCTTCCACAGTGGATGTAAACATTCATCCTACAAAGCAGGAAATTCGTTTTCACAACACTAATATGGTTTTTCAGGCCATTGTTAATACAATTGATAATGCACTTAAGCAATCTGCTTCTTTTCCTGACGAACCGGCTATCGATTTTTCCTCTTTTGTTTCAGAGCCTGTGGCTGATTATATCTCAACCAGTAAAGATATTTTCTTTGATAAAGAGCCTGAATCCTGGCATGCACTGGAAATACTCAGGACTATTCCAAAGATTATTGGTCAATTAGGAAATGGCTATATATTATGTCAGGTTAAAGAAGGTCTTCTAATAATTGATCAGCATGCTGCTCATGAAAGGATTATTTATGAACAGCTAAAAAAAAGAATAAATGAGGGTAAACTTGAGGTTCAGAATTTTTTGATTCCTCATAGATTGGAATTAACTCTGAAAGAGGCAGAAATAGTTTTGGCCAAAAAGGAAGAATTTGCCCATTTTGGAATCGAGCTGGATCATTTTGGCGGTAATACCTTTCTTTTAAGATCTCTGCCAACCCTGTTAACTAATATTAAACCGGACAAATTCCTGCCAGAGGTTATTATGGAATTGGAAAAAAAAGACCTTTCAGCGGAACTTCTTTTGGAGCGGGTGTTGTCTGTAATGGCCTGCCATAACGCCATCCGGTCAGGAATCAGTTTGACAAAGGAGGAAATTGAAAAAATGCTCTCTCAGTTGCAGAAACTGGAGCTGTTTACTAATTGCCCTCATGGAAGACCAGTCCTTAAATATATCACCTATTATGAAATTGAAAAAATGTTTAAACGAGTACTTTGAAAAAAAACAAGAACCCAGATTTTGACAAACCAAAAGTAATAATTCTGGCAGGCCCAACTGGCAGCGGAAAAACCTCATTTGGAGTAAAACTTGCGTTAGACCTGGATGCTGAGATTATAAATGCTGATTCAATGCAGGTCTATAGAGGAATGGATATTGGAACTGCAACTCCAACACCTGATGAACAAAAAGGGATACCACATCACCTGTTTAATATTGTTGACCCTGATGAAGAGTTTAATGCCGCACTGTATCGTGAAAGGGCATTGCCAGTTATCAGAGATATTACCATCAGGAATAAGGTTTGTATTATTCTTGGAGGTACAGGCCTTTACATTAAGTCCTTGCTTGAAGGATTATTTAAATGCCCTGCCAGAGATCTTGGCCTGAGGGAAAAGCTTGGTAAGGAATGCGATCTTTATGGTTCCCAAAGGCTTTATGAGCGACTTGCATTCCTGGATGCTGACTACGCGAAAAAAATCCATCCCAATGATAAATTACGAATCATCAGGGGGCTTGAGATATTCCACCTTACTAATGATCTGCCTTCCAGCTTGATTAAGGCTCAGCAACAATCCAAGGAATTAGACCCCTTGATGTTCTATCTAACAATGGATAGGAAAAAGTTATATGAGATGATTAATCTTCGTAGTGAGGCCATGCTTGAAGCTGGCCTACTTGACGAAACAAAAAAATTATTGGAGAATGGTTATTCTCCTTCTTTAAAATCAATGAAGGCCATTGGTTATCGTCATATGATCAAAGTTATAAATGGAGAGTATTCCATGGAAGATGCTCTTGAAATACTAAAGAGAGATACCCGACGCTATGCAAAAAGACAACTGACCTGGTTTGCAGCTGATGCGCAGTATAAAAGCATCTTTTTTAATCAGTTTTATCAGGTAAAGGATGAAATTACTACCTTCCTTGTTCATACTGTTTAGGGTGCCTTGAAAAATTAGAATTTTCGTCTGAGGACAAGGAGCGCGAAAATCAAAAAGCGCAGCATATATAGGGTATGTAAGCATTTTTTTATTTTCGCAGCGACACCGTAATCTGGCGAAAAGGCAATCTTTCAAGGTGCCCTTTAATCGGATTATATCTGTTGCCTGTCTGAAATCAGCATCCTTGAAATAACTGAATAGTTACAAATTTTCTTTCATTTTTTTGTTGTGTCTGCCAGGGCATAGGGGTTAATAAGGGTACTTCTAAAAACTAGAATTTTGGTTCGAGGTCAAGGCATGCGAAAATTTTAACCGCAGGAATACATAGAAGTATTTCGAGGATTAAAATTTGAGCATAACGCCGATATATCGGGCCAAAAGGCAATTTTTAGAGGTGGCCATAAGAAATAACATAAGCCATCAATACAAGTTTCTTTTTAAGAGGCTTTAAGGAGGTTAAATATGTTAGAGCTAACCACATGGATGAATAAAGAAATCGATAAATTACGCAATGATATAGACAATCTTTTTTCAAGATTTTTCAAGGATTTCAGTATGCCGGTTTTATCCCAATCGACTAATGACTTTCCTGGAATTGAAGTTTCCGAGACGGAAAATGATTTAATTGTCAAGATTTTCATTCAGGGGATTGATCCTGATGATTTGGATATCTCTGTTTACGAGTCCAACCTGACTATAAAAGGTAAAATAAAACAAAAATCCTCAAAAGATATTGAATATGATGATCATATCGAAACATGGCATTCTAGTTATTTTTCACGTTATTTGCGTTTACCATGCAAGGTAAAAAACAATGAGATTAAAACCCGTCACTCCGAAGGCATAATGATGATTATTATACCAAAAAATAAACAAGACATTGATAAGGATGCCAATATTAAGGCAAAATTTTACGGATGAGGAGGCCACACCATAGATGTCTAGGAAAAAAGAGACCAGGGAGTTAACTGCTGAGCAGCTAAGATGGCAATTCGACCATATGGCATTTCCATTTGAGACCACAGATGATATTGAGCCTTTAAAGGATATTATAGGTCAAAAAAGGGGCATAGATGCCTTCCGTTTTGGGATGGCTATGAATGGACCCGGATATAATGTATGTGTGACAGGGCAACCAGGTACCGGCAGACTCTCTACCGTCAAAAGGCTGCTTAAAGAAATTGCAACCCGGGATAATGTCCCTGATGATTTGTGTTATATGAACAATTTTAAAAATAATGAAGCTCCAACCCTTTTACAGCTTAAGGCCGGACTGGGGAAAACATTTCAAAAAGATATTCATGACATGGTTTCTGATTTCAGAAAAGAGGTTCCACAGCTTTTTGATAGTCAGGACTACCTTAATCGTAAAAAGGAGGCCATGGAAGACTATTCTAAAAAGGGGAAGGAATTTTTTAAAGAGCTTGACAAAAGGGTTAAAGAAGAAAACTTTGCCTTGGTAGATGTACAAATGGGAGAAATCAAACGTCCTGAGGTAATGCCATTAGTAGATGGTAAACCAATGGATATTTATCAAATCGAATCCATGGTGGAAAAAGGACGTTTCCCAAAGGATGAATATGAGAGTTTCAAGGAAAAACAGGAGGTCTTAAGGTCTGAAATCGATCACATTTTTCTTGAATTACGTGATTTGCAAAAAGAGATCCAGAAAAAGATTGAACAGATGGACAAAGTCTTGTTTATCAAGATATCAAGCGAAAAAGCTGCTCCTATTATCTCTAAATATGATAATAAAGAAATTACTGGATATATAAATAAAATGCTGGATTATATGGCTGAAAATCTTCAGATTTTTTCCAGTCAAGCCCAGGAAGAATCACCGTTACTACCTGGTTTTCCCGGCATTTCACCTGATAAGGATGCTGATTTGCAGCCTTATCAGGTGAATCGACTGGTGGATAATACAGATCAGAAAGGAGCCCCCGTTATTGTTGAATCTTACCCCACCTACCGGAATCTTTTCGGAAGCATAGAAAGGGTGGTTGATCGATCAGGGGTATGGCGTACAGATTTTACCAAGATCAAAGCAGGATCATTTATCAAGGCCAATGGGGGATATCTTGTCCTGAATATTCTTGACGCACTTGTAGAACCAGGAGTATGGCAGGCATTGAAACGATCACTTAAAACAAATAAAATGGAGATTCAGACCTATGACCCCTTTTATCTGTTTACCACTACCAGTATGAAACCTGAACCAATCGAAATGAACATAAAGGTCGTACTGATTTCAGATTCGCGTTTTTACCATATGTTACATGCCTTTGATGAGGATGTAAGAAAGATCTTCAAGATACGTGCTGATTTTGATACATCCATGGATAAAAATCAGGAGACTATCCAGCAGTTGGCAGGCTTTATCAAAACAAAAATTACTGAAGATAAATTGAGAACTTTTGATAAAACCGCGGTTGCCGCACTTATTGAGGAGACTGTGCGTATGGCCGGCCGTAAGGAGAAAATATCTACCAGTTTTCCGATCATCTCGGATCTCATCAGGGAAACTGACTATTGGGCAGGAGAAGATAACCAGAAGATTGTTCGGGAAAAGCATGTTACACGGGCCATTGAGGCAAGGATTTGTCGCTCCAGCATGCTTGAAGGACATTTACAGGAAATGATTGATCGTGGTACCTTGAAGATTGATGTAAGAGGAGAGGTCGTAGGCCAGGTAAATGGCCTGGCGGTATATGATATGGGCGATTATATGTTTGGGAAACCCTCTCGTATAACCTCTACGATTTCCATGGGCAGGGCAGGCATTATAAATATTGAACGTGAGGCTGATCTTTCAGGAAAAACCCATAATAAGGGAGTCATGATCCTGAGTGGCTATTTGCGGGCTAGATATGCCCAGGACAGGCCTCTATCCATAAGTGCAAGCATAGCCTTTGAGCAATCCTATGGAGGAGTTGATGGAGATTCCGCTTCTTCTGCTGAGATATATTGTCTGCTTTCCAGTATTTCAGGGCTTCCTGTTAAACAAGGTATTGCTGTTACTGGATCCATGAATCAAAAAGGAGAAGTTCAGGCCATAGGAGGTGTTAGTCACAAGATTGAGGGTTTCTATGACTGTTGCTGTAAATTAGGTCTGGATAAGCACCAAGGAGTAATGATCCCTGAGAGCAATATCAAGGATCTGATGCTAAGGAAAGATGTGGTAGCAGCAGTTCAAAAAGGAGACTTTCATATCTTTGCGGTCAAAACCATTGATGAAGGGATTGAGATCCTGACAGGCAAGAAGGCAGGAAAACAAAAAACAGATGGCAGCTATCCAAAAGGATCGGTAAATTTACTGGTAAACGAAAAGTTACAAAAATTGGCTGAAGGGATGAGAGACTTTGGCAAAGGGAATAAGGATGAGTGAAATAGCTACATATTTTAATAAAAATTTTGTCTTCCCTAACGCCTTAAGATTACAATGCACATTGCAATTGTATTGATGAAATACAGCCCTTATGGCGGGAATGAAAGCCAGGCGTCCATACTAGCTGAATCATTGCTTAAAGAGGGTTTTCGTGTTACAATCTTCGCTAATAGCTGGACAGGTGCCAGACATCCTGCGCTTGGCTTTAAAAAGGTGCCGGTAATTAAATTCGCCTCATGGCTAAAACTGGTTTCTTTTGCTTTATTTTCAAGATATTATCTTGTTCGTGAAAAAGACCAGTTTGATATTATTATTGCATTTGACCGAATTTTGTTGATGGATATTTACCTTGCGGGCAACGCGTGTCACAAGGAATGGATGGATTTCAGGAGACAAAATAACGGATTAAGGACCAGGATCTCCCTCATAATAAATCCTTTAAATATCTTCATAAATTTTATAGAAAAGCGCATATTCAATCATATTCAAAAATCTCAGGGATATATCATTGTATTGGCACAATCTGCTATAAAACAGATACAGAAGAATTATCATGTTGATGATGACCGTTTTGTTATTATTCCGCCTGCAATCAATTTAGAAAAATTCAACCACAGAGTTGTCATCAATTACAGGCAAGAAGAACGAAACAGGCTTGGAATTGATGACAACATCCTGATGTTATTACATGTAGGATCAGGATTTGAGATAAAGGGGCTTGAGGCCACTATACGAGCATTATCTGTTTTAAGAAAAAGACAAATAAATGCTGTTTTGGTTATTGCCGGAAAAATTAGCAGCAAAACCAGTAAATTTCGAAAACTTGCCAAAGCATTGGATATTGAAAGACATGTTTATTTTCTTGGCGGAGTAGAAACTATAGAAAGGTTGTACGGAGCAGCAGATGTCTTTGTTCTGCCTACCTTATTTGAGACATATTGTATATCAGCCATCGAAGCACTCTCTTGTGGTTTGCCAGTTATAATTGGTAAAGGTGCAGGTGTTGCTGACATAATTAAAGATGAAAAAGCTGGAAATATTATAGATATTCCTGCAAATCCTGATGAACTTGCAGATATGATAGAAGAAACAATTGCTTTTGAGAACAAAAAAAGGTCAACTGAAGAAATCAGAAAACGACTAGATAAGAGAATTGGATTGGCGGCAAGGCATGACAAAAACAAAATAATCCAGGATTTCTCCTTTCTTATAAACCGAATCACCACCATGCCCTGACGGGCGCAACAAAACATGAAAACATACTGATTATAACAGATGTTAGGGCCGGTATGTCTAACCCCTTTGGGGTTTTTGACTGTCGAACTGGTTCCAAATACCTTCCCTCAAAAATTCATTATAGGGCACCTTATAATCAAGGCCACCTCTAAAAATTGTCTTTTGGCCCGATGTCGGCGTTATGCTCAAGTTTTAATCCTCAAAATACTTCTATGTATTCCTGCGGTTAAAATTTTCGCATGCCTTAACCTCGAACCAAAATTCTAATTTGTGGTAGTACTGACAAATATCGTCAGTTTCTTAGGGACATTTGCGGCGATACTGCTAATGATCAAAGTTTTCGGATAAAAATATTTATATGGGAAATTATGGGCTTAATAAAAGGAACAGCAAATATTACACGATTCAAAGTTGAAGGACACCCTCCTGAAGATATGAGGGAAAAATATCCTGATAAAATAAATCGTTTTGCCTTCAGAAGACTGGATGATAATTCTGATCAGGAACAATCTTCAGGCTGGGCAAATATTATGGATATATTTGACAGCAGATTCACATGGAATGAATTTTCCCTTGAACCTTATATTGCTCTTTGTTGGCGAATCGACAAAAAAAGTGTGCCAGCCAAAGCGCTGAAACAATACTGCATGGAAGCTGAAGAGGAAATTATGAAGATAGAAAATCTGGAGAAGCTTCCCAAGCAAAAACGAAAAGAAATCAGGGATATTGTTTACTCAAAACTTCTCAGACGCGCTATCCCAAGGACAAATACATACGACATGGTCTGGGATCTAAATTCCAGTATAGTCATTTTCGGTGGGACAGCTCCTAAACTTTGCGATGCATTTTCGGAACTGTTTTTTAAAACCTTTGATCTGAACCTTAAGACGGTATTTCCATATTCATTGGCATATGATTTTCTTGAAAAAGAAGGGATTGAAACTGCTCTTCTCGACGGACTTAAACCAATCACCTTCAAAAAGGAGAATTAAAGTATGGACTTATTGGAAAGAAAAAGGCTCTTTGAGTTCATGGGAAGGGATTTTTTGGTCTGGTTATGGTTTAAAAGTGAAACTAACGGCGGCAGATTTGATTTAAATGAAATAGGTATTGTTGATTTGTTGCTTGATAATAAAATAATTTTGCAATCAGAAAGCACTGTTTATGAAGAAGAGCAGGTTGAAACCGTTACCTGCACAGGCAATAACCCGGATCTTAAGGAAGCAAGATTTGCGCTTGCAGAAAATAAAAAAATCATACAAGTTATGGTTAAAATCAGCCAAGGAGATAATGAATGGTCACTCGTACTTGATTCCACCTGGATGAATTTCAAAAATTTCAAAACACCAAAAGTAATGCAGGATGATAATGATGATAAAGAAGGTCTTTTTTATGAAAAAATGTATCTGATCAATCAGGCTTTGACTATTATGAATGCAGTTTTTCATTCCTTTATAAAGCTTAGAATCTCTTCTGAATGGAACAGCAAAGAACTGCAGGCCTTAAACAAATGGATATTTGAAGGAAGATAAAACTTGGGGACGAGGCCGAATTGGCTCCTCTATCCAAATATCCAGCCATAGGTCATGCCGGCAATAGTTGATAAGATTATGATTATGCCGCAAAATACAGCAGTTTTTTTGATGCCCATAACTCCCCCTATGACCAGCAGGTTGGGAAGAGACAAGGCTGGACCAGCGAGCAAAAGCGATAGGGCAGGTCCCTTTCCCATCCCGGCACCAATGAGCCCTTGAAGTATCGGGAGCTCTGTGAGTGTGGCAAAATACATCAAGGCGCCCGAGACAGATGCAAAAAGGTTTGCCCATAACGAATTCCCCCCGACAAGACTTTGTATATAGTGATCCGGGATAAGTGCTGAATGACCGGGACGTCCAAGCATAAAACCGGCCACCAAAACGCCCACCCCCAGCAATGGAAAAATCTGCTTCATAAATTCCCAGGTTGATTTTACCCAATTGATTCGCTCGTCTCTTGAGAACCATGACTTGATTATCACTGCAAGAATGATCAATAGTCCACCTGTGATGTACCACTTTGCAGCAAAAATTACTGCCCAGATGCCACTTGAGATTTCTGTTGGTCTGGCAAAGGCTGCGAAAACCAGGATAAGAACCATAGTTAACATAAAAAGTCCATCCTTAAGGAGGGTTCGGGTTTTTTCGCCCTCGGCCGGAAGATATATTTTTCCCGCAGAACGCGCCGCATCGTCCTTCCTGAAAATAAAGGCCATTAAAAGACCAGTGATCACGGCAAAGAAAATGGCACCAATTGCTCTGGCCAAGCCTAGTTCCAAGCCTAAAATCCTTGCAGTAAGGATAATTGCCAGAACGTTAATTGCAGGTCCGGAATACAAGAATGCGGTAGCGGGGCCTATCCCGGCTCCTCGGGTATAAATCCCTGCGAACAGTGGAAGAACAGTGCATGAACAGACAGCCAAGACGGTCCCTGACACAGAAGCCACAGAATAAGAGAGGAGTTTTCCCGCTGTAGCGCCGAAGTATTTTAAAACCGATGCCTGAGATACAAATACGGCAATGGCGCCGGCGATAAAGAAGGCCGGAATAAGACAGGTTAAGGTATGCTCACGGGCATATTCCTGAAGCATCATAAAAGCTTCGAGGCCTGACTGCCGGATGATTGGATGGGTCCAGGGGATATAATAACAGCCAAGAAATATCGAAATAATGATTAATAATTTGGTGCGTTCTTTCATAGCAAACTCCCATTTTAATGGACCCGGAAAAAAATCCATAAGCAGGCTAAGGGGGCTGCCTGCGTTCGGCAGCCCTCTTCCGCAGGGTAAAAAGGCACAAAGCAACTTTTTACGAGCTTATCAATAGACAAATTACTTGCGGCGGATCGGCGGATAATACTCGGGAATAAATCTCTCCCAGCCCACCTCCGGGTTAACTGCACATCGGAGGCTAAGTCCGGAAAATAATCCCTTGAGGCATGTGTTACAACGAATACAACGGTT
>Ga0209345_10004077_pt1 | contig 14415 bp, 13 predicted proteins | sample Cruoilmetagenom7_FD_187294 | JGI IMG/M metagenome (GOLD analysis project Ga0209345, IMG submission 187294) | Oil polluted marine microbial communities from Coal Oil Point, Santa Barbara, California, USA - Sample 7 (SPAdes) (version 2) | ecosystem: Environmental > Aquatic > Marine > Oil seeps ... | reverse complement strand
ATAATACTCATCCACCAACGCCTCGAGTTCCTTTAGCGGCCCGTAGGTTTCTGCACGGGTTAGGGGGGGCGTCAGGTGGTCAATAATCACAGCTTGCGAGCGGCGCTTGGCTTGGGTGCCTTCACCGGGATCATTCACAATGAACGGGTAGATGTGCGGCATTGGCCCCAACACGGCTTCGGGCAGGCAGGTATCGGAAAGCGCCAGCGCCTTGCCCGGCAGCCATTCCAAATTGCCGTGTTTGCCCATGTGCACAATCGCATGGGCGCCAAACTGATGGCGCAGCCAGAAATAGAAGGCCAGATAGTTGTGCGGCGGCACCAGATCGGGAGAATGATAGGTTTCGGTCGGGTCAATGTTATACCCGCGCGCGGGCTGCAAGCCGACCACGACATTGCCAAACTGTAATACAGACAGTGAAAAATGCCCACAATCAACCTCGCCTGCCGTGTAAAACGGGTCCTGATCCGCCGCCCCCCAACGGTCCTCAATCCGTTCACGCAATTCCCACGGCAATTGCCCATAGGCGATTTGATAATCTGCAAAGCTGATCTGCGCACCACCGGTTTTTTGGGCCCGATCCGTCAGCCAATTGGTTGGCCCAGCCAGGATCATTTGCATCAGGGTATCACTGTTTTCCGGTGGATTAGAGACAGAATACCCCGCATTCGCGAGCAATTCCAGCGCATGGATTGTAGACGCGGGTGTGTCCAACCCAACCCCGTTGGCCAACCGCCCATCCTTGTTGGGATAATTCGCCAACACCAATGCAACCTTGCGACCTGCGGGATCAACGCGGCGCAGTTTCACCCAGTTTGCAGCCAATTCGGCAACAAAACTGATCCGGTCGCCCCGCGCACGATATGCCGCGATCGGGCATTCGGTAGCGTCGTCAAAATACGCTTGTCCCTTGAATGAAATCGCCCGCGACAACACCCGCCCATCGACCTCGGGCAGGGCTACGTTCATTGCAATATCGCGTGCGGACAGGCCCGTCAGCCCCTCCGCCCACGCATCCTCTGACGAGGCCGCAAGCACCACCTGAAACACAGTGCAACCGTTGGCGGCCTGCATCGCAAGGGGGTTCAATGCCCCCGTGCGATGCTCCCCTTGATGCGGGGACCCAACCGCAAACGAGGTGCAATTCAAGATTACTTCGGGGGGGGCGGCGACAAACAATTGCTCCAGCGTCGCCACTGATACGGGGTCTTTTAACGATGCCACAAAGACCGGCAACGGGTTCATCCCTTGGCGCAGCAGGGCCTTGACCATCCGGTTGATCGGGTGAAGCCCAGCCCCTTGAACCAAAGCACGATAGAAAATCAGCGGCACAATGGGTGCGCCCTCGGTCCAGTTTTCTTGGGCTGCGGCCAGATCGGCAACACCAGCCCCTGGCCAATACACACCAGCCCGCAGCAAAGGCGAGGCAGCGGTGGGTTTATCGCCGCCATCCAACATGGCCTTAGCGTAACCAAGCAGCCCCGTTGCATTTTGCGGACCACCCTCGACCATATAGGCCCACAGCGCATCGTAATCGGTCCGTGAAACGGTCGACAATTCCCACAATTCTGGATCGGGTTTATCATCCCCCGGAAGAGCCACAAATGGCACACCTGCGTCATGCAAATGTGCTGCGTATTGCTCCAACCCGTATTTCCAATATCCCGCTCCGCCCAAAACCCGTGCGATCACCAGTTTTGACTTGGTGGCGCAGGCCTCAATGTGCAAATCAACCGACATCGGGTGTTGCAGGTGCGTTAGATTGGCAAGGCGCAACGACGGGGCCGCTGCCATTTCTGAACGCGCTTCTGACAGCGCCGCAAGCTCTGAATCGGCGGCTGAAATGAACACAACATCGGCAGGGGTCTGCCCCAGATCGACGGGTTCATTGCCGTCATCCACATTGCCAGGTGTTGCTGCGAGTAAGTGCATTACCGTACGCCCCGTTTAACCAAAAGAATTGTATTTATCTCACTCGCCGCGGCAGTTGCTGTGAAGCAGGGGCGTTTTGCGGGACGGATGAGCTCGATTTTACGGGACATGCGTTACAGGTGCTTTTCCATAAAGATGCTGGTTTCATTGGCTATATAGTCGCCAAAGGGTTGGCACAGCGAAAACCCGTGTCGTTCATACATTTTGTGCGCAGCATGCAGCAGGTTGCCGGTTTCGAGTTTCAGCGTCGGCAGTTTCAGCGTCCGGGCGTGATCCTCAAGTTGGCGCATCAGCGCATCAGCCGCTCCTTTGCCGCGCGCCGTCTCGGCCACGAACATTGATTTCAACTCGCCGTACTCACCCTTATTGGCAAGCGCAGCACAGCCGAACGTGGTGTCGGCCTCGCGGGCGATAAAGAAATGGATGTCGGGTGTGCAGAGCGCATCAATCGACAGGAAATGGTTGTCTTCGGGCGGAAATAGGCTCTCCATCAGTGCATGGCTGGCCTGTAGCAATGCTGTGGCTTGCGGATCACGCGGATCACCAGGCTCAACGATGAGTGTCATGCCCTTAGCGCCTTGGTGATGGCCTCTTGATCCAGTCCCGTCTGACCAATAACCACCAACGTTGTTGCGCGGGCCTCATTTGTGCCAAACGGGCGGTCGAAATAGCTATCGACGCGCGGGCCAACGGCCTGAACGGTCAGGCGCATCGGTTTGCCTGCAACCGCCGCAAACCCTTTGAGGCGCAGAATATTGTTGGTGCGGATAACCTCGGCAACTTTGCCTGTGAAGGTGTCTATATCGGTGATTTCACCCAGTGTGACGGCGAAGGACTGAAATTCGTCATGGCCGTGTTCATGTTCGTGATCGTGGTGATGATGGTCGTCGTCCTCATCATCGTGATGATGGTGGTGGTGAACCTCGTGGCGTGCGCCCAGATCAGTCTCGGCGCTGACGCCTTGCCCCAACAGCACATCCACTGGCAGCGCCCCCATCGTGGATTTGACCACCTGAACGCCTTGACGGGAATCTTTGCGCAAACCAGAGACTAACCCAGCGGATTCCGCTTCTGTCAGCAAATCAGCCTTGTTCACTACGATCATATCGGCGCAAGCGACTTGGTCTTCGAACAATTCGGACAGGGGCGTTTCATGGTCGAGATTATCGTCCTGCACACGCTGAGCATCGACAGCGGCGACATTGGCCGCGAATTGGCCATCCACCACAGCACGTCCATCGACCACGGTGACCACACCATCTACGGTCACACGGGTGCTGATTTCGGGCCAGTTGAACGCCCGCACCAAGGGTTGCGGCAACGCCAGTCCCGAGGTCTCGATCACGATGTGATCCGGTGGGGTGTCGCGATCCAGCAGTTTCTGCATGGTCGGGATAAATTCATCGGCCACGGTGCAACAGATGCAACCGTTCGACAGCTCCATCACATCGTCGTCGGTGCAGGTTTCGTCACCACAGCCTTTTAGGATGTCACCATCAACCCCCAGATCGCCGAATTCGTTGATGATCAGGGCGATCCGTTTGCCGTTGGCGTTGGCCAACATGTGGCGGATCAGGGTGGTTTTGCCAGCGCCCAAAAAACCTGTGACGACAGTGGCGGGAATTTTAGCGGCCATGACAGGCTCCTCGCGAAATGGTATTAAACGGAGCAGCAGAGCCAGGGCCCTGCTGCAAGACTATGCTGGTTTGGCGTTTGCATCACGGTTCCAGAAATACCCAGCCGCCAGACCAAGAGCAACCCAGATTGCCATACTGACTGCCAGCGAGCGCGCGACGTATTCACCAGAGAGTTCCGGTGGGGCCAGCCCTGCGTATCCGTCCAGATGTGGTGCACCAATCAGGTGCGGTGTGATCAGCAATGCCAGCCCGATCACGATGTGCAAAGCGCCTTGGCCAAAGGCAAAGAACCCAAGCGCCAACGCCGTGGCAATCACAGTGGTCAACCACCAAAATTGGCGCAGCTCTAATTCAGGAGCAGGTGTTCCGGGCAATTCGGGCGGCAAACCCAAGGCCGGCGCCATATGCACAGCGACAAATCCGCCGATGCCCCATAACAACCCGCTCTTTAGTGTCACCACATGCCCAAAATGTTCCGCAGCCGCGAAACCCGCGACGATGATTAGCCCCCAGCCGACAAAAACGATGAAATTGGTAAAGAACGTAAGTGTGTAACGTTTCACCAAGTTTTTAGGCTCTTCTTCGATTTCAGAAGTGGCACCACCACTGGCTTCCAAAGCCTCGTTCACAACCAAAACGCCGCCAAAGTGGCTTTTGTCGCCCTTTTCGTATTCCTCGCCTTCAAGAATAAGCGCTTCCACGAGCGTAAACTGTAGCAGGACGGCAATCAGCCCTGCTATCAGACCAGCGAACACCGCGCTGGTAAACAACCGTGTGGTCATGAGTTAGTGGCAGGGAAACGCCAGTGTATGGCGCGTGTCATGGGCCGAATCGTGAAACACGGTGGCCTGCGCGAAACCAGCGAAAAAGATCAGGAATACGCCAGCGGCAGCAGCTGCAACGATTGGCATCAGGCCTGTTGCGGATTCAGCGCGCGCTTGAGTTTGTGTCAATACGGTCATTTTATCATTCTCCTTATCCTGTCATCCCCGACAGGTTTGTTACAGTTCAATGTATGGCCGGTCTCCTGGCTCGCGGATCAAAGTGCGGTGCCTCCTTCCCGGGGTTAACCCAGTGGATATTGGCGCGCACTCCTCGCTTACAGTCGCGGGGGCGGCTGTGGCATCCGGTCCCTGATTGGGTCACCATCACCACATTCCCAGTTTCATCCCCAAGCGCTTGTGCGCCCGTACGGGGAACCTTACCTGTCATATTAGAAGGCAACTTATGGTCCGGGTCAAGCGACTTTACGGCATGAACAAAGTGTTTTACGGCGCGTGGTTTGGCCCAACATAGGTCCAATAACGCAGTATCTTGTGGATAAGTGCGCTGGATCCGCCACATCCTGTGGTTATTCGTTGACAGTCATAGGGGGTAGCCGTCAAATTTAACACCAACGGAATCAGGGGCGGCTAAAACTTTTGCAATTTTCCAAACTCAGGCTCAATGGCTTTAAAAGCTTTGTAGACCCGACCGATCTGGTGATCGCCGACGGGCTGACGGGTGTTGTCGGGCCAAACGGTTGTGGAAAATCTAATCTGCTAGAAGCGTTGCGCTGGGTGATGGGTGAAAATCGCCCGACCGCGATGCGGGGCGGCGGCATGGAAGATGTGATCTTTGCCGGTGCCGCCAGCCGTCCGGCGCGTAACTTTGCGGAAGTGTCTATTACCATTGATAATTCGGATCGCTTGGCGCCTGCGGGATTCAACGATCTGGACTCGCTGGAAATTGTGCGCCGGATCACGCGGGATGCGGGCAGCGCCTATAAGGCCAACGCCAAAGATGTGCGGGCGCGCGATGTGCAGATGCTGTTTGCGGATGCCTCAACGGGGTCCCATTCACCCGCTTTGGTGCGACAGGGGCAGATTGCCGAACTGATCAACGCCAAACCAAAGAACCGCCGCCGAATTCTGGAAGAGGCCGCCGGTATTTCCGGTCTTTACCAGCGCCGTCACGAGGCCGAGTTGAAGCTGAGAGGCACCGAAACCAATCTGGCGCGGGTCGATGATGTGATCGAGCAGCTGGCCACGCAACTGGCACAATTGGCTCGCCAAGCCCGCCAAGCCGCGCGGTATCGCTCCATTGGGGATGAGTTGCGCAAATCGGAAGGTCTGTTGCTGTATCGGCGCTGGAAAGAAGCGGACGAGGCCAAGGCCAAGGCGTCAGCCGAGCTGACAGAACGCACCAAACTGGCGGCCCAAGCCGAGGGGGCCGCGCGCGCGGCTGCAAAAAACCGCGAATCCGGCGAAGAAAAGCTGCCCCCTTTGCGCGAAGAAGAAACCATCGCGGCGGCAGTTTTGCAACGACTCACCGTCCAGCGCGACACGTTGAAAGACCAAGAAACCCAAGCCTTGCAGATGATCGCAGCCCTGACGGCGCGGATTGGCCAGATGGCCCATGATATGGAGCGCGAAGCGGGGCTAAACAGGGACGCTGGCGAAACCATCGAGCGCCTGGAGTGGGAACAGAACCAGATTACCAAAGCCAGTGAAGGCCACGAAGGGCGGCTTGAAGCGGCAGGTGAAGAGGCCCGCAACGGGGCGGGGATTTTGCAGACGCGCGAAGCGGCGCTGGCGCAAATGACCGAGGATGTGGCGCGGCTGTCGGCCAGACACCATTCAGCGCACCGCCTGCAAGAGGATAGCCGCAAGACGCTGGATAAAAATGAGGCCGAAGCAGTGCGCGCGCGGGAGGCGGTTGTCAGCTCCAAAGCGGCGCTTGCCAAATCGGCGCTGGATTTTGAGGCCGCCCAAGCGGCGGAAAAAACAGCAGCGGCAGCCGCTGTAGCCGCAGAAGAAGCATTGGCCAAGGCCGATGATTCCCGTAACGAGGCGCAATCGCGTGAGGCGGATGCGCGGGCGGAACGCTCGGAGGCCGAGGGAGAAGCCAACGCGCTGCGGGCCGAGGTTGGCGCATTGGCCAAATTGGTACAGCGCGACACGGCAGAAGGCGGTCAAGTGCTGGATGTGGTGCGGGTTCAGCCCGGCTATGAAAAGGCACTGGGCGCCGCATTAGCCGATGATTTACGGGCGCCAGAAGTCGGACCGGACGCCATTTCCGGTTGGGCGATTTTGCCTGCCTACCCATCCGCGCAAACTTTGCCTCAGGGGATTAACGCGCTGACAAACTATGTGTCAGTGCCCGAGGTGCTGGCGCGGCGCATGGGGCAGGTCGGACTGGTAGATGCGGCCGACGGTGCGCGCTTGCAGGCAGATCTTTTGCCGGGTCAACGTCTTGTCAGTCTTGAGGGTGATCTGTGGCGTTGGGACGGCTTTCGGGCTGGCGCTGAAGATGCGCCAAGTGCGGCTGCATTGCGGTTGCAGCAGTTGAACCGTCTGGTCGAGCTTAAGAAAGATCTGGAAAATGCCAGTGCCAAATCCGATGGTGCGGCGCGGGCGCATGAGCTGTTGTCCGAAGAGTTAAAACGCCGGACGGTTGAAGATCAGCATGCCCGTGATGCACGGCGCGATACAGACCGCGCGGTGTCGGATGCCAATCGCGCCTTATCGAAGGCCGAGGCGGATCAAAGCATCGCGTCGGGCAAGTTGGAGAGCCTAGGCCTGGCAGTGACACGGTTTGAAGAAGAAGCCTCGAGCGCGCGCCAGCGGTTGGCCGAGGCTGACAGGGCTGTGGCCGATCTGGGCGATCTGGACGCTGCCCGCAATGAGGTTGAAGACGCCAAAATGACGGTCGAGGCCGCACGGATTACCATGATGTCCAAGCGCTCGGCCCATGATGAATTGCGCCGTGAGGGTGAAGCACGGACCAAGCGCAGTCAGGAAGTCACCAAAGAGATTTCAGGCTGGCGCCACCGTTTGGAAACCGCCGAAAAGCGGATCACGGAGCTGAACGAGCGCAAGGCACTATCCGAGACCGAGCTGAAGGAAGCAAGTGCAGCCCCCGAGGAGATCGCGGCCAAGCGCGACGAGTTGGCCGATGCGATAACCGACGCCGAAATGCGCCGTCGCGCGGCTGCCGATACTTTGGCCGAGGCGGAAACCGCGTTGCGGGATGCGGTTGATCAAGAGCGCGATGCAGAACGCAGTGCCTCGGAGGCCCGCGAAGGTCGCGCTCGCTCAGAGGCACGTTCTGAAGCGGCGCGTGAAACCGTGGCTTATGCCGCTGAACGGATATCCGAGGAGCAGGAAACAACGCCACAAAAGCTGCTTGAGGAATTGGATGCTGATCCGGAAAAGATGCCATCCTCAGAAAATATCGAGGCCAATGTAAACCGATTGAAACGCCAACGCGATGCGCTGGGCGCGGTCAATCTTCGGGCCGAGGAAGACGCCAAAGAAGTCGAGATTGAGCACGATACTCTGCTGAACGAAAAGAACGATCTGGAAGAGGCGACCAAGAAGCTGCGCACCGGCATTGCCAGCCTGAACAAAGAGGGCCGCGAGCGCCTGCTGACCGCGTTTGAGCAAGTGAACAACAATTTCGGGTTTTTGTTCACTCATTTGTTTGGTGGCGGCGAAGCCAAGCTGGTTCTAGTCGAGAGCGACGATCCGCTCGAGGCCGGTTTGGAAATTATGTGCCAGCCGCCGGGCAAGAAACTATCGACGTTAAGTTTGCTGTCAGGCGGCGAGCAAACCCTGACCGCAATGGCGCTGATCTTTGCTGTGTTTTTGGCCAACCCCGCACCGATTTGTGTGCTCGACGAGGTTGATGCGCCTTTGGATGATGCCAACGTCACGCGGTTCTGCGACTTGCTCGATGAAATGACCCGCCGCACCGACACACGCTTTTTGATCATCACCCACCACGCGGTGACAATGTCGCGAATGGATCGCCTGTTTGGGGTGACAATGGGTGAATTGGGCGTCAGCCAATTGGTCAGCGTTGATTTGAAAAAAGCCGAAGCAATGGTGGCCTAAGACAGGAAACCACGTTGACGACGGCGGCTGTTTTTGGTTCATTTGTAATACCTCCAATATGAAAGAAGGTGGAACATGAATTTTCATACAAAGATGTTTAGCGGGCTGGCAGCCGCAGTAATGATCTCAACAGCTTCAATTGCGACGGCAGAAATCACAGCCAGCAATGCCCTTGTTGTCATGAAAGCGATGCAAGATTTTGGGCTGGTTGCAACCATGGGCAAAGATGCCCAAGGCGACCCTAAAATTTCGAGCCGCGTGTCTGATACCAAATACTCGGTTTATTTTTACGGCTGCGAAAACAATGATAATTGCAGTTCGATCCTGATCAAGGCTGGCTATGATTTGAACACCGGCCTATCCGCGTTGAAAATCAATGAATGGAACCGCGAAAAGAGATTCGCAAAAGCCTATATCGATGATGAGGGCGATCCGTTTCTCGAGATGGATTTGAATCTGGACTATGATGGTGTTGGCAATAAAAACTTTGAGGATACGCTGGATTGGTGGCGCTTGTCGGTCGAGGACTTTGAAGAGTTTATCGACTGGTAACTGACAACCGGAACATTTTAAAACCCCGTGCATATCGCGCGGGGCTTTTTGATTGAGCTACAGTTTTTTCAGAAATGCCAACGTCGGCCACGCATCCGCAGGCAGGCCCAAACGCATCTGTTCGCGTTGAATGGCGATGCGGGTTTTGGCCCCCAAAATGCCGTCAATTTTACCCACATCATGGCCACGCACCGCCAGCTTTTTCTGCAAGGCACGCATTTGTTTACCAGAAAGCCCAGTGTCGGGGTTGCCAGCATTATAGGCAGGCGCCCCTTCTAGGCGGGTTGCAAAATAGGCGGCCGTCGCGACGTAGGTAAAGCTTTGGTTCCATTCAAAATACACCCGAAAATTTGGATAGGCCAAGAACGCCGGTCCCTTGCGCCCCATCGGCAAAATCACCGAGGCACTTAGACCTTTTGTCAGCGCGCCACTGCGGGCCTTCACGCCCAGTTTGGCCCAGTTAGAGACTGGCAATTGCGTGGTCAGGCCGGTTTTGGACCAATCCAGCGAAGATGGCACAATGATCTCTTGCAGCCACGGCTGGTTTGATTTCCAGCCCAGATTTGACAGCATTTTTGCACCCGACATCAGCGCATCAGCCGGAGAGGTCTTTAGGCGCACCTTGCCATCTCCATCCCCATCGACGCCGTTTTCCAAAATGTCAGCGGGCAGCATTTGCACCATACCGATTTCGCCCGCCCAAGCGCCTGTGGTTTTGGTCGGGGAAAACTCGCCGCGTTCAAAAAGCGTGAGCGCGGCAAACACCTGTGGGCGAAACAGATGCGGGCGACGGCAATCATGCGCCAGCGTCACCAATGAATTCAGCGTGTTGAAATTGCCCTGAAACGAGCCGTAATCCGTTTCAAACGCCCAAAACGCCAGCAGGACACCACGGTTGATGCCGTATTGTTGCTGAATGCGGTCAAAAACACGGTCATATTTCCCAGCATTAGCGCGGCCCTTGTTAATCCGGCCTTTGCTGATCAACGCGCGGGAAAAATCAATGAAGCTTTTCTGAAACACCCCTTGCGAGCGATCTGCCTTCAGTGTTTTGGGGTCTTGGCGAACCGAGTTGAAAAACTGCTGGGTTTTCGCGGCGGAATGGCCCGCAGCAATCGCCTCTTTTTGCATGGTCGCAACGAATCGACCGAATTCACCACCGCAGGGCGTTTCAGCCTGCAGCGGTGTGAAGGACAGGCATAGGGCGGTAACAATCGGAAAAACGGAAAAACGCATGGGAACCTTTCAAAATGGATTGGGCGCAGATTAGCAGGACCGATCCACAAGGCAACCAGTTCAGGTCAATAGCGCCACAATTGCTATGACAAATACTGCCGCACCCCATGTGCGCCACAGGGCAGAACTGGCGGCATCCACGTCATTGGCTGTTAGGGTGTGACGCCCCTCTCCATGGACAAAAGGAAAATCAAGCTTTTCGCCCTCATAACTGCGTGGACCAGCAAGGGCGACGTTTAACGAAACGGCCATTGCGGATTCGGGCCAACCGGCATTCGGCGAACGGTGCAAGGGGGCATCGCGCAGAATAAGACGGGCTTTTGGCAAGGCACCGTGACTGAGTGCGATCAGAAATGCGGTGATGCGGGCGGGTATCCAGTTGATCAAATCGTCAAACTTTGCAGCGGCCCAACCAAATTCACGATGGCGAGGGGTCATATAACCAATCATCGAGTCTGCTGTGTTGGTGACTTTGTAGATCAGCAAGCCGGGCAGCCCAAACAGCAAAAACCAAAAGGCAGGCGCAATCACCCCGTCCGACAGGTTTTCGGCCGCGCTCTCGATTGCGCCACGCGCGATGGCGCTGTTGTCCATATCACGCGTGTCGCGACCAACGATTTGTGCAACGGCCAGCCGACCGTCTCCGGTTGATAGACGCAGTGCATTGGCGACGGCGGTGACGTGTTGGGTCAGGCTTTTTTGCGCCAGCAAAATAGCCGCGAGCATGGTTTGAATAATGCCATAATCAGGCAAATTAGAGACTAATATGCCGAACATTCCCGCCGCCGTACAAAGGGCAATCAACGTCAGGATACCACCGCGTTTTTCGCCTGTGTTGAACTGATCATCCATCCACCCCACAGCGCGGCCCATTAAGACGGCAGGGTGTGGGATACGCGACCAAAGCCATTTGGGTTCACCAAAAACCCCGTCGAGCAAGAGTGCGAACAAAAGAATCAGCGCATTGCTCACAGCGCTAATTCCAACTGTTCCCATCGGTCCATAGCGGGCAGACCCAGACGCAGCCAAGTGCTGGAATAGGGAAAGATGCGCGACCAGATGTGGTGTTTGGCAAGGCGGGCTTGCCATGTGGCGGCATCCTCGACACGGTAAAGCCGAAATAATTCCGTACCGCCCTGTATTTCCGCGCCCTTGGCCAGCATTAAGGTGTCTAGACGGGCGGCATCGGCGACCAGCCGTGCGCGGGTCTGGTCGGCCCAGCCATAATCAGCGAGTGCAGCGGCCCCAATTCGCAAGGCAGGCCCAGAAACCGGCCACGGGCCCAGCGCATCAGACAGTTTGGCAATCAACGCCGGATCGCCAACGGCAAAGCCAAGCCGCAAGCCCGCCAAACCCCAGAATTTGCCAAAGCTTTTCAGGATAATGGTGCCAGAATTAGTTGCCAAATCAATGCGGGATTTATTGGGGGAAAGGTCGCAGAAACTCTCGTCAATAATCAGCAGCGGGGTTTGATCGGTGTCGGTCCAATAATCGCCGGTCGGGTTGTTTGGGCTGACAATCACGCGGGCATTTGGGGCGTCATTCGATACTTCCCAGCCCGCCAGGCGAAAACCGGCTTCGTGTTCGTTATAGGTGCGGGATTCGACCCTAACCTTGCCTGTTTCGATCAAAAAAGGAATGCGTGCGATCAAGGCTGATGCCCCGGGTGCTGCCAAAATCGAAGCTGTTTCGGGCACATCCCAGAATTTACGCGCCGCTGCCTCAAGGCTGTTGATCGCGGTCTGATCCGGCAGAGCATTCCATGCATCGGCCTCAATGGCCGGGATCGGATAGGGCACAGGGTTTATCCCCGTCGATAGATCCAGCCAATCGGCGCGTGCGCCTCCATACTGGGCAATGGCCGCATCAATGCCGCCCCCATGATCGCGAATCTGTTTCATTCAGCATTATCCAGCGGTGGATGGCGCGTTGTGAAATGGCCTTTGATCGCTTGTGGCCATTCACGGTAAGGCACTTGGCCCGACGCGCTGTTGTCATGCAAAATGGCGTATTCAACGATACCTTTGGCGGCATCGGCATCGGCCGCAAAGTCGCCCAAGGTATAGCTCAGTTTGTCTGTCGCCTGAATGGTGATATTGCAAGCACGGTTGCACCCCATCAGACAGGAAAACCGGCGGGTTTTAACAGCGGCCCCCGTTGCGGCGACTTCGGCCTCGATCAACGCGGCCAATGCTTCGCCATCGGTGAGGCCGGCCGTTTCGGCATCCCAACCCTCAATTTTGCATGTGTCGCAGATGGTGATGGTGGTGCTCATGTCGTGTCCCTTTGCGCTTTGGAGCAGAACAAACGGATTCTTGTCGCGATTGCAAGACCCAAGAATAATGTTGCTGCTGACGGCTTGATCGGTGCGAAACAGATTGCAGTCGGCGCGGCGGGCAATTATAAGCGCCGATGACGAAGCCCAAGGGCCAGAAAGGTTGGCTGCGGATGATTGACCCAAAACGGGGATCAAAAGCAGCATCGTCGGGAGCATGTGTTCCTGTCCAGACTTATTGGCCAGTTGAAAAGGATACATGCAATGAAACCACTTTTGACAGTTCTTCTTGCGTTGGGTGCTGGCCCCGTGTCGGCACACCCCACCCATATTATTGATCTGGCGGGGCACAATCACTGGTTGGCAGCCGCCGCTGTGGCCGCTGCGGCTGCCGCTGCATTGTGGCAGGCAAAAAAACGCGGCGAGCAAGAAGTTGACGATGAAGAGGTCGAAGCAGACCCCGACGCCGAACCGCAGGAAGCCTGATATGACAAAAATTGGTGTGATGATCTGCGGGCACGGCTCGCGCTCTCAGGATGCAGTTGATGAATTTGCCGTTTTGGCCGAGAAACTGCCCGCCCTGCTGCCCGATAACTGGATGGTTGATTATGGCTATCTGGAATTTGCCAACCCCGTGATCCGCGATGGTCTGGACCGTTTACGCGATGGTGGCTGTGATCAGATTTTGGCCGTTCCGGGCATGTTGTTCGCCGCGATGCATTCCAAAAATGACATCCCGACGGTTTTAAACACCTACGCCAAAAAGCACAGTATTGATGTTAAGTATGGCCGTGAATTGGGTGTCGATGCAAAGATGATCGCCGCTGCCGGGGACCGCATTCAGGCCGCCGTTGATGCCGCCAATGCCGAACATGGTGAACTGCCGCTGTCCGAAACCTGTCTGGTGGTGATCGGACGCGGTGCGTCTGACCCCGATGCCAACGCCAATGTCGCCAAAATCGGCCGTATGCTGTGGGAAGGCATGGGGTTTGGCTGGTGCGAAATTGGTTATTCGGGCGTGACGTTTCCCTTGGTTGAACCATGTTTGGAGCACACTGCCAAGCTGGGATATAAACGCATTATCGTGTTTCCCTATTTCCTGTTTGCGGGCATCCTGATTGACCGGATTTACGGGTTCACCGACAAAGTTGCTGCTGCGCACCCTGACATTCAAATGGTCAAAGCAGGGTATCTGAATGACCACCCCAAAGTGCTGGAAACCTTTGCCGAGCGGATCACCGAACAAGTGGGGGAAGTACCCCCCGAAACCTGCGGCACCTGCAAATATCGAACGCAGGTTCTGGGGTTTGAGGCCGAAGTCGGCGCAGTTCAGGAGAGCCACCATCATCACGTCGAAGGCCAAGGTGCCAACGCGCCCGGGGCCACCGTCGAGACCTGTGAATTGTGCGATACATTTTGCACCGGCGAATGCCGTTTGGATATGGAACCTCACCACCATCATGATCACAACCACGACCATGGCGATGACCACCACCACCACGATCATGACCACAGCCATGATCATGTGCATCCCGAATATCCACATGCCAAACACCCACATGGGCCGGAAAGTGCACGCAAAAAAGATGCGTAACTTAGTCCTACATATAAAGGCCGCATCATGAGACCTTATGAGCGTGAACCCGCCGCGATTTATCGTCAAAGCTTTGCCACCGTGCGCGAAGAAGCGCGGTTGGAGCGCTTTGGTGCAGGGATGGAGGCGGTTGCTATTCGTTTGATCCATGCCTGCGGTATGGTCGAGGTCGCGGACCGACTGGCGTTCTCGGAAAACGCCTATGCAACGGGTCATACGGCCCTGCAATCTGGCGCGCCGATACTGTGTGATTGCGAGATGGTTGGGGCGGGGATTATCCGGCGCTATTTGCCTGCGGATAATCAGGTGATC
>Ga0209345_10004076_pt1 | contig 14415 bp, 13 predicted proteins | sample Cruoilmetagenom7_FD_187294 | JGI IMG/M metagenome (GOLD analysis project Ga0209345, IMG submission 187294) | Oil polluted marine microbial communities from Coal Oil Point, Santa Barbara, California, USA - Sample 7 (SPAdes) (version 2) | ecosystem: Environmental > Aquatic > Marine > Oil seeps ... | reverse complement strand
TTCAAATTCACGGCCTTCTGTACCCGTCCAATAATTAACTTTATTAGACAGCAAGACCTTACTGACAGAGTCTACTTCTTCTTTAGTAAATGATGGCCAATTAACAAATTTATTATCTGACATTTCACCCTATTATTGTTTTCCAGATATAAGTAATATCTTTGGTTAGTGAGTATTTCTCAATATACTGCCGGTTAATTTTTACTTTATCCGGCCAAATAACCTCATCATTATATTTTTGTGGATTCGCTTCCCTCGACAACAGCTCTTCTTCTTTTTTATATTTCAAAGATGCAGGCCCAGTAATCCCTGGTCGTAACGACAAAATCGCCTTATCAGTTCCTTCTAATTTATCTGCATATCCAGGAACGTCTGGTCTTGGACCAACAAAACTCATCTCGCCAACTAGAACATTCCAAAGTTGTGGCAACTCATCAACCTTAGTATTACGAAAAAAAGCACCACTTTTAGTAATACGCACATCAGTAGACGCCGTAATAGAAGTATCTACACCAGCAATACGTTTCATCGTTTTAATTTTTATGACTTTAAATAGTTTGCCATTTTGACCAACTCGTTGTTGCATAAAAAAACCATTTGAGTAAGTCTCAATAGAGGCAATAACCCACGCTATGAAAATCATAGGACAAGAAACTAACAACCCTAGCACTGAAAACGTAATATCAAAAACTCTTTTTAGCAATGCCTGTTTAAATGTCAAGCCTCTAACACTCATAGTCGTAACGTTGCAAAGTGTTAGCAACAAGGCTAGAAATACTTTCCAACTGCTTTTGATTCAGCGCCTTTCGGCCTTTGCCGAGGCTACTAGCTGTCACAGCCCTAATAGAAGCCTCTATGTCAGCAACCTCAAAAGGCATATTTAACTTAACCAATATCTGAGTTAATTCTTTAGCAGGGTTAGTTACAAAATCTTCGTACCTCACCCTAATGATCTTATCTTCTGGTATTTTAGAAAAGCCCTTCTCTGACAAATCAACACATCGTTGCCATTGAAGCGCACAAACTTCTTCCAAGCTATAATCCCTTAAGGCCACATCTAGCCCGTTAAATTGAGGCCCCCAAAATGATAACCTTTTTTGCCTTGAAACAAGCTTATACAACCTACTACTCAAATACCTAAATCCGTAGTACGGCAAATCAGAAACTGGGACATAACGTACTTTTTTCAAAATATAAGGAATATCCAGTTCCGCTGTCCAACGAAGCATGGCCGACCCAACAGCATCAACACCATCACGAACGATAAAAATATACTTTGCTTCCGGCACAATTTTCTCTACGAAAGGAAGCCTTAATGAATTTGCGCAGGTTTTCTCAACCAATACATCCAGTTTTTCCTTTTTTGCAAAATTATCAAACTGGGTACGAATAAATTTTTTAACGTTTGGAGTAGCCATTCGCGCAGAAAACTCATCGGTTTGTTGGCTCACATTACCATGTCGCCAGATGTAGTTAATCTCATCACACGGCCAAGTTCCAACCCTTGGCTGCTCACATAAAATATCACGCAGCATATTAGTGCCAGATCTTGGCGCACCAATAATGATAAGAGGCTGGTAATTCATGAATCAACCATTTCGTCGAAAACCAAGCGACTCAGTTTTCTTTCAAATTCTTTTTTAGAAAAATGTTTGTCAAAAACACGTTTAATATGCGCTCTATCAAACTTCAACTTGCCATCATTCACCAATTTAAATATTTCGTAAACCTCCTCTATTTCAGGTTTTTTTAAAACCACGCCTACTTTTTGAGTCAATATAAAACTGCTAAGCTCGGCATCATTTCCAACACTCGCAATAATGGGCGTTCCTTCCGCCAAATAAGTCATTGTTTTACTTGGATAAGCATACTTAATAACCTCTTCTTGCAAACTAACAATTCCAAAATCAGCCTCAGATATGATTTTCCTAGCCACCGAAATCGATTGATGAGGGACAAACTTTACCACCTCATCAAAACCTTCAGACATTCGTTGCAACTCCAATAAAGCAGAGCCTTCCCCAACAAAATATAATTCCAGATTTTTCAACCGTGGTTTATTTTTTAACGCCAAAATAAAAACCTCTAAATTCTGGAATCTACCAAGGTTCCCTGTAAACACAACCCTTCGTTTACTCTCCGCTCCGAAAAAAAACGATTCTACGATTGTTTCACCACTTGATAAATCATAATTATTAATTATCTCAATTTTTTCTGCAGGAACCGCTCTACTGTTTTTTAAACTCGACTTCATATCAGAAGAAAGAACAATGATTTTCGTCGCCGTTTTACAAATAAATTTATCCATCGACTTCAGTAAATTAAAAACTAAAGGCCCTCTAAACTCTCCAGAAATCCTTCCAATCTCAGGGTGAATATCCATGCAATGATAAATCAGCTTCCCACCTCTAATTCGAACAGCTAGAGCAACTAAGAAAGCCAATATTACTGGTGGAGCAGTAGAAACTGTAACAACGTTATAACGACGCCCCAACAAGACGACGAAGAAAGATGCTAAAGGGAACCAAAAAAAGTTAATCCCTTTATTTAGGCCATCATTTTTTAATCTAAAAACAGGCAACCTAAAGACCCTTGAAGAATCTCTTAGCCGACTTATATATTTTTCTTTTTTGTGCTTGTCTGCTGACTTGTACGAAGGTTGGCTCGTCAGCACATCAACTAAGCAACCACTAGCAACTAGAAATTGGCGCATATTTTCTAAGATAAGCGCATAAGGTGGAGAGTCTGGAAAAAAAAAACGATGTATCAATAATACACGCTGATTACTACCAATCATAGCGACTAAACTCTTCTAAACCACGCCACTTATTCGTCAGCTTTGCCGTTCCAACTATCAACTTTAAAACACGTAAAGAAGTATTTTCCACCTTATACTCTTCCGGTATTTCTCGTTTTTGATATAACTCTGGCTCAGAAACCACAATACTAATAACGTTTAATAGCACGACCGGGTCTAGCCCTGTCAATGCAATGGATCCCTTATCCAGTGCCTCAGGCCTTTCTATAGCTGTCCTTAGTGTAACAGCAGGAAAGCCTAAAACAGCTGACTCTTCGCTAATAGTGCCACTATCAGAAATAGCGCAATAAGTCTCTTTTTGTAACTGGTTATAGTCAAAAAAACCAAAAGGCTTTAGGAACCTAATATCTAAGTCATCTAACGATTCATTTAAAGCTTCCAGCCTTTTTTTAGTTCTAGGGTGTGTCGATACAATGATAGGCATCTGATATGTCTTAGCCACCGCCCTCAAACAATCTACTACTGCTTTTAGGCTCTCTTTAGAGTCAACATTTTCTTCACGATGCACGCTAACGATAAAATACTTTTTGGAAACAAGCTTCAGCTTATCTAAGATTGTTGAATCAGCAATCGCTTTACCGTGTTTATTTAACACTTCCCGCATCGGTGAACCAGTTACATACGTAAAGCGTGAATGCAAGCCTTCCGCAATCAAGTTCCTTCGTGCATTTTCTGTATATGCCAAGTTAAAATCGGCCACATGATCAACCAATTTTCTATTAATTTCTTCTGGCACATTCGAGTCAAAGCACCTATTTCCAGCTTCCATATGATAGGTTGGTATTTTCATTCTTTTTGCCATCAACAACGCAATCGCACTATTGGTATCGCCTAAAACTAAAACGGCATCGGGCCTTTCTTTTAATAGAACCTCTTCTGTTTTAATTAATATTTCGCCCAATATTTGTCCTAGCGACGAGGTATCAACCTCTAAGAAATAATCTGGCTCTCGAACCCCTAGCTCATTAAAAAAAATTTGGTTTAATTCATAATCATAATTCTGACCAGTGTGCACAAGGATATGCTCCGTGTACTGTTCCAAAACATTCATAACTGACGACAACCGAATAATCTCTGGGCGCGTACCAAGAATGGTCATGATTTTTAATTTTTTCATTTAATACTCTTTTAGGTTGGTCTTACATAGGTATCTGGCTTATCAGGGTCAAATACCTCATTTGCCCAGAGCATAACAATCATTTCGTCATCACCAATATTTGTAATATCGTGCGTCCAGCCGGGTACAGTTTCAACAACGATAGGGGTTTCAGCCTTAGTTTTCAGTTCATAAAACTCATCTGTTAACACATTGCGAAACTTAAACAAAGCCTCTCCTTTAACGACCAAGAACTTTTCTGTTTTTGTATGGTGAAAATGACCACCACGAGTAATACCAGGGTGCGCCGTAAAAAATGAAAACTGCCCGCTGTTCTGGGTTTTAAGCATTTCAACAAACACCCCACGCTCGTCTCCATGTTTAAGCAAAGGGTAGGAAAACGCTGAAGGATCTAGATAACTTAAATACGTCGCATGTAACGCCCTTTCCAACCCAACGCCTACCGGCTCAGTTGTTAACGTTTCTCGGCTTTGTTTAAATGCTCGCAGCTTATTCGCAAGCTCACCAACTGAAATATCATAGACAGGGACTACATCACAATACTTATTGCTCATGATTTCGCCATCCATAATCTCAATAAAGCGCCGCACAACGTCATCTACATACACAAGACGTACTAAGGCCGAGGGATCATTTACTTTAATCTTCAAGTCATGAGCGATATTATGGCAAAATGTAGCCACAACTGAGTTATAGTTTGGCTTACACCATTTACCGAATACATTAGACAACCGAAAAATGTTGACTCGAGTCCCCGTTCTTTTGGAAAAGTCCAACAGTACTCTTTCAGCGGCTAATTTACTGGCGCCATATGCCGTATTTTTTTCGACCTGAATAGAGGATGTATAAATAATAGGTATCGTCTTGTTGGATGCCTCGATTGCGCAACAAAGAGCTTCCGTTAAATCTACATTCCCTTCTGTGAACTCTATATCGTTTTTAGGGCGATTCACTCCCGCCAAATGAAAAACAAAGCTCACACCCTCCAATAAAACAGGTAATTCAGTTACTGAATTTTCCTTAGTAAATGTCGCAACCTCTATCTCTGCTCGTTCAAACAAATGAACAAGCAAGTTCTTTGCAACAAACCCGCTTGCACCTGTCACTAAAACCTTCATCTTTCCCAACTGTTTAATTCTTCACGGACCTCAGGCAAAGTGAGCAGTAGCTGCTTCACCTGTTCTACGCTCAATTGCTCGGTGTTATGCGAATGATAGTCGTCAAAATTAATTTCCTCTTGGTTACCATCAGTAACATATTTTTCATAATTTAAATCGCGCGTATCCATCCTCACACGATAATACCCACCCATATCTTCCGCCGTTGTTAACTCCTCTTTTGACGCCAATGTTTCGTAGAGCTTCTCACCATGTCTGATGCCAATAATTTTCATTTCAACGCCTGAGTTAAACAACTCTTTTAACGCCTGGGCCAAATCTTCAACCGTAGATGCAGGTGCTTTTTTTATAAAAATGTCGCCTTGTTTTGCATTATTAAATGCATGATCTACCAAATCAACCGACTCAGATAAAGCCATTAAAAAGCGTGTCATTGTTGGTTCTGTAATAGTTAATGATTTATTGCTTTTAATCTGCTCAATAAAACGGGGGATGACCGAACCGCGAGAGCACATTACATTTCCATAACGGACACAGGAAATAACCGTCTCTTCTTCACTCAGCTGACGAGCATAAGATTGCGACACTTTTTCCATCATCGCCTTGCTAATACCCATCGCATTAATAGGATAAACGGCTTTATCGGTACTTAAGCAAACAACACGCTTCACACCTTGTTCAATAGAAGCCCTAATAACGTTATCACTTCCTTCAACGTTAGTTTGAACCGCTTGCATAGGAAAAAACTCACATGAAGGAACTTGTTTCAAAGCTGCCGCATGAAAAACATAGTCCACACCTTTTAACGCTGCTTTAATACTATTAAAGTCGCGTACATCCCCGATATAAAACTTCACACGGCGGTCACCCATAAACTTCGTGCGCAACAAATCCTGTTTGGCTTCATCGCGACTGAAAATCCTCACCTCTGAAATGTCTTCTTTATTTAAAAGGTGCTTTGTAACTATCTTGCCAAAAGAGCCAGTGCCTCCTGTGACTAGGAATATTTTTTTACTACACATAACCTTTCTCTTTAAATTTTTTCATGACAAATATTACTCTAAACATTTACCGCTCTAACTAACTGTCCAGCCAACCCTTCTGTCTAGACAGTAGACTCTCTTGGCCTCTTTTCTAACACATACCATAACAACAATATAAGCGGCAAAAGATCAAAACATGTTTTCAATATTGCTGTTCCAAAACTTGAGTTAAACAAAATCAACGTCATTCGGACGATAATTATTGAATATATAAATTTAGCAAATACTGAATTATCGTACCGTTGAAAGAAATCATGTATGTAACGCAAAAAAAGACCTATAAAACCCATCCCTAAAAATAATCCCGCTAAACCAAAATTTATATACATTTCTGCAATAATTCCTGGAGGTATATTATTAGTAGGTTCATTGAAAATAATTGTAGACAGTATTGGGGGCACTCGGAGGTACAACGGTTTGTCTACCCATAGCGATGGAGGAACGGGTGCAAACACCCAACCGTATATTGACTGCCCATGTAAGTAACCAATTTTTTTGGGAACATTCCGTACTAAATGCGATGCCTTAAATACGTCAATAAAGTACCCACCTTGCAAAAATCGATCGATAACCCCTAATAACTTAGCCTCTCCAACGGTCACTTTTCCAGAATTCACTGCCTTTAAAAAAAGCTCTCTAGACCCAAAACATAGGTCATGTTTAGCTTTCGGCTCGAAGTAGCTGTCAATTTGTTCAATCCACCACGCTGGTTTGCCCGTACCAATTGGCGCTATCTCAGCAGCATGCATCTCCCAGTACTCAGGAGACACTGCTCGCTCTTTAGACCTCCTAATTCTTGCCAATTCAACCCGCTCGTAGCATTGCTGGTAAAGCAATAATTTACCTCGTTGTTCTTTAGGCATGCTTTCCAACTCGGTGCCCTCTAGAAACTTCTTCACAAAACCTTCTTCTAGATTTTTGCTGAGCTTAAATTTCACTGATTCCGAAGGCGCAACTGCTTTCTTAGAGTCTTCTCTAATAAAGGTTGTCAGCATAATAATAGCTAAAGCAATAACAACCAGTAGCCAATACAGTACTCGAAGTTTAAAATTGCGCACCAGTATAAAAATAAACGTTATATCCAATAACAAGGTCAACACATGCGCTCTATTGCCAAAGTATGATGAAACAAAAACTGACAACACATATGCTACTAACAATAAAACAAGAACTTGCTTTCTAATACGCCCTTTATCTACCATAAGATAAAGCAACGCCAGATAAACCCCAAAACGTACAAATGTCGTAATTTTATAAAGATAATATTGTGGATGAAATAATCTACTAGTTGAGCCGCCCTCTAATGAATTAAACCTTTTTTGTATTGAGTTATCCACATTCAGAAAAAAATACTCATACAGGCAATATGCAACAAAAAAAAAGGTAAGCACAGCCAACAGTACCCAAATCACCCTAATCAGTTTTATATAATTGAAGCGATAACAAGTATCGAATTGTAATGCCTCTCTATTTTGCGAAATACTTAATGAGTAACCTCCTAAAAAAGCCAAGACACCACCTAGTATCACCAATAAGCCCGGCAATATCACTTCATGCCCAAAGCCTTGTAACATCCGATCTTTTGTATACCCTAATACAGCCACAATATCGTCAGGTCTTAAAAACTGAAGATATAAAACCTTGAGATTAACACCAATAAAAATGAACATTACCAACATCATAATTGGCAACATTAAGGAAATAGGAGCCCCTCGTTTATATTGCAAAAAAAGCCATGCCAGAGGAACTAATAAACATGATATAGAAATAACCAACAATAAAGAGTCAAGCATACATATAACTCATAAGAAATAGCTGATACTATCAGAATCTTTTTTAAAGCTTAAAACCACTCTCTCTACCATTATAATTTCAAGACAAAACCAGTGCCAAACATCGCTTCATAGAGCAACAAGTCTATAATTACAGGCCTATACATCATTTTTCATGAATAATTTTTTAGGCCGTTCTGCGAACACTCCCCTTTTAGGGAAAAAGAAAATATTTTCATTTTCTTTTTTAATTTCTTTGAGCCTCTTAAGCTCTCCATTTTCAACCACAGCAGTCGCCCCATATTCACCTAATTCTCTAACAAAGCTATCTATATTTGTATTTGAGCGCTCCAAAGCTTCAATATTAAACTCCATTAGCATTACTGGAGGATTATCTGAGGTTAAGATTTTTTGAGCACCCTCCAAAACAAAAGGCTCAAAACCTTCCACATCAATTTTTATAAAAGCAATACTATCAACAAGATCATGAAACTCATCATCTAAACTTCGTATTTCGATTGATTCTCCTTCACCCGAACCGGCACCACCTTCGGTATTAAAGTAACCAATACCAGACTCTTGGTTTTCTGCCATTAAAACAGCTTTTTTCTTTTTTTCACCAACCCCACATTTCTCTATAGTTACTCTTTTGTCGTAATGGTTAATCCTTACATTCTCTTCTAACACTCCATAAATATTTTTATTTGGCTCAAATGAATACACGTGCCCTTCAGCACCAATTGCATCTGCCATTAAAATTGAGTACCAGCCGAAATTTGCTCCGACATCAATTACATTATCACCTTCCCTAAGTAATTGGCGTGTCACGGATGACAAGTCCTTTTCGTATTCCCCGTCATAAACAACCTGCAAAAAAACTGGTTCAGATATAGCTTTAAACTTATGCCCTCCATTAGATGTAATATATTCAGATTTCAACTTTATATTTTTCATCAAGAAACGAGATAAGGGCCGTTTAATTTTAATAGGAATTAGCTTTCTGCACCCATCTAACATTGTTCTATCCAAACTTCTTACTAGTTTATCCAGAATTTTCCATAATATTTTTTTCATTTTTGTAATACAACTCCACATTCATTTATAACTAAATAGCCAATCTTCATAAAATAACTAATAACTAGAACAAAACTTAGGCTCTCAATAAGCCTTTAAAAACAGCACGCAGCTTAACGTACTGCTGCAACTTCATTCCCACTAATGAAATAGAAAACGCTATAGCCGCCCCATACACCCCATATAGCGAAATTAATACGCAATATAATACAACTGCCAGAGCGGACCAAACAACCATTAGTTTAGCAACATATTTTTCATAACCAATCATGTTTAACGATGACATTGATGGCCCAATACAACTACTAACCAAATGCCCTAATGCAATTATTATCACAACGTTTGAAGCATTCTGATAATGATTACCGAACATAGACAATATCTCCCCCATAAACAACAATAAAATAATAAAACTTCCGACACCTACAACACTAGAAAGCATCATTGTTTTATTATAAAGGCTTTGCATTTTTTGATATTTTTTTTCTGCGAACAACTTTGATATTTTTTGAATAACAGTTGTCTCTAGCACCCTCAATATCAAACTTACTAACATGGCAGCCCTGCTCGCAACGGCATACAACCCCGTATCCTCCATTGTCGTTAGCGCACCTAACAAAATAATATCCCAGTTGCTCAAGCCGAGCTGCACTAATGTTGTTAGCACCATAGGGAATGCAGTTTTATGCCATTTTAAATATGGCGATGTATCTCCTTTTACAACACTCACACCTACAGGCAACTGTCGATGGAGCATGTAAAAGCCTAATAATACACTGCTAATGTAAATAGCATTAAGAAAGACAAACACATCTAGTAATGCTATGTTCCCCACCAAAAAGATCGACACGATTCCGCATAATGGAAACAATATATCTCTAGGAACAATAGCCGTGGAGACCAAATCAAAACCCAAGCTTGAATAACGTTGCCACTGCCACAGCATTATTGAAGGGATTGTCATGGATAAGTACAGAAGAAAATCTTTTTCACCCTCAACAACAATTGATTGCCCGAGAACATAAAAGAATAATGCAACTAAGCAAGACACTACAACAACCCATTGAGTTCCCCATTTTAAATAACCACTTATGTAGCGCCTGTTATTTCCTGCAATATACTCAGGAATGAACTTGGTAGCTGCTATTGGCAATCCTGCACAAAGTAAAACACCAACCAAAGATGCAATCGAAAAAACCAAGTTCAAAACACCATAGTCTGCCGGGGATAGTTGTCGCGCAAGCAGCGCGTACAACACAAACATTAACCCTAATCCAGTGGGTAATAAAAACGCCGTTTTGATTATGCTTCGCATTTAAATAATTATTACTTACAAAAGAAACTTAGGAAGCTTCGGCCAACATGTCATGCCAACAAATTCATCCAACTTTGACGTATCATTTTACTACGTTTTGAATTATCAAAGTGTAAAATGCACTTATGGCAACCCAGTAAAACGCAAAATTCATCCCTACAAGAAATGCAACTGATGCTAACCTACACATGAATAAAAAATTCAAAACCATATTTAGCCAAATCTAGCGTAACGCAACTCTTTAAATTTATTAATTTATGCTTTTTAATTCTCTAGAATTTTTTATATTTTTACCTGCTGTTTTTATCTTCTACTGGTTCCTGGCTGGGCATTCGGCAAAGCTACAAAATTCTTTCTTACTTATAGCAAGTTATTTTTTTTACGGGTGGTGGGACTGGCGCTTCTTATTTTTGATCGCATTTAGCTCTTTAGTTGATTATTTAATTGGAACTCAAATTTATAATTCAAAATGTTTATCCAAAAGAAAGTTTTTTTTGCTCATAAGCATTTTTGTAAACATTGGATTTTTAGCCTTTTTTAAATATTTTAATTTTTTCATTCAAAGCTTCACCGATGCTTTTTCATTTTTTGGTCACCCCATTTCCGACCCAATTTTACTGAACATAATTCTTCCAATAGGCATTAGCTTCTACACTTTTCAAACACTCAGCTACACAATTGATATATACAATAAGCGGCTTGAGCCAACAAAAGACCTTATCGCTTTTTTTTCATTCGTAAGCTTTTTTCCCCAACTAGTCGCAGGACCAATTGAACGTGCAAAAAACCTATTACCTCAGTTCCATGTCAAAAGAGAATTTTCTTATTTACTGGCTAGTGATGGTATGCGACAAATTTTGTGGGGATTATTTAAAAAGATTGTTATCGCTGATAACTGTGCAATTTATGTAAATGACATTTTCTCCAATCACACAGATTACAGCGGTAGCACGCTATTGTTAGGAGCAACATTATTTGCTTTCCAAATTTACGGTGACTTCTCTGGCTATTCTGATATAGCCATTGGCACATCTAAGTTATTTGGTTTTAACTTAAAAAGAAACTTCGCTTTCCCTTATTTCTCTAGAGATATTGCTGAGTTTTGGCGACGATGGCATATTTCATTAACTACCTGGTTTAGGGACTATATTTATATTCCATTAGGTGGGAGCAGAGCAGGTCCACTAATAAATATCCGCAATATACTAATTATCTTTATCGTGAGCGGCTTTTGGCACGGCGCTAACTGGACATTTATTGCATGGGGTATGCTGAATGCCCTTTATTTCATACCTTTAATGCTAATGGGAAAGAACAAACAACATGTAGATGTTATCCAAGAAAATAGTACGTTACCTAACTTAATAGACGTTATAAAGATTGGTACTACATTTTTAATGGTTGTTATCGCCTGGGTCTTTTTTAGAGCCGAATCTCTGAATCACGCCCTCTCTTACCTTTCAACCATCTTTTCTATCAGCCTTTTTTCATCTCCTGAAATATGGCCAAAAAAAATTCTTTGGTTGATCTTATTGATGACGGCTATTGAATGGGCTCAAAGAGACAAACTACACGCTCTTGAATTAACAAAATTAAGCAATACAGCCGCGCGCTGGTCAATTTACTACGGCCTTATTTTCCTAATCTGGCAATATGGCGCCAGCCAACAAGAGTTTATTTATTTTCAGTTCTAATATGAAAAAATTTATTATAAAAAGCTCCTTTTTCGCAATATTACTTGTAACGCCGCTTCTGTTCTTCTATTTGCAAAACGCTCCTTTTATAGCCGCTTATCAAATAACAAACAGTTATTCATTTAACGAAAAGTTGAAGTGGCTAACGCCACCAAAAAAGATGGAAATAATCGCCATTGGCTCTTCAATGAGTTTAAACAACCTTTCATCTAGCAGTATTATTTCAGGCTTTAAAACAGAAAAATATATCAACCTCAGCTCTTGGGGGTTAAAAATTAAAGATTTAGAACTACTGGCACCCCTATTTGCCAAATTATATAACCCAACAATAGTAATTTGTGCATCTAACATAATGGATTTCAAGCACCCAGCAATCCAATACGACATTAAAGAAATAGAAAATCACATTCTCGACGGAGGCAACGTATACACACAGTTATTCAAAAAATATTACTACAATCACACTAACAAAAATAAATTAAATTATCTAAATAATAATATTTACACATCACTACGGTTTGATAATTATGGAGGCGTGCCCTTCGATAAACTTAATTTCAAGGTAGAAAAATTCAGGTGGGGGCTTACACACTCGATAGAACAAGTTGATGAACAAAATTATGACGCATTGATGCGACTATCCAAGTTTCTAAAAAAACAAAATATCCTGTTTCTGGTTGCCCAAACTCCAATAAGAACCCATTTACAGACTCATAAGTATAAAACAGATATCAATACCCATATTCAAAGGGTAAGAAAAATTGTCGAGCAAAATGGTGGCATTGTAGTTAACCTAGCCAACATCGACCTTCCTGATCAATACTTTGCTGACTCGACACATTTAAATGACGTGGGCGCCACCTATTTCACAAACCTCCTCATTACGAAATACAAAGAACGTTTTAAATCTTCAGGCTCTCTATAAAACTTGAGTTTTTAATATGTTTTTCAAAAATTTCGTCGAGGTCTTCTTTTGTTTTATATTGATACCACGTTTCTTCAGGGTAAATAACCAACACAGGGCCTTGCCCACAGCGGTCTAAACAACCTGCATTATTAATCCTGACACCGCTTGGTCCTGCTAGTCCCGCTTCTTTTACTTTCTTCTTTAGATAATCACGCATTTCTTGTGCATTATGGTCTTGGCATGACGCACGGCCATCGCTGCGCTGGTTGGTACAAAAAAAGACATGCTGTTTAAAATATGACATAGGGCTAACCTTAATCAGTGAACGTTGCTGCAACAAAAAATGGGTTCAGTAAGTTCTTTTTATTATACGTCAGTTCGCTCGACACCACCCCAGCCTCATAGCGACGCATGTTCATACCTGACTCCAATACAACCGCGTGCGCCGCTGCCGTATCCCATTCCATGGTCGGTGCTATTCTTGGGTAAACATCCGCTTCACCCTCGGCAATTAAGCATATTTTTAAAGAACTCCCTATCGACACCAGTTCTTTTGCTTTATCCGTTTCAACGGAATCTATAAATTGCTGGGTTTCATCCGACATATGCGAACGGCTGGCTACTATTTTATAGTTCTCACGTTGCTCGGCTTGCTTTAAGGGTAGAGGTTGCCCGTCTTTAAAGGCTCCTTCGCCTTGTTTAGCCCAATACATTTGGCCCAGCGCTGGCGCATACACCACGCCTAGAACAGGCACACCCTGACTGATCAAGGCAATATTAACGGTAAACTCACCATTTTTTTTGATGAACTCTTTAGTGCCATCCACTGGGTCCACCATCCAAAAATACTCCCAGTCCTTTCTATCCTGATAAGGAATATTTTTCCCTTCTTCTGACATAAGGGGGATTGCCGAATCATTCTTTTGATCCAGTTTTTTTAGACCTTCCTCTATAATTTCATGCGCAGCTTTATCGGCCTCAGTCAGTGGTGATTGATCCGCTTTGAACTCGACTTCAAAATCTTTTTGGTAAATATCCATAATGGCTTCACCGGCTTTTTTTGCAAGCGCCACAATCTCTTCTACATTTATTTTTTCTAGCATGTTTAGATGTACGCGTTATTTTTAAGGTAATCGACCACTTGGGTAGCAGCCTCTTCAATACTGATGCCATCATTAACGACATGTAGCTCTGGTTTCACTGGCACATCATAGGGTGAATCAATGCCTGTAAAGTCTTTAATTTCACCTGCTCGAGCTTTTTTATATAAGCCCTTAGGGTCTCTTTGCTCACAAACCTCTAAAGGCGCATCAATAAACACTTCTACAAACTGCCCTTGCATGGCCATATCACGCACCATTTGGCGGTCTTTAGCAAACGGGGAAATAAACGCAGTCACAACAACCAAGCCTGCATCGCAAAAAAGATTAGCGACTTCACCTACTCGGCGGATGTTTTCCACTCGATCCTCTTCACTAAAGCTGAGTCCTTTATTAAGCCCTTGGCGCACGTTATCGCCATCAAGCAAATAGGTGTGCTTCTTCATGGCATACAGTT
>Ga0209345_10004074_pt1 | contig 14420 bp, 12 predicted proteins | sample Cruoilmetagenom7_FD_187294 | JGI IMG/M metagenome (GOLD analysis project Ga0209345, IMG submission 187294) | Oil polluted marine microbial communities from Coal Oil Point, Santa Barbara, California, USA - Sample 7 (SPAdes) (version 2) | ecosystem: Environmental > Aquatic > Marine > Oil seeps ... | reverse complement strand
CGGATGCATGGGATTTCCTAACTGTGAAATTACAATATTTTTCCTTCCCCCATTTATGGGGGAAGTGGGCGCCTCTTGGCGCTCGATGGGGGCCGCCGCTCTTGCGGCGCGGCGAAGCTATAGTGGATATCGAGAGTTCAGAAGCGTGCAAGAGCCCGCGCCCCCATCCCCCCTTCGGGGTACTTCCCCCATGAAAAATGGAGGAAGAAAATGTGGAGTTATTTTGATTTACGTACACCATATTTAAGCCGATAAAATCTTGTCGACCCAACGCGCTAATAGCGGCGCTGCGTCTGTGTTGTCGTCTGCGTATTCCAAACTACGCGGCGCAGCATCCACACCATTTTGTTTGGGGCGCGGTGCCAGGTATTTATTCACAGGCTTGGTGCCTTGCTCAGGCATTAAATCGTACCCCTGTCTAGCGGCGACGAGTTTGGAAACATCTGAGTCTGGGTCGTTCAAGTCGCCGAATGAACGCGCACCTGTTGGGCAGGTGGAAACACAGGCCGGAGCACGGCTTTCGGCTGGTAAATTCTCATTGTAAATCTTATCGACACACAACGTACATTTTTTCATGACCCCTTCGGTCTCGTCGTATTCACGCGCCCCATAAGGACAAGCCCATGAACATAATTTACAGCCAATGCAAATGTCTTCATTGACCAACACGATACCGTCTTCCTCGCGCTTGTAACTCGCGCCCGTTGGGCAAACGGTCACACACGGCGCATCATCACAGTGCAAGCAAGATTTCGGGAAATGCACGGTGCGGCTCTCGCCTGTATCGTTCATAGTTTCGAACGTGTGGATACGGTTAAACCAAACTCCGTCTGGGTCTTTACCGTGAGGATTAAGGTCGGTCAGCGGTGCAGATTTCGCGCCCGTATTCCACTCTTTACAATTCGTCGCGCAAGCATGACAGCCAACGCAAATGTCGAGGTCAATAACCAGCCCCAGTTTCTTCTTGGGTGCAATTTTTGGGAGGGACGTCATGATTTATCCCCTTTAATCGTATTGCCGTATCCGTCTTTGATGCCCGGAATACTGCCCGCATTTTCGTGCCGTTGGCCTATCCATTCTTTGGCATCTACACGTCCGTCAGTGGGCGTTCCTTGCATGCCTTTGCCGTATTCGGACACGTCTTTATCAGAAACGGGACCCTCTGGAGCTTCGTACATAGGCTCGGTAAAGCCAAACTCTTCGTCTGCGCATTTGGTGATTTTAACCCGTAAGTCATACCACGCCGCCTGCCCCGTCACAGGGTCAGAATTTGAATATTCATGCCCATGTTTATTGGGCTTGAGTACATCAGAAATAATATGATTGAGCAAGAAAGCTTGATTAAATTCAGGCGCGTCATGTTTCAGCCCCCAAGCCCCTTTGCGCTTGCCCATGGCGTTCCACGTCCAAACGGTGTTTTTATTAACACCTGTGATCAGTTTCACTTGCCCCTTAACCCGGCCGTGGCGCCCTTCGATCCAGACCCAATCATCATCGACAATCCCGAGGTCTGCGCCCAAATCTTTGTGAATGTGCAATTTATTGACATTGGTGATTTGGCGCAACCATGTGTTCTGCGAACCCCAGCTATGATACATGTGCATAGGGCGCTGTGACAGGGCATGGATTGGGTATTCATCCGTGTCCAAATCGCGTTCTTCAAACGGTTTATACCACATAGGTAACGGGTCGAAATATGTCTCGGTGCGTTCGCGGTGCTCCTCTGGCGGTTGGTGGTCGCCGTGGCCTTGCGCGGCCAAACGGAAGCGCTGGAGGTCTTCGTTATAGAGCTGATGAATGATCGGTTTAGGCTCGCCAATCCAACCCATCTCTGTGGCATATTCTAGGTATTCTTTATTGGCGTGCTTAAAGAATTGCTTACTCATGGGCATGTGGTCTTCCCAGAAACAGCCATTCTCGATGTATTTTTCAAGCTGTTTTGGGTTCGGTTCACCGCGCCCAAATTTATCACCGTTTTTACCGCGCCAGCCTGCAAGAGGGCCAAGCCCCGGCTTGCGCTCATGGTTGACCAGATAATCAGGATAGCCACCCGGATATTTAGGTGTACCGTCCTCATTGATCATACCCGGCAAATCGAGCATTGCGCCCAACTCCAGCAATACAGTTTGGAAAGTTCGCACATCTCGGTCCAGCGGGATGACGGGCTGGCGGATACCATCGGCCACACCGTGACCTTGGGAAAACGGTCTGTCTAAAACCGACAGACAATCATAACGCTCAAGATATGTCGTGTCCGGCAATATCAAATCACAATAAGGTACGGTCTCTGAATAGAACGCATCCGAATAAATAATCTTCGGAATTTTATAAGTGCCGTCGTCATTCTTGGCGGTGAAGAAGCCCAAGGTCTCACCAATATTCATGGATGAATTCCACGCCATATTGGCCATAAACATAAACAACACATCAATGCCGTAAGGGTCTTCGGTGGCGGCATTGCGCAGCACCATATGCATCATGCCGTGTAGGGATAACGGATGTTCCCACGAAAATGCTTTGTCGATACGCAAAGGCTGCCCATCATCATCGACAACTAGGTGCGAAGGATCGGTTGGGAAACCAGCCGGCGGGCCACTCATAGGGGTGAGTGGGCTAAAATGCGGCGGCGTTGGTTTGGCACCCGGCGGGATAGGCTGCGGGTAAGGCGGCTTATAACGCCAACCGCCCGGTGTATCGACGGAGCCTAAAAGCGCTTGCAGCATATGGATAGCACGGCAGGTATGGAACCCATTGGAGTGCGCAGAAATCCCGCGCATGGCATGGATGGCAACCGGACGCCCAATCATTTTATCGTGCTTATTGCCCCAGGCATCGGTCCAAGGCTCGTCGATAACCACCTCTTCTTCGAACGCAGCATAAGCTAGTTCGGCAGCAATCCGGCGAATAGTGTCTGCGGGAATACCGCAATCTTCCGCCACTGCGTCAGGGGCATATTCGGGCGACAAATAACGTTCCGCCAAATGCGCAAATGACGGCACAACTTTCTTACCAGCCACTTTGCGCTCACCTGCAAATGCGGGCGTTATGGTTTTAGAGTGCGCGCTAACGGCTTTCTTTTTCTTCAAATCCCAAACCAATGGGTCGCCTTTTTTGTTGCGCAAGAACAGGCCGTGATCCGCCCCGCCCGGATTATCAATCACTAACCAAGGCGCATTTGTATAACGCGCTAATGAGGGGAAATCGACTTTCTCTGCACGGAGCAATTCGTGAATAATCGCAAAGATAAACAGCCCGTCCGTACCTGGGCGAATACCGACCCATTCATCCGCAATCGCGCCGTAGCCATTGCGCGACGGATTAACCGCAACAAATTTACAGTCGCCGCGGGTTTTCATTTTACCCAAGCCTATTTTAATTGGGTTGCTGTCGTGATCGTCAGCCACACCGAGCATCATGAAATACTTAGTGCGGTCAAAATCCGGATCGCCAAACTCCCAAAATGCGCCGCCGAGAGTATAGAGCCCACCTGCCGCCATATTGACGGAACAAAAACCCCCGTGGGCCGCGAAATTATGGGTGCCGTACCGCGAAGCCCACCAGCCAGTTAAACTCTGACTTTGGTCACGACCCGTAAAGAACGCCAATTTGCCCGGGTCTTTGCGGCGGGTTTCGCACAGCCATTCGGCTGCGGTTTTCATGGCTTCGTCCCACTCGATTTCTTTGAACTCGCCAGAGCCGCGCTCACCTACCCGCAAGAGCGGCTTGGTCAATTTACCCGGCGCATTCCAGTGCATAATGCCAGAAGACCCTTTGGCGCAGAGCACACCTTTATTCACAGGATGATCAGGATTGCCCTCAATATAGCGCGGCTTGCCGTCCTTCATATGGACTTTGATACCACAACGGCAAGCACACATATAACAAGTGGAAAACTTGACCTCATCACCAACCTTTGGCGAATAATCAATCTCTTCCTTAACTGTTTCAAATGGATTTATTCCCATCAAGTAGTCCCCTCATTCGCTGCGCTTCGTATATCAGCATTGTCTAATATAACATTGCCAAGAAATGCAAGGTAGTCAACAGGTTTTAAGTAAGGAATCAGTGTAAACAGCGCGTTGATTTGACTGGAGTTTCAACTTCGACACCTTACCCCCTCACCTTGTTCCTCTCCCCATGGGAGAGGAGACGTCCACTTAAGTCTTATTCGTGAATTTACCGCCATACATACTACTAACAACCATCATCAAAGAAAATGCAATTTTCTCACCTCTCCTTTGGGGGAGAGGTCGGCGCTCTTGCGACGGGTGAGGGGCTTGTATGTTGATACGGAGAAAAACCTAAACCATAACCTTCGGCGTATAAGGCACAACAACGCCCTCTTTGACTGTAAACACCCGGTCCATATAGGCGGTTAGGCTCATATTGTGGGTGGCGACTAATGCCGCTACGCCCTCAAGCCTTGTCATGTCGAACAGGCTTTGGAAGACATTACCGGATGTGTTGGGGTCGAGATTACCCGTGGGTTCATCGGCCAACAAGATTTTCGGCTTGTTGGCAATAGCGCGGGCTATGGCGACGCGTTGTTGCTCACCGCCGGACATTTGTGAGGGTTGATGGTGGCTACGTTCTGACAATCCCATAATCCCCAGCAATCGTTCGGCTTCGACGCGGGCAGCGCTTTGCGATTTACCCGCAATCATTTGCGGTAAGGCTACATTATCCAAGGCGGTAAACTCGCGCAATAAATGATGGAACTGATAGACCACACCAATTTCATTACGGCGAATGGCTGTGCGTTTATTGTCGGACAGCGATAAGCATTCCGTACCGCCAATATAAACTTCACCTTGATTGGGTTTCTCCAACAGACCGGCCGCATGCAAAAGCGTTGATTTACCAGAGCCCGACGGCCCAACAAGACCAACCATTTCACCGGGATAAATATCAATCTCCGCCCCCATGAGCACATGCAAAGTGCTATCACCCGATTGGAATGAGCGGTGCAAATTACGGACGGAAAGTATTGGCTGCTTACTCATAGCGGAGCGCCTCCACAGGATCAGTCTTGGATGCAGTTAAGGCTGGGAAGTAAGTCGCGAGCGTGGCAACAAGGAAGCCCCAGAACGACACCCAGAAAACTTCGCCAAACTTGACCTTGGCTGGTAGATGGTCGATACCGTAAACTTCGGGTGGGAATAGCTGGTAAGGGTGTTCGGTAAACAGAGAAATCACACTTTCGATTGCACCTTGCACAGCCCCAATATTCAAACACAATAAAAGCCCGGCTACCAATCCCGCCAAAGTCCCAAGCACACCAATAGCCGCACCTGCCATAAGGAATATCCGCAAAATTGAGCCACTGGTGGCGCCAATAGTTTTTAGAATTGCAATATCCTTACTCTTGTTCTTGACCAACATAATCATGGAAGCAAGTACCGGAAAAACTGAGATTAAAACAACAATCATGAAGATTAACCGCATGGCAACTTGCTCGGTTTTTAGAGCCGTTGCCGTACCAACGTCCTTATTTTCCCAAGTCTCCAAGAAAATTGGCTCGCCAGCTACTTCGCGAACTTGACTTTTCATCTTATGGATCATGTCTGCTTCGTCCAAGCGCAGTTGGATGTCGGTGGGGCTGCGCCCCGCATCAAAAAACAAACTTGCCTGATTGATTGGCATATAAATATTGAGAAGATCAGCACTTACTAGACCAGTAGAAAATACGGCGGCTATTTCATAGGACTTCATAACTGGGCGAAACCCAAATGGCGTACTTCTTGGGATTGGCGAATAGATTGTAAACCTATCACCAGCCGTAAGCCCAAGGCTGTTCGCCATAAACGCGCCAATAACTACTTTATCACCGCCATTATGCCCTGTGCCGAATTCCTCTAAACCACCAGCAACGATACTTTCGCCAATTAAATCTATGGCTTGCAAATCGTCCGCAGATATTCCGATAACGCGCGATGCCGTCATTTTCTCGGTGCCCTGCACGGCAGTTTCCGTTTGAGAAAAGATGAATGCATTTTTCACACCATCAAGAGCCGCTATACGGTCTCTAAGTCCAATGATCTGTAACTGCGATGGATTAGGCGCGGCAGAGGCAACATACATATGGCCGTCTAGCCCAATGGTCAATTCGACCATTTTCTCACGAAACCCGTTCATAATGGACATGATGGTTATCATGGCAAAGATGGCGAGGAAGATGCACAGAAAGGATAAGACGGATATCAGGCCAACGCCGCCGTCTTGCTTCTTAGCACCCAGATAACGTGCCGCAATCTTGCGCTCGAACTTACCGAACGGTGATGCCCCCTTCGACATATCGACAACACCTTTCGCAGCTATGTCTCGTCCGGGTCGCTTCATAGAGACATATCCGCGTATTGCGCTGTGATGAATGCAATCGCCGCTTCCGGGGATTGGTTTTGGCGTTCGCCGGTTTTACGGTCTTTAATTTCAACAATCCCGTCCTTAAGCCCGCGTGGGCCGACGACGATTTGGTAGGGTAGACCAATAAGATCCATACGAGAGAACTTCACCCCGCCTCGGTCTTTTTTATCATCATATAATGGGTCAACACCTGCAGCGCTGAGCTTGGCGTACAGATCTTCGCAAACCTTGTCGCATTCCTCGTCACCTGCGCGAAGATTGATAATCCCTGCTCCGAATGGCGTCACGGATTTAGGCCAGATAATACCTGCATCATCGTGGCTGGCCTCGATTATGCCGCCAACCAAACGCGATACGCCGACCCCGTAAGACCCCATCTGGGCAAAATGTTCTTTGCCGTCCGGCCCCATGACTTTGGCGCCCATGGCTTTGGAATATTTATCGCCAAAACAGAAAATATGTCCAACCTCGATACCCCGCGCCGACAAGCGTTTGTCGCGCGGTACTTCGGCTTCAAAAACACCAGCTTCGTGCATTTCATCGGTGCGGGCATAAAGCGCCGTACGCTCATCAACGAGGCTTTGCAAATCACTATTGAAATCCACGTCCAAACCCGGTGCAGGCATGTCGACCAAATCGGCATGACAGAAAACTTCGCTCTCGCCTGTATCGGCCAAGATTAAAAACTCGTGGGAGAGATCGCCGCCAATCGGCCCCGTATCGGCGCGCATCGGTACAGCTTTCAACCCCATCCGCGCAAATGTATTCAAATAGGCAATGAACATTTTATTATAGGACGTCACCGCCGCGTCCATGTCGACATCAAAGGAATAGGCGTCTTTCATCAAAAACTCACGCCCGCGCATCACGCCAAAGCGCGGCCGAACTTCGTCGCGAAATTTCCACTGGATATGATAGAGTAGCTGCGGCAATTCTTTGTAGGAACGCACAAAAGTCCGAAACACATCGGTGAGCATTTCCTCATTGGTCGGGCCGTACAAAAGCTCACGACCTGCCCGGTCTGTGATACGCAGCATTTCCTTGCCGTAATCGTCATACCGATCACTTTCACGCCACAACTCCGCCGGTTGAATGGTCGGCATCAACATTTCAACGGCACAAGCACGATTTTGCTCTTCGCGGACAATTTGCTCAATCTTCTTCATCACCTTAAAGCCCAGCGGCAACCATGAATATATCCCGGCGGAGTGCTGCTTAATCATGCCCGCCCGCAGCATATAACGGTGCGAAGCAATCTCGGCGCTAGCCGGGGTCTCTTTCAAGAGCGGTAAAAAATAATTGGATAGGCGCATAATGAATCTCTGTTTTTCACCTGCTTAAAGCTAAGCCCGCCCAGCGGCAAGCACACATTGTGAAGATTACAGGAGTTTATAGCTCCGGATTAAACATCATCCGGCACGAAATCAGGAATGAACGGAATACTATCAAGGTTCAGCAGTTGAAATTTGACCACTGCGACAATCACCAGCCACACAATCGCAGCTAAAATACTGGTCTGTATCACCTTACGTTTCATGCGGGACTTACTTGGCGCACCCGGTTCCGACCCGCGCACAACATCCCCACTCTCATGCTGACCGCGTACACCCCAAGGTAAAACAACGAACAGGCATAACCACCAAAGGACAAAGTAAATAGCGATAGCGGTAACGATGGGCATTTTGGGTTTCCTAATTAATTTGAAAACCTAATAGGGCAAGCCACCTGCTCTGTCACCCATTTAAGAGCACAGCGACATTGACCAGACCCGCCAAAGCGGATCTGGTTTTAAAACTTAAACCTTTTCAAATTAGTCGTCTTTTTTCTTCTTGGGTTTTTTCTGCTTCGGCAAATAAAATGACTGGGTCGAAAAGCCCATGCGGGTGCATGTCAATGTTCCGGCGCCGTCATCTGTCCAGGAAAATGTGATATAGCTCGCATCGTTAATTTCCCGAATAGTCTTTACGAGGTCCGGGTTAAATGTGAAGCAAGTCACCTGCTCTTCATCAGCATCTGCTGCTTGGCAAAAAGCCCAGCTAAACAAGCCACCACTGCCGTCTTCGACGTTCCGCGTACCGCATCCGATAAACACATTATCCTCTTTGGCACCGCGCGCAGAAATCATATCGCCACCGGCAAATAGATTATCCATATCCACATTAACGACCGCTGGCTGTGAGAGGCCAGCATGGGCCGACACCGACATCAGTGTCGCGGCAGTTATACATGCCATTGCTTTTAAATGTTTCTTCATAGTTTTCTCCTTCTGGGGTTAAAAATTCTGTTATACTCGCTAAAATCTCACGTCTAATTGACCGTTATTCACAGCCTTGCTCAGTTGACCCATTGCTTTGATGCGTTCGCTCGGTGGCAGTTTCGCAATCATCTGTTCCAATTCGGCCATTTCCGCTTGGCTGGCATCACCCTGCGCCACAAAGCTATTGATTTGGTTTTCAACCATTGTGTTAATTTGTGCGGTTTCGCGGCCGTCTAACTTGCGAGGTCGCGACGTTAACGCCTTAGACCGCACCGCACCAGATTGCTCGATAGCTTCCAATAAACGCCCTTCGACTGCATCTATCTCCTCGCGGATAATTTGACGTGTCTCGGCGCGACTCGCGGCATTGTACGAAGTATCAGCATTACTGTTTATGGGGGTCGCGACTGGGTTATTATTGATGGGTTGTGTTTGGGCTTCTGGCGCGCGTGTTTCCAGTATCATGATACGATACCCCAGAAACAACAGCAGTGCAGTTTGCACTACAAGAACAGCGAATAGCTTAGATGCGCCCAATTTGACCTTCCCCTCCGAGCACACACGCATGACACGACCTTGCCATGAGCACAAACTCAGTTTCTATCACGACACATTATGGGGTATATTTAATTGTTCATCGCGCCCCGATAACTTTGGTTAATAAAAATTAATGAGTTTGTCAACCACATTGTATTTGGCTTTATATTGGATTTTATTTCATCAATATCAATGCTTAGGCGTTTCCATTAACTCTATCAGTGTTCCCGTAAAATCTTTGGGGTGGATGAAAATTACCGGGGTGCCGTGAGCGCCTATTCTGGGTTCATTAAGGACGGTGGCGCCTTTTTTCTCCATATGGGCTTTGGCTTCGTAAATATCCTCAACCTCAAAACAGACATGATGCTGCGCGCCTTTGGGATGTTTTTTGAGGAAGTTTTCTATGGGTGAGTTTTCACCATAAGGTTCGATAAGTTCAATTTGCCCCGTGGGCAGATTGACGAATGTAAAGCGCACACCTTGCGCCGCCAAAGAGCGCGGGCGCGTGATGTCCTTAATGCCGAATATTTTACGGTAAGGTATGACGGCGGCTTTGATGGACGGGACGGCAATACCCACATGGTTCAAGGGGCCGATAATGCTTTTACTCATACTCTTACACCTTTATTACAATGGTTTCTATCAGGGCACGTTTCCCGGTTTTGTTACGCACCCATTTACGGACACGGGCTGTGACTTTGGCTTCAATTTCATCCTCATCATTGCGGTCTTTTTTGCGCAGGGCGTTAAATGCGCCTTCTGCGCTATCAGCGACATCATCAAGCATTTTGTTGATTAGTTTGTAATCCTCGCCCTCTGGAAATCCGGCTATGCGAACATCTGGCCCGCCAACCAACCGACCGCTATGGTCTATGACCAAACAAGTTGTAATATGCCCGGCATAAGCCATTTTTTTACGCTCGCGCAGGGAATGGTCATCGGCACTAATAATTTCACCGCAATCTTCATGCAGGCGGCCATTGGGGACGATGTCGATTATTTTGGCACCTTTTTCCGATAACAGTATCAGCTCTCCATTGTGGGGCGCTAGGGTGTGTTTGACCTGTAATGACTTGGCGAGCTCTTCGTGCCTCAGCAAATGCCGCCGCTCGCCGTGCACCGGGATGGCGATATGCGGTCTTGCCCACGCATACATGTCTTTCAGTTCGTCTTGGCACGGGTGACCGGAGACATGGATATCGCGGTCTTTTTCCGTGATGATTTCTATGCCCTGATCAGCCAGAGAATTTTGCAAAGCGAAAATGCCTTTCTCATTGCCCGGAATGATTTTGGACGAGAATATCACCACATCGCCTTTACCAAGTTTGACGCTGCGGTGAGAGCCATTTGCGATACGCGTTAATGCGGCGCGGGGCTCCCCTTGGGAGCCCGTACAGAGATACAGCACATGCTCGCTCGGCAAGCTTTTGGCTTCATCCTCAGAGACTATATTGTTGATGCCTTTCAAAAGCCCAACCGCCTTGGCGGCCTCGACCATGCGGTGCATGGAGCGTCCGATAAGGCTTATAGAGCGGTCATTTTCTTGCGCCGCCACCATGACACTTTCAAGGCGTGCTACATTAGATGCAAAACTAGCCACGGCAACACCGCGACCGGCGTATTCGCCGATAACTTTGATAAGCTCGTCCCGCACCCCAGCTTCGGAGCCAGAGACACCGGGCGAAAATACATTGGTGCTATCGCAAACCATAGCCAAAACGCCTTCGTCGCCAACGGCGCGCAAGGCTTCTATATCAACCCCCTCGCCTATTTGCGGTTCGGGATCTAATTTCCAATCCCCCGTATGCAAGATAAGTCCCGCAGGTGTGCGTATCACCAGCGCATTAGGCTCAGGGATTGAATGGGTCAAAGTAATCAATTCTATATCAAACGGCCCAAGATTAAACTTACCCCTAAGCGGAATTTCGTGCAGAGGCACTTCGCCGAGCAACCCAGCTTCGGCCAAACGTCCTTCGGTCAGAAACATGGTAAAAGGCGTCGCATAAACGGGCACTCTGATGCGTGTCCACAACCGCGCCAAAGCGCCCATATGGTCTTCGTGAGCATGGGTCAAAACAATGCCCAATATGTCTTTGCGGATTTGGTACAGGTATTCGATGTCCGGCATGATGATGTCGATGCCGGGCGTTTCGGCATTGCCGAACGTCACCCCAATATCAACGATAATCCATTTACGCTTATGCCTTGGGCCAAACCCGTAGAGGTTCAAATTCATACCAATTTCGCCGCATCCACCAAGGGGGAGGAACACCAGTTCGTCTGGTTTTTTTGTCATTATTATTCTTTCTTGTTAAGCGGAGTTTCGCTGCCAGATTAGGTGTAATCCATCAATGGTCAAATGCGAGTCGTAAGCATCTATACGCGCCGATGCCCCTTCAAACAAGGACGCAACGCCGCCTGTGCCAATAACAGTGAATTTGCGGTCATCCTCATTCTGGATACGTTCAATCAAACCATCAATCAATGATATATAGCCCCAGAAAATACCGGACTGCATAGCTTCAATCGTATTGCGACCAATCACTTTCTCGGGTTTCCTAATAGCAATACGTGGTAATTTCGCGGCTGCGTCGTGCAAAGCCCGCAAGGATAAATTGATCCCCGGTGCAATGATACCGCCCTCAAAATCACCATTGTCACAAATTACGTCAAAAGTAGTCGCCGTGCCCGAGTCGACCAATATCAGTGGGCCCTTATATTTGGCATGGGCACCAACAGCATTGACTAATCTGTCCGCACCAACCTCTTTGGGATTGGCCAAAGTGACTTTGGCGCCCAGATTAACGCCGGGTTCTCCAACAATCATTGGCTCTACGTCCATATACCGCCGCGCCAAATTGCGCATATGAAACAAAGACTGCGGCACCACCGTAGAAATTATGCAGCCATCAATATCGGAGAATTTCAACCCCTGCATCATCATCAGATGATACAGCCAGACAGAATACTCATCCGCTGTGCGCCCATCATTGGTTTCGATGCGCCACTCTACGGCCCATTCTTTGCCGTCACGGATAGCGAACAATGTATTTGTGTTACCTGCATCTATAACCAATAACATAAGGTCTCCTTTGCTGTCTCTTACAGCACTCTCTAAGAAAAGAAAACATCTCCGGCGTGGATTTTTACTATCTCACCTGAATGTGTTTGCATCTCTAGAGCACCATCCTTGTCCATGCCTATGGCCGTGCCCTCAATAGTCTCATTGGGCAAGCGAGCCGTCACCGCACCGCCCATACCTTGCGCACGATCGAGCCATGCTACACGCAACGGTTCGAACCCTTTTCGGTCATGCTCGAATATCCAAAATTCACACCGTTCGAACAATACCTTCTTCACATCGGAAAAATATGGGTGCAATTTGAGCGGTATATCTGCGTGTAAATGGGTTGCGGGATATGCCGTGTCTTTTGGTGTCGAGCCGATATTTATTCCTATGCCGATAGCGACCCAGAGCTGTCCGTCCGTGGTGCCACTTTCCAGTAATATCCCGGCTATTTTCGCACCGTTCATCAGCACATCATTGGGCCATTTTATTTGGATTTCGGACTTTTTGCGAAAATGAGCAACCGTATCATGCACCGCCAGTGCCGCCGCAAAGCTTAACTGCGCTGCAGATGCGGGGGTACCCGAGTGCGGTAAAAGCCCCGTACAAAATAAATTGCCTGGCTGGGAAACCCATTCGCGCCCACGCCTGCCTTTGCCAGCAGTTTGGCGTTTTGCCGTAATCCAGAGCGGGCCAAAACCGCCCGCTTCTGCCATGCGTTTGGCTTCAAGATTGGTGGAGTCTATCTCGTCTAATTCGAGAATGCGCACCTAGAAAAGACTAGCAGCGGCAGCCTCGATAAGCGCACGTGTTGGCGCGGTCACGAACGGCATCAGCAAAATCGGGAACAGTAATAATGCGGAAAACGCACTTAACACGGCTAGCGAACGTGCAGGTTTGACAAATTCATGGGCTTGGTCGTCAAACCAGATAACTTTGATAACCCGCAAATAATAAAAGGCACCAATCACTGAACTTAGCAAAGCAATTACGACTAACCATGTCAGGCCAGAGTTAAATGCAGGCGCAAACGCAAACCATTTCCCAAAGAACCCCATAAAGAACGGAATACCCGCAAGCGAGAACATCAAGGTCGTCAATATCAAACTAAGCGGTAGATTGGATTTGGACAGACCGCCCAAATCCGCAATACCCTCAAGCGCCCCTTCGCGGGTGCGCATTTGTAAGATAGCCGCGAATGTACCAACTATGGTGACCAGATATATGGACATGAATATCAACATACCAGTAACGCCCGCCGCCCCGCCTGCGGCCAATGCGACCAGCGCATAGCCCATATTGGCGATAGATGAATAGGCCAGTAGGCGTTTGATATTGGTCTGGGTCAGGGCACCAAATGCGCCGATGACCATAGACATCACGGCCAGCACGATAATCACTTGCTGCCAGGAATGCTGCACCTCACCGAACGGGCCAGTAATCAGCCGAGTGATTAGTGCCAGCGCCGCTAATTTTGGCGCGCCTGCGAAAAAACCTGTGACGGGGGTTGGCGCACCTTCATATACATCCGGCGTCCACATATGGAATGGGGCGGCAGATATTTTAAACGCCATCCCGGCCAGCATGAAGACTAGACCTGCGACAATACCTGCGCTGATATGATCTCCGGAACCTATGGCTGTGCTTATTTCTGCGAAAGACAATGTCCCTGTAAAGCCGTAAATCAATGACATACCGTAGAGGAGCATGCCGGACGACAACGCACCGAGCACGAAATATTTAAGCCCGGCTTCGGAAGCCCTCAGGCTATCGCGGTTAAAGGCGGCCATCACATAAAGCGCCAATGCCTGCATTTCGAGCCCGACATACATGGACAATAAATTCCCAGCCGAGACCATAATGCCCATGCCCAGCACAGCGAACAGCATCAAGATTGAATATTCGAACTGATCCAAATTTTCCCGCTTGAACCAATCACGCGAAAACCACAGAGTCGCGGCGGCGGTTAGCCCAATGAGGGCTTTGACATAATGGCTGAAATCATCGGTGATAAATGCGCCGTCAAAAGCCGCGCCTTGGCCGTTGAGAATAAAACCTGCGAACGCAAAGATTACCAAGGCGGCGATACTGACATAACGCACAATAGAAGCACCGTGCTTGCGAGCAAATACGCCGATAAGCAAGAGCTCACTAATACAAATAGCTAGGATAATTTCGCCAGCCAGTAAGGATAAT
>Ga0209345_10004071_pt1 | contig 14428 bp, 13 predicted proteins | sample Cruoilmetagenom7_FD_187294 | JGI IMG/M metagenome (GOLD analysis project Ga0209345, IMG submission 187294) | Oil polluted marine microbial communities from Coal Oil Point, Santa Barbara, California, USA - Sample 7 (SPAdes) (version 2) | ecosystem: Environmental > Aquatic > Marine > Oil seeps ... | reverse complement strand
ACGTGATACGTGATCGTGGTCAGCTGTACACCACCACACCTTCCGGCCTGATCGAGAATGTCTTTACCCTCAAGATTGCCAACAAGGAACAGATAGGTCACAACTACCGTATCGACATCGATGGCCCTGAAGGCCTGAATATGATCTCCCCATCGGCAGTAACCGTCCAGGCAGGAGAGCTCCTGACTTACCCTGTCAGGGTTCAAATAGAACCGGGACAGCTGAGTCAGGCCAACACCTCCTTCAGCTTCACCGTCGAAGCCGTTGAAGATTCGTCGATCCGCATTGAAACTGAAAGCCGTTTCCTGGGTCCTACTCCACAGCGATAGTGCTTCATTCGGCTTAATTAGGTTAGAATAACGGCCGGTTCATTCCGGCCGTTTCCATTCAAGGAGTGTCATGAATACACACGCAACTCCCCCTGCCCCCTGGTACAAACAGCCCTGGCTCTGGTTCATTCTGGCACCTCTGATTGCGGTGTTCATCTATGCTTCATTCTTCGCATACATTGCGGTCACTACCAGCGACGGCATCGTCAAGGAAGAGCATTTCAGACATGCCCGTGGTACTCACATCGATACAACCAAAATCGATGCGGCACGCAATCTCGGCATCGAAGGCAACCTCAGGTTTGACACCTTGACCGGCGATATCAACCTGCAACTTAGCGAGAGTGCTGCAGCACTGCCAACCCGCCTCAACTTGAATATCATCCATCCAACACATCAGAAATTTGATCAGAGTCTCATTCTGCGCAGTGTGGATGGCAAGGGCATTTTCGCCGGTACGCTTGGTGCCGGTTTGAGCGGTAAGCGTTACATTACCCTTGCTCCTGATGATGAAAGCTGGCAATTACGGATGGAAATAACCCCGCCCTACAGTGATCAGTTGAGCCTGTTGCTCAAACCTTGATGAGCACAACATGACCGCACTACAGCTTCCCGCTCGTAAGCCTTGCTATCATTGTGGCTTGGCGGTACCCCATGGTAGCCGATACACCGTGCACATTGATGGGCACTCGCGGGAGATGTGCTGTCCGGGCTGCCAGGCGGTTGCACAGACCATCGTCGATGGAGGGCTGGACAATTTCTATCGCCATCGCGATGGTCAGAGTGCCGACAGTGAACTGATCCGTACCAACAGCAGCAATCGGCGCAGGCAAGAGCTGGAGCTGTATGACAACCCCGATGTACAAGGCAGCTTTGTACATAACGCCGGGGACAGTCAGCGAGAGGCCCTGCTGGTTATTGAGGGCATCACCTGTGCCGCCTGTGTATGGCTGCTGGAAAAGCATCTCACCAGCCAACCCGGCGTTACCGCTGCCAGTGTCAATATGACCACCCACCGTGCACGCATCCGCTGGCACAGTGAAACTGCTCACCTGAGCCACCTGCTGGCAGAAATTGATCGCCTGGGCTACCAGGGCCACCCCTATCAGCCCAACCGCGAGGAGCAGTTGCTGGAGCAGGAGCGCAAACGCGCCGTTCGCCGCCTTGGGGTGGCGGGTGTCTGCATGGCACAAACCATGATGCTCGCCGCCGCACTCTATGCCGGTGAACTCAGCCATTCCATGGATGCCCATATCATCACCCTGATGAACTGGGCCAGCATGGTGCTTGCGACACCCGTGGCGTTCTACTCATCCATGCCCTTCTATAAAGCTGCCTGGCGCGATCTGCAGACACGCAGTCTGAGCATGGACGTACCGGTCTCGCTGGCGATTCTACTGGCCTATTTTGCCAGTGTCTGGTCAACTGTTTCCGGCAGCGGTGATGTCTATTTCGAGTCGGTCACCATGTTCGCCTTTTTCCTGTTGGTCGGACGCTTCATGGAGATGGCGGCACGCCATCGTACCGGCAGGGCCGGCAACGCACTGCTTGACCTGCTGCCAACCAGCGCCATTCGCCTTGACGGCGATACCGAAACGCTGGTTCCGGCCACTCAATTGCGAACCGGAGACCGGGTCTTGGTCAAGTCGGGGCACACCATTCCAGCCGATGGCCGTGTTATCGAGGGACGCAGTTCAGTGGACGAGTCCGCCCTGACCGGTGAGTATCTGCCTCAGTCACGCAGCACGGGCGAACTGGTCATCGGAGGCACACTCAATATCGAGCACCCGCTTCAGATCGAGGTAACCGAGACCGGCAGCGAAAGCCGCCTTTCCGCCATTGTCCGCATGCTGGACCGCGCCCAAGCCGAGAAGCCAAGCGTTGCACGCATCGCCGATCGTGTTGCCAGCCAGTTTGTGGCGGCCACACTTTTGACGGCAGCAGCCGTGGCGGTATTCTGGTACTTCTACGACCCTGCTCGCGCGTTCTGGGTCACGCTGTCCGTGCTGGTCGTAACTTGCCCCTGTGCCCTTTCACTGGCAACACCTACGGCGCTGACTGCTGCAACAGGCACTCTTCGTCAGCGAGGCATGCTGATCAGTCGCGGACATGTGCTGGAAAGTTTCGCCACCGCCACCCACATCGTGTTCGACAAGACCGGCACACTCACCGAGGGCAATCTCAACATTGAGGAAATACGCCCTGTCAGCGTGCTCGACAGCCAAACACTGCTGAGCATTGCGGCTGCACTGGAAAGCCGTTCCGAACACCCGATTGCCCGCGCCTTTCGTGCCCACGCGGTTCAAGCTGCTACGGATGTACAGGTGCATGTAGGCCAGGGCCTGAGTGGCACCGTTGAGGGCAAGCGCTATCGCATCGGAAAACCCGGTTTTGTCTGGCCTGACGACACGCCCAAACAACCTGAAAGCAGCGGATTGTGGCTGTTACTGGCGGATGCCGAGCAACCTCTGGGCTGGTTCCGGCTTGATGATCAGATCCGAGCCGAAGCAACAACGGCACTTGCAGAACTGCGCGCGCTTGGCCTTATACCCCTGATGCTCACGGGCGATGCCTCTGATGCAGCACAAAAAGTCGCATCTCATCTGGGAATTGACCAAGTATTCAGCGGCATGAGTCCGGAGCAAAAACTGGCACACCTGAACCAGCTTAGCCAGCAGGGTGCTGAAATCATCATGGTGGGTGATGGCATCAACGATATTCCCGCACTGGCCGGAGCACGTACGTCGGTCGCCATGGCCAGTGCAACCGACCTAGCCAAGACCAATGCCGATGCCGTCCTGATCGCCAACGACCTGATGCGACTGGCCGATAGTGTACGCATGGCACGCAAGACACGTACAATTATCCGTGAAAACCTGAGCTGGGCGCTGCTTTACAACCTGCTCGCCCTGCCCGCTGCAGCTGCCGGACTGGTGCCGCCCTACTGGGCCGCGATCGGCATGTCCGCCAGTTCACTGGTTGTAGTTGGCAATGCGATGCGACTGAGCCGCCGTCATGTCGCCGCTCAGCCAACCAATGAGGAAGCGGAACGCTAATGGATATTGTTATCCTGTTAATCCCCATCGCGATCATTCTGGCTGGCTTTGCCATCTGGGCATTTTTCTGGAGTGTAAACAGTGGTCAATTTGATGATCTGGATTCGCCTGCTCATCGCATTCTGTACGATGACGACGATGACCTGATCCCCGAAGATGCACGCCAGAAAAAGGACAAACCCGCGCCGGAATCCCAGGATCAGGATACTCGCTGAGCATGCCTGAATCCGCACTTCTGGCCTCTGCTCTGCTGTTTGGTCTTGCCGGCAGCACCCACTGCATCGGCATGTGCGGTGGAATCGCCGGTAGCCTGGCCCTGAGCGGTGGTGAACGAGGCCTCCGCTTTCAACTGGCTTACAATCTGGGCCGCCTGTTCAGTTACGCCATGGCTGGCGCTCTGATCGGCCAACTCGGCAAACTGCTCACTCAAACGGCCGAACTGACACTGGTATTGCGCAGCCTTGCGGCACTCATCATGGTGGTGATGGGGCTATACATTGCCGGCTGGTGGCAGGGGGCCGCCTACCTGGAGCGGGCCGGCGGTGTTGTCTGGCGCCGGCTACAGCCCTTCACCCGAACCCTGCTGCCCGCCGACACCCTGCCCAAGGCACTGCTGCTGGGGGCGTTCTGGGGCTGGTTGCCCTGCGGCCTGGTCTATACGACTCTGCTCTGGGTCGGTACTGTGAGCAACAACAGCCTCACCAGTGCCGGCCTGATGCTGGCATTCGGTGCCGGCACCCTGCCAGCACTGCTCACATCGGCGTTGCTGGCACGCCAATTGAAACAGCTGCTGCAACGCAGTGGCGTACGACAGGGAGCGGGCCTTCTGGTCATTCTGTTTGGACTGGCAACCTTGCCCTGGACCAGCCTGTTGCACACGCATTGATATCCATCAACTACCGCTCGGCCACTCTTCCCTATAATGCCCGACCGGCCAACAACTAGAGGTACTGAGGTGAATAAAGAGACTACCATCAGCTGGGATATGGACCTGATCAAGCGTTACGATCTGTCCGGCCCACGCTATACCTCGTACCCGACGGCGATCCAGTTCGACTCCGGCCTGAGCCCGGAACAGCTGATCGAAACCGGTCGCTCCACGGCTGACCCGGACGCGCCGCTGTCACTGTATGTGCATATCCCCTTTTGTGCCCACGTCTGTTACTACTGCGCCTGTAACAAGGTCATTACCCGTAACCGCAAGAAGGCTCAGCCCTACCTTGAAACCGTCTATCGCGAAATGGCCAGACTGTCCCAATGGTACCGAGGCGACCGACAGGTCAATCAGCTGCACTGGGGCGGCGGCACCCCCACGTTTATAAGCGATGACCAGATGCGTGAACTGATGCAGGCATTGCGCAGCAATTTCAACTTGCGTGATGATGACAGAGGCGATTACTCGATCGAAATCGACCCGCGAGAAGCCAGTGACCAAACCTTGGCCGTTCTGCGTGAGATCGGCTTCAACCGTATCAGTCTGGGCGTTCAGGATGTGGATGCTCGGGTACAGGAAGCGGTCAACCGCGTCCAGCCTACCGAGATGACCGCCCGAGTACTGCAGCGCTCGCGTGAACTGGGTTTCAAGTCGATCAACATGGACCTGATATACGGCCTGCCGCATCAGAGCGAGGAGAGCTTTGCCAATACGCTCGACACTGTCATTGCCATGAGCCCCGACCGTCTGTCGGTGTTCAACTATGCACATCTTCCGGATCGTTTCCGCTCACAGAAGCATATTCGGGCGGAAGATCTGCCCAGTCCCGAGGCCAAGCTCAATATCCTGCAAAACAGCATCAACCGCCTGCTTGAAGCCGGTTATGTTTACATCGGCATGGATCATTTCGCCAAGCCCGATGATGAGCTGGCCATCGCTCAGGCCGAAGGCAAGCTGCACCGCAACTTTCAGGGTTACACCACCCACTCCGATTGCGATCTGGTCGCCATGGGCGTTTCGGCCATCAGTCAGATTGGTGATGTTTACTATCAGAACGAACATGATATCGCCGCCTACAGTCAGGCAGTCGCTCAGCAACAGCATGCCGTAAAGCGCGGTGTGACACTGAGCCGTGATGACCACATTCGCCGCGCTGTCATTACGGAATTGATCTGCCAGTTTGAGCTGGATATTGTAGCCGTTGAACGGCGCTTTGATATCCAGTTTGACACTTACTTCAGTGCCGAACAGACCGAGTTGCAACAGTTCAGTGCCGATGGCCTGATCGAGCTGTCCGCTGAGTCTATCCGAGTGACGGCGGCAGGTCGCCTGCTGATCAGGCGCATCTGTATGGCATTCGACGCTTATATTCCCAAGCACGAAGCCACACGCAGCTTCTCGCGTATCATCTAAAGTCGAGGCCCGTTAACCGGGCCTGGTGCTTCACCCTCTGGGGTAAATGTTACATAATGCGGGAAAGCCCTCGCAGTGTGACGAACCCAACGATAAGGATGACCCCATGGCCGACTGGAAATCTCAAGGAAAGCTTCACAGCCTGCAGCAGGTTCATTGCAAGACCTGCAGCCTGAGCCCGCTCTGTCTTCCCGTGTCGCTTGACCTGACCGAGATCGACCGGCTCGATGACATCATAGAGAAAAGCCGCCCGCTCAAGAAAGGTGAGCACCTGTTTCATCAGGGCGAGCCCTTCAGCTCCGTCTACGCCATCCGGGCCGGCACAATCAAGAGCTATACCCTCACCAATGAGGGTGAAGAGCAGATTACCGGCTTCTACTTCCCGGGGGAGCTGGTCGGCCTGAGCGGTTTTGATGCCGATAATTACCCCATGTCTGCCAAGGTGCTTGAAACAACAACCGTCTGTGAAATTCCGTTCGAGCGCCTGGATGAATTGTCAGGACAGCTGCCCGAGCTGCGACGACAGATGCTGCGCAGCATGAGCAAGGAGCTGCGAGATGATCAACAGATGATGCTGCTGTTGTCGAAAAAGAATGCGGAACAGCGTGTCGCAACCTTCCTGCTCAAACTGTCACAGCGCTTTAAGGCACGCGGCTATTCAGCATCCAACTTCCGCCTTTCCATGTCACGCAACGAAATTGGTAATTACCTGGGCTTGGCTGTAGAAACCGTCAGCCGCATCTTCACTCGCTTTCAGAAAATGGAGCTGATGCAGGTAGACGGCAAGGAAGTGGAACTGACCAACCTGGACGAGATGTATCGTCTGTCCGGGGAAGCACGCCAGAACGACTGCTCTCAGCCACAGGAAAACCAGACCAGTTGATGCCATGACAGGTAAAGGAGTATCTGGATCCCTCTGGCCGGCCGTTTACAATCCGGTTTGGGTTTTACACCCATAAAAAAGGCGCCGCTCCTTTCGAAGCCGCGCCTCAAGTTGCACAATGAAGTAGCCATCTCAATGTGTAACCCAACGAAGCCATTACACCCTTAATTCGCCCTCGCAGCATTGAGTTATATCAATTGAGCGCCTAACCGGGAGATATTTATGTCCTATGATGAGTTTTATGTGAAGTCCGTCATCCGTTCACTGCAGGACTGGCCCGAACCCGGCGTAATTTTTCGCGATGTAACTCCCATTTTCAAAGACCCCAAAGCGATGCGAATGGTGTCGGATGCGTTTATCCAGCGTTATATCGACAGCGATATCACCCATATCGCCTGTATTGACGCCCGTGGCTTCCTGTTTGGGGCGATTCTGGCGCACCAGCTCAACCTGCCGCTGGTACTGGTACGCAAAAAGGGCAAGCTGCCCGGCGAAACCATTCACCAGGAGTACACTCTGGAATATGGTACCGCGGCGGTTGAAATGCAGATCGACTCAGTTGCCTCCGGTGACCGTGTACTGCTGTTCGATGACCTGATCGCCACCGGCGGCACCATCCTGGCCGCCTGCACCCTGATCAAGAAGCTCGGCGCCGAGGTTACCGAGGCAGCCGCCCTGATCGATCTGCCGGATCTGCAGGGTTCCACCCGCATTCAGGAACTGGGCATTCCCGTCTACTCACTGCTCGCCTACGAAGGCTGCTGAGCCCTCCATCTCATGCACCGGGTACGCCTGCCCGGTGCACACTGTTATAATTCATCCCCCCTTTTGCATCCCTGGAGATTGCATGCTCTGGTTCCGTAACGCTATTGTCTATCGCTTTGAGCCCACCCCGGGGTTTACCCCCGAACACCTGAGCGAAGCCCTGTCAGAACATCCATTCACCCCCTGTGGCAGCCAGGAACTGAGTCGCAGTGGCTGGAGTGCGCCGGTCAGTGAAGCTGATGAGATGCTGGTATTCAGCAGCAACGGTTTCATGCTGATCAACCTGCTGCAGGAAGAACGCATACTGCCCGGCAGTGTAGTGCGCGAGGCACTGGACGAACGTGTCGCCCTGATTGAGGCGGAACAAAGCCGAAAGGTCTATCGCAAGGAGAAGCTGCAGCTCAAGGATGAAGTCATCCTGGACCTGCTCCCACGCAGCTTTACCCGCCGTCGCCGTACCCACGCCCTGCTGATGCCACAACAGGGCTGGCTGCTGGTGGATGCCTCTTCGCACAAGCGGGCGGAAGACCTGCTCAATCAGCTGCGCCAGGCGCTGGGATCACTCAAGGTACAACTGGTACAGACTCAGGTGCAGGCAGACAAGATCATGACCACCTGGGTCCAGGGTGAAGCCATGCCGCAGGGCTGGGTACTGGAAGATGAGTGCGAGCTGCGTGACCCGATGACCGAAGGCAGTAAAATCAGCGTCAAGGGCCAGGAGCTGCTGTGTGACGAGATTGCAGCACATATTGGTACCGGCATGCTGGTCAAGCGGCTGGCGCTGGAATGGCAGCAGCAGATCCGGCTGGTCCTGCATGAAGACCTGAGCCTGCACCGCCTGCGTCTGTGTGACGAATACCGTGACCAGCTCGAGGCGGACACGCCTGAGGAAGCACTCGCCGCCCGTGATACCGAACTTGCTCGCATGGGGCTGGAATATGCACGCCTGCTGCCTGAGCTGATCGAGGCGTTTGGGGGCGAGCATGTACAGTGTTAAGGAGATCTTCTATACGCTGCAGGGAGAGGGTGCCCAAGCAGGACGGGCAGCAGTATTCTGCCGCTTTGCCGGTTGCAACCTCTGGTCCGGTCGGGAGCAGGATCGATCAAAAGCGATCTGTGACTTCTGCGACACGGACTTTGTCGGTGTCGATGGACAAAATGGCGGCAAGTTTGCCAGCGCGGCCGAGCTTGCACAGCGGGTTCGCTTGTTATGGCCGGAAGCCGCCGGCGGCAAGCCTTACGTTGTCTGCACCGGGGGAGAGCCCGCCCTGCAGCTTGATTCAGATCTGATTGACGCCCTGCATGGCGAGGGTTTTGAAATTGCCATCGAAACCAACGGCACCTGCCTTCTGCCCGAAGGCATCGACTGGGTCTGCGTCAGCCCCAAGGCCGGCAGCGAACTGGTTGTACACCAGGGCAACGAGCTGAAGCTGGTCTACCCGCAGCCACTGGCACAGCCTGAGCGGTTCAGTGAACTGAACTTTGACCATTTCTATCTGCAACCGATGGATGGCCCGCTGCAGGCCACCAATACCCGCCGCTGTATCGACTACTGCATGGCCCATCCACAGTGGAAGCTGGGCCTGCAGACCCACAAAATCACCGGTATCGACTAGTCATTGAATGCGCTGGCGCACCAGCATCAGGTCACGATTGCGCCAGCCCACCAGCAGCAAGGCCGGCAGCTGCATCAATACCCCGTAGATCAGCGCACTGGCTGACATTTCGGCACTCTGCAGCAACCCCCCGGTCACCAGCAGGGCGGTGCCCGCATTCTGGATCCCCACCTCGATGCTCAGGGTCACCTGCTGGCTCGTCTGCAGCCGCACCAGGCGAGCCAGCAGATAGCCACTGCCCATTGCCAAAAGTGCCAGCAGCAGCGCTGCAGGCCCCACGATGGCGATCAGGGCCGGCAGGCGTCCCCAGTTGGCCACCACAATCCCGACAACAACCACAATCATGAACGCCAGCGACAGCAGCTTTACCGGCCCCTTGACGCGCTGGCTGAAGCCTGGGCTGCGGGCACTGACGAGCATACCCAGCCCTACCGGCAACAGGGTCACCAGCACCAGTTTCATTACCGCTTCGAGTACAGGAAACTCGGGTAACGCCGCATCCCCCTGCCAGTAGCCAAGGGCCAGCAGTGTTAGAAACGGCAGCGAAAACGGGGTAATCAGGCTGGAAATCGCGGTCAACGAAACCGAGAGGGCCGTATCACCCCGTGACAGCAATGTCAGCATGTTGGACGTGGCACCGCCCGGCGCAAAGGTCAGCACCATCAAGCCAACGGCCAGCAGTGGCGGCAGCTGCAGCACTGTCACCAGAGCCAGCCCCAGACACGGCAGCAACAGCAGCTGCCCAAGCAATCCGGCCATCACGGCTGCGGGCGCCTTCTTGAGTACACGCCGGAAGTCGTCGACTCTGAGCGTCATGCCAACCCCCAGCATGACCACAAACAGCGCCAACGGCAAAAACCATTGTGTCATGACAGAGGTTTGCATCAGCGTTCCAGTGAAGGTCGAAATCAAGAGCCACATCTTAGGTTAGACCTGCCCCGAGGACAATCATCCGCAGAGGTTTTATCCCAATCCCCCACCGTATCTGGGCTGGCCGGGTATACCCACATCTGCTGTGGATAACACTGTGAAAATTTGATTACCAAAAGGCTTCAGCAGGCATGTTCTCTTGCCCCCCTACAGATTGATTAAATTTTAACCAGCTGTATTTACCTATTCATAATCAACATGTTACATAACGCAAGTATTAATTTTCAGAGCCCGACGCTGGTTCTCCCTCATGGTTGCGGGTATCATCCCCGGCTGTTGGATGAGAGAGCGCCGGACTGATGCAAGAGCAATTGGACATACGCCGCAAGGCGGCCGAAAAGGTCACCATCATTGGTGCTGTTCTGGACACCGTACTCGGTATCCTGAAAATCCTGATCGGGCTCGTTGCCAACTCCACGGCGCTGGTTGCCGACGGTATCCACTCACTGTCGGATCTGGTCACCGACTTCATGGTGGTCATTGTACTGCGCTTGTCTCACAAGGCTCCGGACGAGAATCATCCCTGGGGTCATGCTCGTTTTGAAACCGTCGGCACAGTGGCACTCGGCGTAATTCTGGTGGGTGTTGGTGGCGTCATGGCCTACGACAGCCTGCAGCTGCTCTTCAGTGAACAGCCCGCGGTCCTGCCAAGTTGGCCGGCGCTGATCGTTGCCGCGCTTTCGATTGTCAGCAAGGAGTGGATTTTCCAGTACACGCTCAAAGTGGGCAAGCGGCTGGACTCCGATCTGATCATCGCCAATGCATGGCACAGTCGTACCGATGCACTTTCTTCCATCGTCGTACTGCTGGCGGTTGCCGGCGCCATGGCCGGCATCTGGTGGCTGGACGCCCTTGCTGCTGTTCTGGTTGCGCTGATGGTCGGCAAGATTGGCTGGGATCTGGTTGCCAAAAGCATCACCGAACTGGTCGACACCGCCCTGCCGGAAGAAAAGGTCACCAAGCTGCGCGAGCAGGTGTTGGGCGTCGATGGCGTCATCAACGTACACAGCTTCAAGAGTCGGCGCATGGGCAGTCAAAGCCTGTTGGAAATGCACCTTCAGGTTGCTCCTCACCTCAGTGCGGCGGAAGGACACTTCATCGGCGACAACGTGGTGTGTCAGCTGCAGAGCCGGTTTGATGATATCAGCCACATCATTTTCCATATCGATACCTACGATGATGAAGAGTTCCATGACGAGGTATTCTGTCCGGTCATGCCGACACGGCCTGAAGTCAGCCAACATCTGGACGCAATCATCAGCCGTATTCTGGGCGACAACCCCGACTACGAGCTGATCCTGTACTACCACCCGGAGCATATCGACCTGGATATCAAGGCATCAGAGCAATTTCATCAGCTGATGCTGCACACGGGCCTCACGGCGCGAGAGTTGCAGGAGCGCTTGCGCGAGCAACTGGCCGGGCTGAACTGGTTTCGTACACTTCACCTCTGGCTGCCACCACGATAGACAGCTGCGGCCCCCACGCTGGCCGCGCAGAACGAAAAAGGCCGGGACTGATGCCCGGCCTTTTTCGTTGCTGAAGCCTGAGTCATCTGACCGGCTCGCGCATGGTGACAAACTCTTCCGCTGCCGTCGGATGAATACCGATGGTACTGTCGAATACGGCCTTGGTTGCGCCTGCCTTGAGCGCCACACCAATACCCTGAATGATCTCACCGGCTTCTGCACCTACCATATGCACGCCCAGCACACGATCGCTGTCGCCATCCACGATCATCTTCATCAATGTCCGTTCATCACTGCCACTGAGAGTGTGCTTCAGTGCGCGGAACTCGGAGCGAAATACCTGGATATTGCTGTACTGTTCACGCGCCTGCTCTTCACTCAGACCAACCGTTCCGATATTGGGCTGACAGAATACGGCTGTGGGGATCAGATCGTAATCCACCTTGGGTGAACCCTTGGCATAGAGGCTGCGCACCAGCGCCATGCCCTCGGCCAACGCCACAGGGGTCAGCTGCACCCGGTCAATCACATCGCCGATGGCATAGATCGACGGCACAGAGGTCTGAAACTGGTCGTTTACGACCACTGCTCCATTTTCCGCCTGCTTAACGCCCAGCGCTTCAAGCCCAAGCCCGTCGGTATTGGGTACACGACCAGTGGCGTACAGTATCTGATCGGCTTCCAGGGTACGCCCGTCCGTCAGGCGGGCACTCAAGCGACCACTGACCAACCGCTCAATCGACTCGATATTGGTATTGAAGTTGAGGTTTACACCCTTCTTTGCCACTTCCTGGACCGTAAATTCTCGCACTTCCTGATCAAATCCGCGCAGAAACAGCTCACCGCGATAGATCAGCTCCGTGCGTGCACCAAGGCCTGCAAAGATGCCGGCAAACTCGACCGCGATATAGCCGCCGCCGACAACGAGCACATCCCTGGGGAACCGCTCAAGATCAAACACCTCATTTGAGCTGATGACATGCTCCTTGCCGGGCAGATCCGGTACAAAAGGCCAGCCCCCCGTCGCCACCAGAATCCGTTCCGCCGTATAGGTCCTGCCATTGACACGGACTTCGTGAGGACCTGTGACAGTGGCGCGACCATCAATCAGGTCACAGCCGGCATTCTTCAGCAGGTTGGTGTAGATCCCGTTGAGGCGGGCAATCTCCTGCTTTTTGTTGTCTCGCAAAGTCGCCCAGTCAAATTGGACAGACTCCGCCGTCAGGCCGTAGCCCTCAGCTTCATGCAAGGACTCAGCGTAATGTGATGCATAGACATAGAGCTTTTTCGGCACGCAGCCCACGTTAACGCAGGTACCACCGAGATAGCGATCCTCGGCTACAGCCACCCGCACCCCCATGCCGGCAGCCATTCGGCCAGCACGTACACCGCCAGACCCGGCGCCAATCACAAACAGGTCATAATCGAATTCTGCCACTGTGCTCTCCTTAACAATCCGCTCGGTCATTAGAGACATTGTATCGGGCTGTAACACGATAGCCCAATAGAACTGCCTCCCTGCAGCAATAGCCAAAAACTATTGCATCGCATCCACCTGGCTGGCCCTTTCTGATAACATGATTCGCCTGACCCGCAGCCTCTTTCAGGACAGAGCATGAAACTGATCTCTTTCAATACCAACGGTATTCGCGCACGCATGCACCAGCTTGAGCGATTGATCGCCAAGCATCAGCCGGATGTGATCGGCATTCAGGAAACCAAGGTAGCCGACGACCAGTTCCCGCGAGAGCAGATCGAGGCGATGGGATATCACGTTGTCTATCATGGTCAAAAGGGCCATTACGGCGTTTGTCTGATCTCACGTGAGCCTGCCGTTAATGTGGAGTACGGCTTTCCGGGGGATGAGCCTGATGCCCAGCGCCGAATGATCATGGCCGAGTTCAGCTCGGCCAGTGGCAAGCGCATCAAGGTTCTTAACGGCTACTTCCCTCAGGGCGAGAACATTGCCCACGAGACAAAATTCCCGGCCAAGCGTCGTTTCTATGCTGACCTGCTGGCTTATCTGCAGTCCAGTTGCAGCCCCGAACAACCGCTGGTGGTGATGGGGGATCTTAATATTTCGGCGGAAAACAAGGATATCGGTATCGGTGAAGTCAACCGTAAACGCTGGCTGAAAACCGGCAAAACCAGCTTCCAGCCGGTTGAGCGCGAGTGGCTTGACCAGCTTAAGCAGTGGGGCCTGGGCGACAGTTTCCGTGTACTGCACCCGGAAGAAGACAATCTGTTCAGCTGGTTTGATTATCGCAGCCGCGGCTTTGACGATGATCCTCGTCGTGGCCTGCGCATTGACGCGATCATGGCCACGCCGGTATTGCTTGAATACTGCCGCGACGCCGGTATCGACTACGAGATACGGGGCATGGAGAAACCCTCCGACCACGCCCCTGTGTGGGCCAGCTTCGAAATCTAGCCCCGTTGTCTAGAACTCGGTAACCGGGCAGCGAAAGCTGTCCGGCTTGACAATCATCAGGTCACAGCTGACGTGATCCAGCAGACGCTCAGCAGAACTGCCCAGCAGTAGCCGATCAATAAAACCTCGCGCCAGAGACCCCATCACCAGCACATCGATCGACTGCTCTTCGACCAGCTTCGGCAATACCTGATGAAACTCACCTTCCTTGAGGTGCACGCAGGGGTCTCCCACTTCCAACTGCAGAGGGGCAATCATTTCACCGATCCGCTGCTTATGCTCCCTTGCCACCTTTTTCTGCAACTGTTCGTAGTCCACAACCAGGTGCTCATCAAAAATGGCCGAGTGCGGCAATGTATTGAATACGTGAATCACGTGCAGCTCTCCGCCCAGCTGCGCCGCCAGCCGAGCAGCATGGTGCAGCAGTTTCCGGTCCAGCTCGGCTGCGGCATCATCAAGATGAAAAGGGTCGATGGCCGCGGCTATGCGCGGACGATCGGGCCATTGACGTGTCTTGCTTAGCAACAGCGGTGTCGGGCACTGACGCAGCAGGCGCCAGTCGGCCGCAGCCAGCAGCTTACTCAATAACCTGGGATGCGAGA